>MDTG01333566.1_pt1 | contig 10174 bp, 13 predicted proteins | sample 811421 | NCBI WGS metagenome assembly MDTG01 (sample SAMN05326645, study PRJNA326480) | marine metagenome | isolation source: seawater | place: Pacific Ocean: South East | collected 2011 | reverse complement strand
GCATCACCGACATTGCCGTCGTGGCCATTTCTAAAGGGCCGGACCGCAATGCCGGGCGCGAGCAGTTTCACATCCGGGGCAAAGCAAGCTTCACACTACCACCGCATTCATCGGTAATGCACTTTCTACAACGCCTGCGCGATGAGTCACATCGGTATGCGATTGGCACACACCGCGCCAAACGCCAGAAAACCCAACTTACAAGCCCACTTGATTCTGTTCCTGGGGTGGGACCAAAGCGAAAGAAAGCGCTCCTAGCGCATTTTGGATCAGCACGCGCTGTTTCAGCTGCAGGACTAAAAGACCTAGAGGCTGTTGAGGGCATCTCGAAAAAATTCGCACAACAGCTTCATGATTGGTTTTATAGTGGGCAATCATAGGCACATACGCCATACTTGTACCAAACGGAAAGACTGAACAATGCGTATGAAGCCTATCAACGACAATGTGCCAGCCAAAGGAGCCAGCTAACAGATGATATTTGCTGTTAAATCCATACCAAACTGGATGACCATCGGGCGCATTATAGCGACACCAGTCGTGGCGATGCTAATCTGGATGGACAGCTCCGATTTGGGTTATTTGCTGGCGCTGGCGCTGTTTACCCTTGCCAGTGTTACAGATTTTTTTGATGGCTGGATCGCCCGGCGGCTGAATATTGTCTCACCACTTGGTGAAATGCTTGATCCCATCGCCGACAAAATGCTGATTGGCTGCGCGTTGTTGGCGCTAGCCAACGTTACCACAGCAGGTTGGGTCTTCCTTGTACCAGCACTGGTAATTCTGCTTCGGGAGTTCATGATTTCGGGATTAAGGGAATATTTAGCTAAGCGGAGTTTTTCGGCACCAGTGACGGTGCTGGCAAAATGGAAAACACTAGCCCAAATCCTGGCAGTTGGTTTCCTCATTGGCGCACCAGCCTTTCCGGTGGTGCCCTTTGCCGCTGAAGTAGGGCTAGTGCTTTTATGGATTGCTGCCGTGCTAACGTTGCAAACTGGCTATGACTATATTCGCGAAGCGTTGCGCCATGTCTCTTAATACCGCTTCCGGTAGCCATAAAATTGCCAAAACACCCCTTGCCGGTGCCGGCCGTCATGGGTACGTCATCGGCCTTGCCGGCTGGTCTGGAAGCGGCAAAACAACATTGGCCGAACGGCTGATAGGCGTTTTGACTTCTCGGGGCCACAATGTTGCAACAATTAAACATGCACATCACCGTTTTGACGCCGATGTGCCGGGCAAGGACAGCTATCGGCACCGAAGTGCGGGCGCGCGTCAGGTGCTAGTGTCATCAGCACTGCGTTCGGTACTTTTTGCCGAACATGGAAACAGCGGTGACCGGCCGCTTGACGAGTTGCTAGCGACCTTGGCACCCGCAGATATCGTGCTGGTCGAGGGGTTCAAACGTGAACCCATTCCAAAAATTGAAATTCACCGCGAAGATCTTGGAAAACCACTACTCTGGCCAGAAGATCAATGGATCATCGCAATCGCAACCGACAGAACCCTCGGGCCAAAGATTGACGGAGCGCCAGAGATTGTGCTGGATCTGAACGATGCTGCTGCTATCGCCGACTTTGTTTGCGACCTTGCCAATACGGAAAAACAGGCATGATCTATGAGGGAGCACTTGCACCGGATTTGGCGCGCATCCGGTTGCTAAAAGCAGTCACAAGAATAGTTGATGCGGAAGATTGTCCATTGTCCTCCTCCACTGGACGGCGGCTTGATGCAGCATTAGTAGCGATGGAGAGTCTCCCTGCAACAGCCAATGCCGCAGTTGACGGCTATGCAGTGCATGCTGATTTTCTAGCCGCGAACCCGGCACATACCTTCAGGATTGTTGGACGGGCTGCCGCCGGACGTCCATTTGCCGGCTGTATCGCCGAGGGAGAGGCGGTGAAAATTTTCACCGGCGCTGTAATGCCTGACGGTCTTGACGCGGTGGCGATGCATGAGCAGTGCTGCGCTGATGAGGAAACCAGAACAGTGCGGATTGACACAAGTCTGACGCCTGGTACCAACAACCGGCCAGCTGGAGAAAATATCCGCATCGGCGAGACCATCATCGCCGCTGGAACTAGAATGGGACCAGCGGATATTGGCATTGCCGCTGCCGCCGGCCATGCCAAGCTGAGGGTTTGTCGGCGGCTTGTCGTCGGGTTGTTATCAATGGGCGACGAGATTGTTGAACCGGGAACGACGCCAACCTTTGGCCAGTCCTTTGATTCTAACCGCCCAATGCTGCGGGCGCTGGTTGTCGCCGACGGACATGAGGTGCGCGATTTTCCCATTGTGCCGGATAATGCCAACGCCCTGCTCAATGCCTACCGCGACGCATTTGCCGGTTGTGATGTAGTTATATCATCTGGCGGTGCCTCAGATGGTGACGAGGATTACACACAGGCGGCACTGCATATGATCGGCGCAAAGCTGGTCTTCTGGCGACTGGCGATGAAGCCTGGACGGCCAATGGCTGTGGGTAGTCTTGGCGAGAAACAACTGTTCTGCTTGCCGGGCAATCCGGTGGCGGCGTTTGTCTGCTACAGGCTGCTAGCAGCACCGGCACTCAATGTAATGGCAGGTGGCAAGGCCAAAGAAATTCTGCGAATTCCATTACGCACTGGCTTTGCTCACAGAAAACGTCCGGGGCGCGCCGAATATTTGCGGGTAACACTGCAGACCAATAAGGCCGGCGAGATCGTTATGCAGCTGCATGGCCGTAGCGGTGCTGGGGTGTTGTCATCACTGACTGCGGCGGATGGATTGATTGAGATTCCGGTTGAAAATGCCGGGGTGAGTGAGGGAGACTACTTATCCTTCATTCCATTTCGTGAGGCCGGGTTATGAGTGATGCAAATGTCAATGTTTTATATTTTGCCTGGATGCGCGATCATACTGGCACTGCCAGCGAGCAGATCACCCTGCCCGACGGCGCAGCGACGGTTGGTGATCTCATGTCATTGCTAACGGCACGCTCGCCGGGACATGCTCTAGCGCTGAAAAATATGACAGCGGTGAGAGTCGCGGTTAACCGTAGGTATGGGGATATGAAAACAGCTATAACAGCAGGCGATGAGATAGCTTTTTTTCCACCCGTGACAGGTGGCTGAGATGGCAGTGCGCGTCCAACAAGAAGACTTCGACGTTGGCTTTGAAACCCGCGCTCTGCAGCAGCCAGCAGTGGGCGCGATCGCGCTTTTTGTCGGCACAGTCCGGAGTTTGAGCGAGGACAACAGCGTCACTGCGATGACGCTTGAACATTACCCAGGAATGACTGAAGCCGAGATAAGCCGCATTGAGAAGGAGGCGCGGGACCGCTGGCCCTTAATAAATGTTACTGTTGTGCATAGGGTTGGGCGTCTACTTCCCGGTGAACAGATTGTCTTGGTTGCTGTGTCATCAGCACACCGGCAGGCCGCATTTGATGCGGCGCAATTTATTATGGATTTTCTGAAAACAGACGCGCCCTTTTGGAAAGCTGAGGAACGCGGTGACCAGGTCAGGTGGGTTGAGGCGCGGCAATCGGATAACGATGCGCACGCCAAATGGACAGATTAGCAACCCGGCACCAGAGCAAATAAGGTCGGCGGCCACCCAGCAAGCAATCAGAGGCTAAGCCGGCCATTGACCAAGTCGTCGTAAGCCGTGACCAACTCGCGACAGGCATGCGACGGGGTGAAGCTATAGTCTCCTATCCGTGCGACAGGGGTAACCTCCGCCGCAGTACCGGTTAGAAAACATTCCTTCATAGCACCCAGTTCTTCGAGCTTGAGGTGGCGCTCGACCACCGTCATCTGCAGCGACTCGGCAAGCCGAATGACTGTCTGTCGTGTTATACCGTTGAGGAAGCAATCCGGAATTGGGGTGTGTAGCGTCCCCTGTTCATCAATGAAGAAGACATTAGCACCAGTCGCCTCCGCGACATAGCCGCGATAATCTAGCATCAAGGCATCCTGAAATCCGTTTTTCTCGGCCTCGTGCTTTGACAAGGTGCAAATCATATAAAGGCCAGCCGCCTTTGCGTGAACTGGTGCGGATTCGGGCGATGGCCTTTTCCATTTGGCAATATCTAAAGTGATCCCGCGCATCTTAGTTTCAGGGTCGAAGTAACTAGGCCATTCCCAAGCGGCTATAGCAACGTGCGTTTTAGTCTGTTGCGCTGAGATTGCCATCATCTCTGAACCGCGCCAGCAAAAGGCCCTCACATAGCCGTCTATAATGTCGTTTGCCGCGAGAACAGCCATCTTCGCCGAATCGACGTCTTCGTTGGACATCGGAATATCAAAATCTAGCATCTGGCAGGAGCTACGCAAACGTTTGGTGTGTTCGGCCCCAGCAAAAATGATACCGCCGTAAGCACGCTCACCCTCAAACACCAGACTCGCGTAATGGAGGCCATGGCTGAGGGTGTGGGTCTTGGCGTCACGCCAATCCACAAGTTCACCATTTAGCCAAATTAGACCATCACGGTCATCGAACGGTATCAGCGTCATGTATTAACTCCCTGTGCTTACACCGAATGGTAACAGCACCAAAATCCGCAACTGCAAAGGATTACCGCGGCCTTAATCTGCAAATTCCTCAGTTAAAACTTAAATGAATAGTTCCAAATCGGGATTATCATGTTAGGTTATGCATAACATAACACCACATCGGATAATTGGTCAACATGGCTGACATAAAACCCTTTGGCAAGTCTCTTTTTCTTCGTGAAAGAGAATTGCGACGAGGCATTGAATTAATGTATTTCGCCTATCGGGATTTTACCGCAGAGGCCGATTCTATTCTCGCCGAACAAAATATGGGGCGGGCGCACCACCGGGCAATTTACTTCGTTGGCCGCCATCCTGGGATGAGGGTGAGCGATTTGTTGGCAATCCTCAACATCACTAAACAGAGCTTGTCACGCGTGCTGTCAACGCTTGTCAAGGATGGCTATATCATCCAGCGGACAGGTACCGACGATCGACGACAGCGGTTGCTCCACTTGACCAACAAGGGTATCGCACTCGAAGCGCGCCTGACGGAGTTGCAGGGCCAGCGGTTCGCCGCCGCCTACCTAAATGCTGGCGCATTAGCTGTAGATGGGTTCCAACATGTCTTGCGGGGGCTACTTGATACCGAAACTCGCAGCCAGATTAATCGGCAAGACCAGAGTGAATAGGCTGCCCGAATGGAGAGTCCGCCGATGGGTTGTATAGTGGTTAAGACGAAAGTCAGAGTCGGTGCATAGCCTACAGGAGATTAGTAGTGACCGATCATCACATATTAGTCATTGATGACGACGAAAGACTGCGGCTGTTGCTACGCCGATTTCTTGAAGAAAGTGGCTTTCGTGTCACAGAGGTTGGTAGTACGGCCGAAGCGCGGGGTATCCTTGCTGGCCTCGCTTTTGACATGTTGATCATTGACATTATGATGCCTGGCGAGACAGGGCTTGAATTTCTGCAGGATCTCCGCAAATCCAATCCGGTACCAGCACTGTTCCTGACGGCATTGTCGGAGACCGAACATCGAATACATGGGCTAGAAATTGGTGCTGATGACTATATGTCTAAGCCATTCGAGCCGCGCGAACTGGTATTGCGGATCAAATCGATTCTTAACCGGGCCGCGAGCACTCCATCCGTTGAGGGTGAGTCGCGTATTGCCTTCGGCCCCTATCTGTTCGACACTGATGCCGGAATGCTGACGCGAAATGGCGGGCGTTTACATATCACCACCGCCGAACAGAAATTGCTTGGCAGCTTTGCCGCGCGCCCAGACGAAGTGCTGTCCCGTGACGATCTAGCACTCGCAATGGAGGGTAGCATGCAGGGAAGGTCGATTGATGTGGCTGTTGCAAGACTGCGCAGCAAGCTTGAACCAGACCCCCGCTATCCGATCTATCTGCAGACCTTGCGAAACCGTGGCTGGCTTTTGCGAACGAACAGCCCGGCGGTAACAGCAATTGAGAGTAATGATGCAGCTTCGTAACGTCCTGCCAAAGACACTGTTTGGGCGGATGCTATCAATCATTCTAGTGCCGATGATCTTCGTCCAAATCATCACCGTTTTCATTTTTTATGACCGGCATTGGGACACGGTTACCCGACATATGGCAAACAATCTGGGAGCCGAAATCAGCATTCTTGTTGACCAACTGGGGAATGCCCCGGACGAAGAATTAATCGAAGCGGTGAAAAAGACTGGCTGGGAATATTTCAATTTTCCGATCCAGTTCGACACAGAGACACCCTTTGCTGGCGGCAATATTGGCGCTCCTCAGAGCTATGCAGAAGAAATGCTTTGGCAAGCTCTTGGCAACCGTCTGGCACGCGCCTGGCGTACCAACGTAAACGCTGACCCACATCTGATCTATGTGGATGTAAAATTCGCAAATGGTACGCTCCGCGTCTATGCCAGCCGCAAGCGGATTTTCTCGTCAACAAGTTGGACCTTCATCGGCTGGACAGTCGGTTCATCCATCCTGATGTTCTCCATCGCGCTGTTGTTCATGCGTGGCGAGGTGCGGCCGATCCTTCATCTGGCAAATGCCGCTCGGCAGCTCGGTTTAGGGCGCACAGCGCCAGATTATCAACTTGAAGGAGCAAGAGAGGTTCGGCTTGCCGGACGAGCGTTTCAGGCGATGCGCCACCGAATCATGAGGCAATTAAATGAGCGGACTGAAATGCTGGCCGGAGTTAGTCATGACCTGCGCACACCACTAACTCGTATCAAGCTGCAACTGGCTCTGATGAAGAACAACGACGATGCCGCCGCAATCCATGCCGATCTGGCCGAGATGGAGGATATGATTGACGCGTATCTATCCTTCGCCGCCGGTGAGGGTGAAGAGGAGCCCGAGGAAATAAGAATTGAGGTGCTTCTCGATCGGCTAGTACGCCAAACGGCAAAAGCGCATGGCTATGACATCCAGATGACCATGCCTAGCGAGCCGCTGCAAGCCTTTCCAGTACGGCGCAAATCAATGCAGCGAGCATTCGAAAATATCATTTCAAATGCTATAGCCTATTCAAAAATGACGCGTATTAGTCTGCGCTACCATAATGATGAGATAACCATCTTCTTTGACGATAATGGTGCCGGCATTCCCGCCGAACGCCGTGCCGATGCAGTCCGTCCCTTTTTCCGGTTGGAGGAGTCGCGCAACCGTAAAACGGGCGGCACCGGACTGGGGCTGTCAATAACTAGTGATATAGTGTTAGGGCATGGAGGTGAGCTGATGCTTGGTGACTCGCCACTTGGCGGACTGCGCGTGGCGATCAAACTGCCTGTCTAGGACACGCTGTTTCGACAGCAGCTAGTGCAAGCGAGAACCGTTTGGAGTAGGTTGATCGGGGGTCACAAGAACAATCGCGCCGACCTCATCACTAACGCCAAGGGTCAGCACCTCCGACATTAATGGCCCTATCTGCCGCGGGGGGAAATTTACCACCGCGATAACCTGCCGCCCAACAAGCGTTTCTGGAGTGTAAAGTGTGGTAATCTGCGCCGACGATTTTTTTCGGCCAATCTCCGAGCCGAAATCAATTATGATTTTGAAAGCAGGTTTAAGCGCTTCCAGAAAAGGCGCCGCCTCAACAATCGTGCCGCAGCGAATATCAAGTTTCAAAAAATCATCAGAAGTGGCTACATATGGCCCGTTTTCCAATTTCTCGTCTTCCATTTCAGTACTCTCCTTCCGGTCCATGCGGAATGATCGGATAGCTATTGATACCGATCTTTTGGCGCCAGATCATTATCAACGCCTTTGGAAACGCCATCATTTGCTGTAGCGCCGCCAGATGACGACGCTTCATTTTCATGGCCCAGCACCCGAAGGCTGCGGCCCCACTCCTCAGCCTGCGCGAGATGGGCGTCAATCGCCTTCATGGTGTGCGACAAGTCAGCCGTTTCATCTTTCTGCCATTCGCGCGCCACCAGCATAGCAACAATAGCTACTCCATAAACCCGGGTCTTGCCACGCACCCCAATCAGGTCATCACCAACCATCCGCAATAACGCTCGCATCGACTGCACCAATGAATCTAACAACCGTATGCCAAGCTGTGGGTCACGACGCGCTGCCGCATCAAGCGCCAATAGCTGCGCCTTGTAGGGAGTGTAGACCTCAAATCGATGCATCAATGACTCCAAGATTTTCTCGCGAGTCGTTACCTCACCCGCATCCTCTATGTCGTCACGGCTTTGCAGCAGTGCCTGCCGGTCGAGCCGTGATAGCTGGTGCAGGATCAGCGGGGTGACCGAGCCAGCTGCTGCTCGTGCTACAGTCGGTTTGATCGCAGCCAGGTGGGCAATTGCATCTAGGTCTAGTGCCGCTGGAGTCTGGGTGGCAAGTTGATCCCAAGTGGCGTCGGCAAGCCGGTCCATGATCGAATTCGTTGTCGTGCTGTCCATTATGCTCAACCTACCAATGTTTCTTTTGCCAACCCAGCGATCCTTCACCACAAATTTTTGACCTTCATTATTGCCCGGAAGTATGATCTACCGATGCAAAAATCAACTATTCGGTGTGCAGACACAAACGCCAATTGCGCGTTAACTACCCAGCTCAATTGAACGGTCCCGGGCCGCCAGAATAGCACGCCCCATTAATGGCGCCAGTCCATCTTCATCCATCAGCACCGCAAGCGCCGCCGCCGTGGTGCCACCCTTACTTGTGACATTGAGGCGCAATTTGGAAGGAGGATCATCAGATGCCGCAATCAACTCGCCAGCCCCAGTGACAGTTGCCTCAGCTAGCTGTTTGGCCAGTGCTGATGGCAGACCAGCGTCAATGCCGGCCGCAGTCATCGTCTCGGCGAGCAAAAAAACGTAGGCGGGTCCAGAACCAGAGACAGCTGTTACAGCATCCATCAGCGTCTCATCATCGATTGTGACAACCTCTCCAACCACAGCAAGCAGTTTTGCGGCAAGTGTTGCGATCACCGATGGGGCGTTGGCGCTATAGAGCACAGTTATGCCTTTGCCAATTGCAGCCGGCGTGTTTGGCATTGAGCGCAAGACTAATGCGGCCGATCCATCAAGACGTTTTGGCAAACGTGCCGTGAACCACGAGGTTGGAATGCCTGCGGCGATTGATAGAAAGGCTGTATTGGAGTCAGCAATGCCCGCAAGCGAATCAATCGCCTCGTCCATCATCTGTGGTTTGACAGCCAGAACGACCATTTGGCTTGGCCTATCCGCAGCGGCAGCGGCAGCGGCGCAGTCAACAAACAGCTTGGCATTACCATAGGATTTAATCCAAAAAAGCGCGTCTTGTTCAGGCTCTACTATGACGAATTCAGCACCAATATCCGGATCTTTAAGCCAACCCCGCAGCATTGAGCTTCCCATTTTTCCACACCCTATTAGCGTGATCAGCATAGTCTTACGCGTCCCCCTCAGTGCGCATCAAGACAGCCGCAGCGGCTTCTGCAGCGGTCATCTTGCCATACGCCACCTGGTAGATCGCTGGATAGGCTTGTTCACATTCACCAAGCATAAAATCAACGACATCTTCAATTTGTTCGGGTGTTGCACCGCCAGCCCCACGAAGCGCTAGAGTATGCCGCAGTTCCAGCTCGCAAGCATTAAGGTCAAGCGCCAAGTGCCCGATATGTACTTCTCGATTGAGTAACGCCGCTAGCAACGCCAGCTCGCCCAACTTTTCCTCATCTGCGTGGACATCAATCCGGCAGATCACCTGCATTGTCTCGTCGAAACGTTGCCATGTGACGGCAAGCTGATAATCCGACCAGCGTCCTGGCACTTCGGCCAGAAGAGCATCATGATTAACCTCGCGTACCTGCCAATCCTGACGGGCGACAAATTTTGTCACTAAATCGATCGGATGCGCGAGGCCAGCCTCGTTTGCACGGATCTGACCTGTTAAAGATGATGCCATGAGTAAAACGTCCCAGCTGTCGTGTAAATCCTCCTAAGCATGCCGCAGGCAGGTATGTCATTCAACACAATATTTTGTGGTTTAGTTATACGAAGAGCACATTTTGTTGTGTTTTATTGCTTTCTGACTGGCCGAATCCATGTAAAACCGCCAATTTGTGAATAGCAATTTGCTGGGCTACAGGGGGAAAGTTGAGATCAAGGAGAAGATTTTTTTCTCGCAGGTTTCGCCTTTTTTGCCGCAGCTGGCTTTTTTACCGCTTTGTGGACTGAGGACCCTGTC
>MDTG01269185.1_pt1 | contig 10174 bp, 6 predicted proteins | sample 811421 | NCBI WGS metagenome assembly MDTG01 (sample SAMN05326645, study PRJNA326480) | marine metagenome | isolation source: seawater | place: Pacific Ocean: South East | collected 2011 | reverse complement strand
GGTAATGATGGTGGAGTTTATAAATGGATGGATAATATAAATAAGTGGGTGGATATTAGTGATGGTCTAGAGATTTCGCAATTTTATAAACTTGGTGTATCACAATCAAATCCAAATAAAATTATAGTGGGAGCCCAAGATAATGGAACAGAAATGTTAACAAATAGTACTTGGGATGCTATTTTAGGTGGAGATGGAATGGAGTGTGCAATTGACCCATATGATGAGGATATAATTTATGCGGAATATCAATATGGTGGCATGAGAAAGTCATATAATGGTGGTGTTAATTGGGAAAATATTAAACCCCCTCAAATAGGGTATGAGGGGGGGTGGGTTACTCCATACGAAATTCATCCTAATAATCCTCTTTTGATTGTAGCTGGATTCGATGAGGTATATAGGTCTTTTTCAGGAGGTGACGTTTCTTCTTTTAATTCCTGGGATTCTATATCATATAATGTTAGTGGTGGTCAATCAATAAAAACAATTGCTCTTGCCCCTTCAGATCAAAGCTATATTTATGCTGGAACTTATTCTAGACTAAAAGTAACTAAAGATGGTGGGGTTAATTGGGAAAATATTAAGCCTGGATTACCAAATTACAACATGACTGATATTGCAGTTTCTTCCAGTAATCCTAATCATGTTTGGGTTACTTTCTCGGAATATGTCAATAATCATAAAGTTTACAAGTCTATAGATGGTGGACAAAACTGGGTAAACATCACGAGTAATGGGCTTCCAAATCTTCCGGTAAATTGTATAGTGTATCAGGCATTTACAAATGATGATATATATGTTGGTACAGATATAGGGGTTTATTATAAAAACAATAGTATGACTGATTGGGTTCCTTACATGAGTGGACTTCCAAATGTGATTGTAAAAGATTTAGAAATTAATTACCAAAGTGGTAAAATCAGCGCAGCAACTTATGGAAGGGGTGTTTGGCAAAGTCCTGTTAACTCATTAAACACGCATATAGAGGAAAATATTATGAACGATTATTTTAGTTTTTCCAATCCAACAAAAAACTTTATTAATATAAAAACTAATTATCTAAAAAATTACAGCGTTTCTTTATATGATTTAACAGGAAAACTGATTTTTTGTGAAAATTTAAGTGGATCACAACAAATTATAGATGTTTCTAAAATATCAAAAGGATATTATATTATAAGTTTTGAAGCTAAAGACTTATCAATAAATAACAGGAAGAAAATTATTATAGAATAGCTTCAAAAGTTTTAACATAACTCCTTTTTCTTTTATTTGGAGCAAATGTTAATCCTAAAGAAATAATAGTTTTATTACCTATAAAATGTCTCTTTATAAAAAGCGGTCCCCCCATAAAACCATTTTTTAACCTCCATAATGTCTTACAAGTATTATTGTCAAAATATGAATCATACTGTGGGTCTATTTTTACATAAGAATCTCGTTTGGATCCGAAAATATTTTTTGAAAAAACACTATCTATAATATTTAATAATTTTTTTTCGTCTTTTATAATTTTATTATATGAAAAAAACAATATGTTACTTATTTCCTCTTTCTTGGAAGGATTATATGTTAACCATATAAAGTTTTCTTCTTCTTTTGCAAGCGTGTATTTAGAAGGTATTATAACGTTAATATTGAATTTTTCTTTGATTTTGCTTTCTTCCTCCTTTTTAGAGCTAATCCTCAAGGCCTTTTGTATAGATCTAATCTCTTTTGATTCAAATATTCTTCTAGATTTTTTTAGTTTCTCTAAAAAAAAATCTTGACTTTCCTCAGTATTTAGTTGAATAACTAGTTGGCCTTTTGACCATTTGTTCTTTACACTAATATTTTCAGTATTTCTTCTTAAAATAAGAATGTTTTTATGTCTTTTAAGAATTTTTGTGAATTCTTGATGATTAATCTGCACTATTGTAAACACACTCTCTTTTCTATTAACACCTTCAATCGGTTCTTTAAACACGTTTTCTATATACACCTTATATTCCTTCCATAAAGAATCCTCCGCAACAAAAACAATTTCTGAATCACTTCCTGTAGATTGGGGTAGTATGTTTTTTTTCTGACTACAAGAAAATAATAGCGAAAAAAGCATAATGTATATATATCTCATCATATTGCTGGAATAAAAATCTTTGTTCCTGGTTTTAAATGATCCGATTCTAAATTGTTTAATGATTTTATCTTAGCTACCGAAACACCATCTAATTTTCTTGCTATATCCCACAATGTGTCTCCTTTTTGAATTATATATTCTTTTTTTACAAACAGATTTTCAATATTCTTTTTGTGTAATTCTTTTGAAATAAATAACACCAACTTGTCTCCTTCTTGTATTTTATTTGATTTAAGATTATTCCAATTCTTAATTTGATGTATATATAAATTATGATTCTTTGCTATTTTTCCTAAATAATCACCTTTAACAACATGATATGTAATTCGTTTTTCATTGATTAAAACTTGTTTTTGGTTAATAAGTTTTGCAAATATATAGTTGCTTTCTTCATTTAATAAAAAATCCATAACAGACTCCTTTGGTAAAATCAAACGTGATCCTGAAGGAAAAATATTTCTTTTATAAGAAGGGTTTAAATGGTTAATTTCTTCTTCTTTTAAACATGTAAGAATAGATAATGTTTTTAGGTCAATTTGTGTGCTAATTAAAACTGTATCTAAATTATCGTAAGTAAAATTAAATAATGTCTTTTTGATACCATACTCCGCACTAAAACTCATAACATAATTTATTGCAATAAATTTTGGTATATAATTTCTGGTTTCTTGTCTTAAGTGTTCTTTTAGCTTCCAAAAATCCTTTATTCCGGTATCGACTACTTTCCTTTGAATATATCCAGGACCTCCATTATATGCGGCTAAAACTAAATTCCAATCTCCAAAAATATCATACAGTTTTACAAAATACTGACAGGCCGCCTCAGTTGATTTTATTGGGTTTTGTCTATCATCAACATACGAAGAAACCTCTAAATTATATTGCTTTCCTGTTAGATACATAAATTGCCAAAGGCCTGATGCGCCAGATGAAGATCTTGCTTGAGGATTAAGAGAAGACTCTACAATAGGCAGATACTTGAGCTCCATTGGTAGGTTATATTTATCTAACATCTGTTCAAATAATGGAAAATAATACTCTGAAATACCTTGCATTTTTGAAATTAAAGACTTTTCTTTAAATAAATATTTTTGTATATAAGCATGAACAGATGGATTGTAAGCTAATTGTATTGGCGTAACCTTATCTATAAAATACATTCTTTCTGAAATTGTTTTATCCAGTTGATCATTTTTTTCTGAAAACGTATTACTCAAGGAGTCTGATAATGTTTTTTCTGTCTGATTAGAAAGCGTAGGTTTAATAATTATCAGAAATGAAAAAAAGAAAAAATAAATATATTTCATAACGGTTCAAATTTGAGAAAGTTGTTTGTTTGTATTGCATAAAAAGAAAAGCAATTATTAACTGTTTATTGTTAAATAAAACTTATAAAGTTTTAAGTATCTTTGCTTAATGTTCACAAGAAAAAAATATATAGAAGGGGATCTTTTAAAAAAAGTAAACAGTCCGAAGGATTTGAGGAGGCTTAAAAAATCTCAGCTCAAGCAGTTAAGCGGGGAATTGAGGCAATATATTATTGATATTGTCTCAGAAAAAGGCGGTCATTTTGGAGCAAGTTTAGGAGTTATTGAGTTAACTGTAGCGTTACATTATGTGTTTAACACCCCTGAAGATCAATTGGTTTGGGATGTTGGACACCAAGCTTATGGACACAAAATATTAACTGGAAGAAAAAAAAGTTTTCCAACAAATAGGGTTTATAAAGGCTTGAGCGGTTTCCCTAAAAGAAGCGAAAGTGTTTTTGATACATTTGGGGTAGGTCATTCTTCAACATCAATTTCTGCCGCATTAGGAATGGCTATTGCATGTAAAAACAACAAACAACAACATATTGCTGTAATTGGAGATGGGGCAATGACAGCGGGAATGGCTTTTGAAGCTCTAAATCATGCTGGGGCTGAAAACACAAATATCCTTATTATTCTTAATGATAATTGTATGTCTATTGATCCTGCTGTGGGGGCTTTAAAACAATATCTTGCTGACATTTCAACCTCATACACATATAATAAAGCAAGAAATAAAATATGGAGCCTATTAGGCAAAATAAGTAGGTTTGGTTCCAGCGCTCAGAAAATTGTAAAAAAAATTGAAAATGCTATTAAATCAACAGTGCTTGGTGAAAGCAATTATTTTGAATCGCTAAACTTCAGATATTTTGGTCCGATTGATGGGCATGATGTTACTCATATGGTTCAGGTTCTTAATGATTTGAAAAATATTTCTGGGCCAAAAATATTACACTGTTTAACCAAAAAAGGGAAAGGCTATATTCCTGCAGAAAAAGGAGATAGTACAAAATGGCATGCTCCCGGCTTGTTTGACAAAGAGACTGGTAAAATAATTAATACCAAATCTGTCGGCAAACCTTCTAAATACCAGGATGTTTTTGGAGAAACAATTATAGATTTGGCTAATTTAAACAAGCAAATTGTTGCAGTAACACCAGCAATGCTGACAGGAAGCTCGCTAAATAAGATGATGAAAATAATGCCTGAAAGAACCTTTGATGTTGGTATTGCAGAACAACATGCTGTTACTTTTTCTGCAGGAATGGCGACACAGGGTAAAATACCTTTTTGTAATATTTACTCCTCATTTATGCAAAGAGCATATGATCAGTTAATACATGATGTTGCATTGCAAAATTTAAATGTTGTTTTTTGCTTAGATAGAGGTGGTTTAGTTGGTGCTGATGGGCCAACGCATCATGGGGTGTTTGATATCGCATACCTAAGGTGCGTCCCGAACATGATAGTAAGCTCTCCGTTAAATGAAAAAGAACTGCGCGATCTTCTATATACATCTCAATTGCCCAACCAAGGTCCTTTTGCAATCAGATATCCTAGGGGTGCTGGTTCCGGAGTTGATTGGAAGACACCCTTTGAAGAATTAAAAGTTGGTAAAGGAAAAAAAATAACAGACGGTGAAGATATAGCAATATTATCTTTGGGTCATCCTGGTAATTTTGTGATTGAGGCGCAAAATAAATTTAGGAAAGAAGGGTTAAGCGTTGCCCATTATAACATGATATTTGTTAAGCCTCTAGATGAAAAATTAATGCATGATGTTCTAAGAAAATTTAAAAACATAATTACGATAGAAGATGGGTGTATTCAGGGAGGGTTTGGTAGTGCTGTTTTAGAGTTTATAGCCATGAATGGATATTCTGTAAATGTTAAAATTTTAGGTGTTCCCGATAGGTTTATTTCCCATGGAACCCAAAAAGAATTGTATCAAGAATGTTATTATGATAAAGATGCAATAATAGAATCTGTGCATTCTGTTTTAAATAAGAATAAAATTTCTCAAGTAGGATAAATTTGTGTGTTAATTATAAATAGAGTTATATATTTGTCTCTAAAGGTGAAAAAAAAAATATATGAAAATTAATGATATTTTTAATCTTAAGATTAACGATCAAATAATACATTTTTCTGGTTGGGTAAAAACAAAAAGGGGAAGTAAAAATGTTGTTTTTATTTCGTTAAATGATGGATCAACAATAAAGAATATCCAGATTGTTGTCGAAACAAACGGCTTTAAAGAGAAGGTGATAAAAAAGATAACTACTGGTGCTTGTATTTCTGTAAGCGGAACAATAAAAAGCTCTAAAGGTAGTGAGCAAGATAGGGAGGTTTTAGCTTCTTCTATAAAAATATTAGGGGAGGCTGACGCAACAACATATCCATTACAGCCTAAAAAACATAGCTTAGAATTTTTAAGAGAAAATGCTCATCTTCGCTTTAGAACAAACACATTCTCAGCTGTTTTTAGATTGCGTCATGCTCTTACATTTGCGGTGCATAAATTTTTCCACGAAAAGGGTTTTTTTAATTTACACACACCAATTATAACAAGTATTGATGCTGAAGGTGCTGGGGAAATGTTTCAAGTGACAAATTTAGACTTAAATAATATTCCTAAGAATCAACAAGGGGATATTAATTTTTCTGAAGATTTTTTTGGAAATAAAACTAGCCTAACTGTTTCTGGACAATTAGAAGCAGAATTAGGTGCTTTAGGATTAAGTCGTGTATATACTTTTGGACCAACATTTAGAGCTGAAAACTCAAACACATCAAGGCATCTGTCAGAATTTTGGATGATAGAGCCTGAGGTTGCATTTGCAGACTTAAACCAAAATATAGATTTAGCAGAAGAGTTCTTGAAATATTGTATTAACTATTGTCTTTCAAACAATATTGAGGATTTAGAATTCTTGAATTCAAGAATGCAGAAAGAAGAAAGTCTTCTAAAGAAAGAGGATCGTTCAAAATTAAACCTAATTGAGCGGTTACGATTTGTAGTGGAAGATAAATTTGAAAGGCTAACATATAGGGAGGCTATTAATGTTCTTAAACATTCCAAACCAAATAAAAAGAAAAAATTTAAATATTTAATAGATGGTTTTGGCTCAGAATTACAGTCTGAACACGAACGTTATTTAGTAGAAAAAAAATATAAAAAACCTGTAGTTATAACAGACTATCCTAAAGAAATCAAAGCATTTTATATGCGTCTTAATGATGATGAAAAAACTGTAAGCGCCATGGATGTGTTATTTCCTTATATTGGAGAAATAATAGGTGGCTCTCAAAGAGAAGAAAGATTAGATGTTTTAAAAAAGAGAATGAAAGAAATGAATATACTTGAAGATGGTTTATGGTGGTATCTAGAAACACGAAAATTTGGGACATGTGTTCATAGTGGTTTTGGGTTAGGTTTTGAAAGACTAGTTATGTTTGTAACTGGAATGAAAAATATTAGAGATGTTATTCCGTTCCCAAGAACACCTAAAAATGCCGAATTCTAAAAATGAGTAAACAAAAGTTAGAACAAAATAAAAAATTATCCCTAACTGCGTCTCAAATTCAGTTTCTTAATCTTTTACAAATCCCAATTCTTTCTTTAAAAAAAAGAATAGAGAAAGAATTGGAAGAAAACCCTGTATTGGAAGAAATAGCAGAAGAAGAAAAAGAGGATGATACAAGATTAATTTCTAGAAATTATAAAAAGTCTCTAGACCTGGCAAACGTACAAATTGAAGAAAAAACAAATACTCTTTCAGAACACTTGCATCAACAATTAATCTCTATTAACCTTGATGAAAGCACTTATTTTCTTGTAAGTTATTTAATTAATAGCTTAAATGATTCAGGGTTTTTAAATAGGGATTTATACTCTATTTCTAGTGACTTGCTGATAAATAACAATTTAGATGTTAGTGAGGAAAAAATAGCTAGTTGTGTTAAAATACTACAGCAGTTAGATCCTTGTGGAGTTGGTGCGTATGATTTAAGAAACTGTTTATTAATTCAATTAACAAAGAAACATCCGGATGAAAAGATGGCAATTAAAATTTTACAGGATTATTATGAATATTTTGTTAATAAAAATTTTAACTATTTAACTTCAAAACTAAACATTAAAAATGGTGTTTTAAAAAAAGCTTATTCTGTTATTGAATCTTTAAACCCAATACCCAGTAATGGTTTTTCAAAAACATCTAATCAAACTGAATATATAACTGCAGATTTTAACGTCTTCTTGAAAGGAGATTCTTTAGAGGTTCAGGCAAATAAGGCTAATAACCCTGGCTTAGGAATAAGTAATTATTATTTAAATTTATTAGAAGAAACAACGGATAAAGAGGCAAAAAAATTTCTGAAAGAGAATGTGGAAAAAGCCATTTGGTTTAAAAATGCACTTATAAAAAGAGATGCAACCCTCCTTAATATAATTAAAGCAATTTTACAACTGCAAGAAAAATACTTTATTAGTGGTAATGAAAAAGATTTAAAGCCCATGAAACTTGCAGATATTGCACAGATAGTTAAAGTAGATATTTCAACGATTTCTAGAGCTAGCAATTCAAAATATATTGAAACTTTTTTTGGTATATTTAAATTAAAAGATTTATTCTCGGAAGCATATAAAAAGGTTAATGGAGAAAAGATCTCTACCAAAGAGATTAAAAGTGATTTAAAAAATTTAATTGAAAATGAAGATAAACTAAATCCTTTTACGGACTCGAAACTATCAGACTTATTAGGTAAAGAAAATTACTATATTGCCAGAAGAACTGTTGCAAAATATAGAGAGTCCATGGGTATACCTATAGCTAAACTAAGGAAAAAAATATAGTGTTTTTTTCAAAAATAATATCTGTAATTTTTCACCCTGTCTTTATGCCCTTATTAGCCTTTTTATTGACTATTAATATCTCTCAAGAATTAAATAATCAACTAAAACAAGCAAACTGTTTAAGCAATTTGGTTTTTGTTATAATAATAAGCTCTTGTTTATTGCCTGTATTTTTTGTTGCTTTTCTTAAGAGAATTGGGTGGATTAATAGCATATACTTACATCTAAGAAAAGACAGGATATTTCCTTTGTTTTTTTCTGCTATCTCTTTATATTCAGGAATACTTTGCTTGCAATCTTGCTTAGATTCATTGCTTTTGTTAAGGCAGGTGTTTCTTTCTTTTGCTATTAATATTTTTGTGGCAATGGTTATTTCTTTCTTCTGGAAAATAAGCCTACACATGTTATCTGTTGGTGGAGTTTTGGGTGCAATTATTAGTGTAGGGACTGTGTGTGAATCAGATAAAAATAAAATCATTGTGGTAGTTATTGTTCTAATGATATTGGTGTTGTTGCTAGGTTTTGCTAGAATAAAGGAAAAAGCACACGATAAACTACAGGTAATATTAGGTTTTTTAATAGGACTTACGCTTGTTTCTCTATTTATATTATCTAAAAATAATATCAGTTATTTGAATTTTTCTATCTAAAATAGCATCAAAACTATATATTGATTTTATTAAATCCTTAGGATCGGAGCTTGTTTTTTTGGAAGCCTTGCTTTCACCATAAGGCGTAATTATAAATTTTAAATCATTAGTTTGAATATGCTTTAAAAACACTTCTGATTTATATCTATAGATAAAATTAAGTAGGCTGGAAATTCTTCTACTTGATAGTTTGTCATTATAACTATTACTGTGTAAAGATGACGAGTATCCTTTTATTTGAATATCTATCCTTCTACCCTTGTTCAATTGAAACAAAATAGAATCTAATAAAACTGTAAGTTTTTGAAAATTACCACTTAAACTGTCTCTAAAAAAGTTCTTGTTTTTCAATTCTGGATTGATATTCAAATACCCCTCCTTCATAGTAAGGTATGAGTTATAAGTTTGTCGATATGTTTTTTTCGTCTCTACCGATTCGGTACGTGGGTCTGGACGATCATTGTGAAAATATAGGTTTAATGGTAGTGTCAAGCCAAAATTTTTCTTCTTAATTGTGTCCTTGTGTAAGAAAACGAAAGAATATATATCTGTACAAGAGCATATTGTGTCATTCCTATCTGATGAAAAATACCCCTCCTTTTCACTAGAAAAGGTAACATACATTTCATCCTTTAAAGTATTGATTTTATCAATTTTTGTTGAATTTTCCCATAGATTAATACTTCCGGAAGATTTATATATATCAAAACCTTGTTTGGGTTTTCTATTAGTGCTGAAAAATAATTCACCGGTCCAATTATTATAAAATGGGGTAATTTCATCAGCAGAAGTATTAATGTTTTTTCCTAAATTGATTGGAGGCCCAAACGAGCCGTTCAACCCCAATATGCTAACCCATATATCAAGTCCACCAAAACCTCCCTTTCTATTAGAAACAAAATATATTACTTTTTGCTTTCCATGTTGAGCAATATGCGGTTGTGTATTGTTTGAATATGCATCATTGATTAATCCTCCAGCACTATAATAGACCTGTTCGGCTTCTTTTTTAGTAAAGAAAATTCCGCAAGTATCTACCTTGTTACATCCGCTAAAATAATAATAACCTGAATCATAATTAATGTTTGCAGTGTTATAAAAATCTCCTAAGTTGAAATATTTACCTTTTTTCCATTCATTATTTATAAATTTAGTTTTGTAAACAGCTGATTGATATCCTGTTTCTTCTAAAGTAGAAGAAGAGTAAAAACCTGTTTTCTTATCAATTTGT
>MDTG01131163.1_pt1 | contig 10174 bp, 13 predicted proteins | sample 811421 | NCBI WGS metagenome assembly MDTG01 (sample SAMN05326645, study PRJNA326480) | marine metagenome | isolation source: seawater | place: Pacific Ocean: South East | collected 2011 | reverse complement strand
TTGCCTGCATCACTCACGGTTGTCTTGGATGCGGGATAAAAGCACTTTTGATGTCCGCTACTGTGTAGTCCACGCCCTACATCTTGAATCGCTTGACCGTTCTCTAATGAGCCTGTTCCGAAGTTTAGAGCGGGTGGTGTGTTTGCTAACCCCAAACCTAAGAAGTGAATCTGTGATGGGTTCAGTAGTGGCTGTCTCACAGTGGTCGTGGTTGCTCCTCCCCAAGCCACAGGAGATTGAGGACGATTTGTAGTCAATCTGTCTCCCCATAGAGTGTTGTCAAACAGAGCATACTTGCTCGTAGCGGCTCCTCCTGTGTCTGTTATGTCGTCAGCCCACACGATTGTGAACGGCAAACCTGCACTCGCACCGATGGGTGGGATAAGGTCAATAGCACTCGCAGGAACACCCATATTAGGGTTTAGAACAGGTGTGGTTCATAACCTATTCTTCTTCATCGACTTCGACACCGTCCAAGTCTCCGACCCAAACAGGCTGTAAATTATCATCGGGAACCATTCTGAATGTGCCTGCTCGTTTTAAGACAGGTCGCCCTCGTTTATCACGAGTGTAGGCATCCAATGTCCTGTTCTCACGCATAGCAAGAGCACATAACTCACAATAGTGATGAGAGTCTTTGGTGTGCGGTGGAGCACCTTGAATTGCACGAATAGCCTCGACAGTAGCCTGTATCTTCGGGTTTTTGTAGCGCATTATTACGGTGCATGGTTCATCGTGAATCTTGCATTTGTGAGGACATTTTGTCCCCGCAAGTGGGTCGTAGCCTTTCTTGCCTCCGCCCATGCGTCCTTGAATCTCTTTCTTTTTGCCCCTGCTCATGCTTTGACCTCTGTGTTGTTCCCATGTGGGTGAGGCTTGTCTTTTGCCTCATACAAGATTGCCTCTAATTTATCAGTTAGCAAATCCCAATCACAGTTTTCGACTACCCAATCTCTTGCACGCTTAGACATGCTTTTACGCTTCTTTGACCACCCCGCCATTTTTGTCATCTGTTCAGCCAAATCTTCGATTGAAACCACTGATAATTTGACGCCTTGTGTTGGGCCTGTTATGAATGTGTCATTTTTTACAAGAATGCCCCTGCTCAAACTTTTGGAACTGTAAGTCGTGCCGCCAACGAGTTCTCTCGCTGTTGAGTTATCGGGGACAATAACAGGTAGGCCACATGCCATTGCTTCAATTGTAGGAATCCCAAATCCTTCGCCCGCAGTAGCCAAGACATGACAGTCACCGACTTGATACAGTTTAGCCATCTGTTCTCGTGTCAATCCATGTATCGGATTTGAGTCAATATCAGAGAATGTGACATTGCCCTCTAAGCCCAATTCCTTGACCATGAGCGGCAGGTTCCACCCACCAAGCCCTCGTGAGTTAGCAGGGTCTCCTGTGTGCATTATCATGCCATATTTGTGTCGTTCACCTTCGGGCATCCCGTCGAGCATCATTCTGAATGCCTCAAGTAACCGTGGTTGCTGTTTCCTGTTGCCATTACGACCGACAGAGACGAAAACAAATTCCCATTGGGGGACGCCCAACTCGGCTCTCCATTGTATTTTTTGCTCCTGTGTTACAGGCTTGAATAATTCAGTATCGACACCGTGATACAGAACCTCTGTTGGTTCGTATGTGTATCTGTCGAGATACGGGTCTCGTAGGCTCTCGTGAGCATGTCCCTCGCTGTTGTAGCGTGCTACAAACTCTTCAAACTGTTGAAGCCCAAACTTACTCATCCAAAGAGGTGTGTGGGTCATTCCAATAACTTCTTTCCATTGGTAGGAAAACGGTGAGCCGTCAATTGGTAAATATGCTACATGCGGCACACCTTGAGAATTACAAGAGCGAACCATGTGAGGTGTATTCCAAATGTCGGTTAGACTGAAATACACATCGGGGCGAATAGTAGCCAAAGTGTAGTCAAGAACATTGTGTTCTCCATTCACATGGTCGCTACCTTGTCCCTGTATGCCCGAATGAATCAAAGTCCATCCTTCTTCATGTCTGATTGCTTCTCCGTTGTATTCCCATCCCATGACGAATACTTCGTGTCCTCTTGCGGCCAACCGCTTGATTAACTCACGAGACACTACACCGTAGCCTGTTGGTCTTGTTGGTTGCTCTGAACCCCATAAGATTCTCAAAGGCTCGTGGTCGGGTTCTAATGAGTTTTCATAGGCTTGTTCTTTAGGCGATAACAATACGCTCATGGTTTTGAACGGCACGCCCATGTTTATGACCTTATCGCCAAACTAAGACTTCTTGACAAAGGTCGGTGGGAATAGTTTGCCCGACCGAGCATCGGTCTTACCGCTCAATGTGTTAGGGCCGCCTTGGGCTGCATATACGGTTGAATCTCCTGTGCTCATGGTTATTGTCTTCGATACCTGCGGAGAGAGGTTTGGTTCATCGTGACTGCCAATAAACGCATTCGTATATCCCGTTGTATCAAATCCACCACCCGCAGGGAATGGCATCAATCCGTTTGCCAATGATTCTAGGCTGTTGCCACTACCTAACGGTGTCCTGTTGTCACGCCTTGACGCCTGCACACCTCTACCATAGTCACCGTAATTATCAGCCATCTGAATGAGTGCATTCGTATCATTTGACCGCAGTCCTGATGTGACAACTGACACTTTGGTATTCACGCCAGCACCATTCCAAGAAAAGTCGGGTGCTGAACCACCAATAGCGGAAGGCCCTATAACTGTTGGAGGAATGGCCCTGTTATGTATTGCACCAACAGGCTTCTCAACTTCATAAGTAGCAATAAGCCCTGCGTGTGCGCTGTCAAAAGAAAGTGGTATGCCATTGTTGTATAAGACAACAGGGTCTTGGGCGTTGTCAAAAAATGCTAACTCATCAACTACACATTTGTCAAGATAGAGTAATCCTCCAAAGAACGGTATATCAGCCGCCCCAAGAGTATAGCCTGTTAATGGGACAGACGGTGCTGATACACCCGTCCCTGTTCCGGCTACACCATTCTTGAACATAATTACCGTTGCCCCATCATCAACAATCGTGATGTTACACCATACTCCTGTTGTGTATGAAGCAGACGATACAACACCTTGCACAGTATGATGTAATTGTATTTCGTTTGTAATTCCATTTATGTAAATAGTATATGTAGCCACAGACGAACCTAACATACCAAACAACCCATAATTTTGAGCCAATAAAGTGCCTGTAACTTTGACCCACATACTGATTGTAAATCCTTGTAGTGATACTCCACCTGTAAGGCTTGCAGGCACTATGTAGTATTCATTGCCACTCGTTTGAGAAGTCCATTCAAGTGCATACGGGTTTTGCCGCCCTCCCCATTTATACCAATTAGGGACTTGACGGCATCCTCTTAGTAAAGCCGAGGTGTGATGATTTCGTGGCACGAACCTATGTTGGCCGAGATGGCTAAAAACCTCATCGGTAGTCTTTCAACACGAGCCGCCCTGTGCTACGAACATTCGTGTGCCTCTGTTCGACCTCCTTCGCAGGTAGCGGCTCACCTTTGATTCGTTTATGATGGCGGTTGCCACTCTCCCATCCACACGGCTCTGATGCCTGTATTGCTTTGATGCCTCGCTTAGAATCACCCTTTCGCTCTGTAAATCCAAGGCATTTTGCATAGTCGTATTCGTAGCCTGTTGGATTTGTTGTTGAAAACATAGGGTTGCGATAGTAACACGGTGCTCCACAGACAGGACACGGCATAGAATCACTCCTTGGTATAGTCAGCGTGCTCTTTTGGCAAGTGCTTGGTTCTCGTAGCCATAATGCCATCGAGACGCTTGATGATATTCTCACAGGCCGTATCGAACCTCTTAGTGGAGTGTTTGTCATTACACATCATGTCTTTCAAATCCGATAAGTCGATTTCAGAGACGATGTGGTTGAGAATCTCATACTCTGCGTGTTGCACACTCTTTGCTCTCATAGTTACTCCACCTTTCGTATCGTTATCTCTAATCCTTTTTCGGTTACTGTGACTAACACTTGATGGTCGTCGGGACAGGCGGCTAATGCTCCATCAATGGCTTGTTGCCATTCGGGTGGTAATTCATCTCTCATAAACAGGCTACGGTAGTCCACCTATATTATCTTATTGACTATTTTTTCGCTTTGGCCCGCTCAAATTCTCTTTATTTTTGAGAGCATCTTCTCTTGCGGCATCCTGTTCAATTTTGTTACGACGACGATTCTTATGACGCTGTGCTCTTGACAGTTTAGGTCTTGGTGTTGGGTTCAAATCTTCACCTGTCATCTCTTTCAACCGTTGCTCATGATAACCCTTCTTACGGTGACAATTTGCACATACTACATGGCACTTTTGCACCTCCTCCATTATCCTCTCCCATCCATACCCACTTGATACAAGGTGTGATACAGAGACTACCTTTTCATCGGGGTTGATGTGGTCAAAGTCAAGACTCCAAGCATTATCCTTGCCGCTATGTCCGCACTCCTCACAGGAGAGCGACTCCTTGTATTTGCGATAGCGTTGCTTGATTTTACGACGCCTGTCTTTGACTTGCTGACGCCTGTGGTCGCCATTTTGAGCATACCAACCTGCGTGATACTTCTTTTGGTAGTTTTTTCTTCTCACAGGGTCTTTGAAGGGAATTGACTACCCCTCCGAATCATAGAAAAGTCCCGTGCTTGCCTTGATATTCACCGCTCTTTTTCATTTGATGAATAATCTCATTCAATTGAAATCCGTGCTTATCGACAAGACCTGCGTAGTATGCAATCTCTCCCTCTGTCGCATCACGGTCGAGTAATACTTCGTGTGCGTGCTTGACATAGTCAGCCGCACTACCGCCCCATCCAACATGGTCAGCCAATTCCTTGGCCTTGGTAGCCTTCTTGGTTTCTTTTGGTGCAGGTGGTTCCTCAACTACGGGTGTTTCTTCAACAGGTTCTTCTGCCGCTTTGGTCTTTTTCTTGCTACCCTTCTTGGTTGCCATGATGTTCAAGTCCCATTCATGGTTCTTAACAGGTTCGCTTGTTACATCACTCATTCCATCGAAGTTCAAGTGACAAATCCATGCGGTAGCCCAAGCAATCACCGTCACTCCTGTCAAACGAGCATTGCTTATCGACACTATTGATTGCTTTAGCCTCGTCAGAGCGTGCTATGCGAATCCACCTGTATTCTGTGTCCCCATTGACCCCATTTGTTGTGAGACTTCGGTCATTCAGAACCTTGGTTATCGCCCTGTATAGCGTCCACACACCTGTGCGTGTTGGATGAAACAAAGTCAGTAGGAAAAATTGTGAGACGACTCGACCTATTGAGTCAGTGCCATCGTCCAAATGTGCGGTAGCAATTTCTCCGTATTCTTGCGTTATTGCCAATTGATAGGTCTTTTGCTTTTTTGACTCAAGCCATCCTGTATTTACAACAACCGTGTAACTGCCGACGGCAGGGGTATTATCCTCAATAAGGCCCTTAATCAAAGTGTGAGGGTCAGTATTCGGGGGTTGTCCTCCACTTACTGACAGAATCACGCACCCCCGTTGCCAAAGACGGACACGGCCGAAAGCGCATTTTGCTTAACACGGTCAAGCATTTCTTTGTATTCCGATTCTGTCGATGCAAGCAACGGTCTCCACATTTCTTTGACTCTCTCTCCACAGTTCTCGTCATTGAGAGCGGCACGAGCCGCCTGCCTCACTACGAGGAGGATAGTAGCCATTTTGGCTTCGATAGGTGGTGCTGTGCTACCTGCCGTGTATGATACTTTGAATAATTGCTTGGCATCAAGTCCTATACGGTTGTGAAATCGGATGATGCCCGATGTGGCGTCGTCAAGCCACCACTTATGCACCCCATCCCTGTTACGCCCTTCGACAAGAGCAGTCAATGAGCCGTCTGACTTGGTTTCTTCAACAGAGGCGACAGAGACAACGGGGCGATTGCTAAGAACTAGATGTTGAAGTCTTGTTGTTGAGTCGAAGTATTCAACATGGCTCTCTGTCCCTGCCAATTGTCGGCCTGCGTAGGCATCAACCATACGAGACGCATTGGTAATCATTGTAGCGATTTCAGAATCGGTAGGCCCAATCCCGTCGCTAAAATTGATACCTGCATAGGTTTCGACTTCGGCAAGGGTGCAGTAGTCAATCGCAGTCATGGCATCATCTCCTGTTTAGCCGCTCGGTCAAAGAGCGACTATGGAGTGAAGCCTTCAACCGAGAATGTCAGCCTCAAATGGTTGCGACACCAAGTAACAGACAGATTGCGTCGGGGTAGCGGACATTGAAGGCAATGTCTTGCTTTGGAATCAAGACGAATCGGTCTTTGGTAGGCTCATCGTGGAATCCGATGCTGAACCTGCGCTCTGCAACCGTTGGGTTTCCAATCATAGGAGAACGGATGTGGGTCAGAATGGCAAGAGTATGTGCTCCGTTGTGAGCCGCAGGCACTACACCTGCGGATTGGTTGAGGTTGGTTGGGATGACACCTGTTCCAAAGACACGCACACCATAGATTCGACCGATTTCGCCACTTAGGATAGCGGCACCTGCACCGTATTTATCGACGGTTTGTAATTCAGTCAAGCCCATCAATTGAACCTCAAGGTTTCGTGGGACGATGAATGCAAGGTCATCACGGTTGTCAGAATAGACACCCAAGTTTGCGATTGCGGTTCTTAGGTGGCTTAGAGCGAATGTCCCATTGACTGCGACTGCTGTGCCTGTTGCCAACTTTCGCATTCCGTCGAATAGTAGTAGGTAATCGTTCTGTGATGCACTTACACCGCCTGCGTTGGTTCCAGCGTGGTAAGCACCGTTGATGTTGTCAGCGAAAGCGTTGGTTGTAGTGGTGTCACCGTTGATAAGTAGGGACTGCTCGTTGAATGCAAGGCGAGAAGCAATGTCGTCACGGAGGACAGCCATCAATCCTTCAACACCGTATGCTACAAGGTAGTTACCGATTGGGATGTTGGCAATCATTGTCTTGAGTTCAAGAGTGACCTCTGCCGTAGCATGGCGAGATTCGCCTGCCGCAGTTCCCGACTCCGTTGCTGACAGTGTTTGACCGTGGAAATCAACAGAACCGCTCAATTTTGGAACATTGAGTTTTCTTCGGTTCATTGGCATTGCAGGGAAAAGAGAACGCATGAAGTTTCTCTCATATACAAGTCCGATAATTTCTTCGGCAGTTTCGGTAGGTAGCATTGTTGCACCTGTTCCACTTGCCGCTCCGGCTAGGGCATCTTTGACTCTCTGTGTCAGTTCGGTAAAGTCGATTTCTTGGCTCATGTTTTATCTCTCCTGTCTTTGTGGGTATTAACCATATCGGTCAAAATACCCCGTGCTCACTCTGTCCTACGACCTCCCAATCGGCCTTCAAGCCATGCTCCCAAGTGGGCCATGCCTTTGCTTACCTTTGGTTGTGGGTCGTGGCTCGTGGTGTCCTTGGTTAAGACATCAGTCGGCACGGGGGATAATGACTTTGGTGTTGCACTTGCGGCTTCAACACCTTGCTCTGCTAACCTTTCAGCGACTTTCGCATCGACAGCCGCATCAAACTCTGCTTGCTTTGCGTTTGCTTCAATCATTTCATTCAGAGAAGCGATTTCAGCATCCTTTTCATCGAGTAGTGTTTTGAGTGATTCTGATTCATCGAGTCGAGCAATGAGTTCAGAGACTTTGGCTTCGACTCCTGTGAGTCCGACAACCACTTCGCTTAGGACAGCGACTTCGCTCACTTCTTCCTCTTTTGTCTCAACAGGTTCATCGTTGGATTCTTCATCAGTTGCCTCGGCAACCTCTTCAACGACTTCTTCGTCATCAAGGACTTCTTCGACGACCTCTTCTTCAACCGCCTCTTCGACGACCTCTTCTTCGACTTCCTCGGTTTCTTCTTCAACCTCATCAGTTTCTTCATGGTCGTGGTCATCTTTGACAACAAAAGTTTCCTCCTCAACAGGAGCGGATAGTTCAACGGTCTCATCGACCTCATCAATTGTTTCCTCTGCGATTTGTGCGTCGGTCATGACATCGTGGTTCTCATCATGGGTCTTAACGGTATCGCCCCCGATAGGTTCAGATATGCGGCTTTCTAACTCTGCTAATTTAGCCTCCAAGCCTGCGATTGTGTCAAGCAAATCCACCACATCATCTTCGTCGAGAGTCTTAGAGTCAGAATATCCTCCGCCTCCTCCGCCTCCACTACCGCCTCCACCTCCGCTTGTAGCGGCTGTGTAGTCAGCGTGTGTTGAACATGGCATGTATATGGTTCGACCATCTTCGGTCATTGAATGTGTGCCTGTGCATCCCAATTGGCCTGCTCGCCTTCTTGCTTCGGCCTCTGTGGTGTATTTGTCAGTCCCGACTCTCGCTTTTGTCCCACAGCCACAGTCGTCTTTTTGGAAATCCATCTCAACGCTCTCTGACGGTGGTGCAGGTTCATTAGGTGTGTCTGATGACTTCTCAAACTCAATAACATACGAACCGTCACGCTCCTCGACAGCAATGATTTGCTTTTGTCCGTCATATTCAACAAGAGACTTACTAATATTGAACAGGGCGTTAGGTGAAGCGGGTATATCGACTACGCTTGTCTCAATCCATTCAATCTTAACAAACTTGAGGTATGCTTCATCTCCACGCCCTTCTTTGATAGCGGCCTTGGCAATGAACCCTATCGAGAATGCTTTGAGCATACCCTTGCGAATCTTACGGACAATTGCTTCTTCTCCACTATCTATACGAGCACGACCAAAGACTGCTTGAATCTTCTCTCCATCGGGCTTTTCATAGTGTCCCATCTCAACCTCCTCCATCATACCAATGACACCATAGTCCTTACGGTGATTGTATAGAATCACAGGATTCTTGCTGTAAGACTCCCATGACTCCATGATTGCCTGTGGCTCGACCAATTCCTTGTGTCGGTCAAGCATTTTTTCGTCACCGACATAAACAGGGCCATAGACAACGACATCGTTTTCATCCTTGTCATACCCCTCGTGGTCGGGGGTGTGCTCTTTAGAAATCGTGAATGGTGTTTCGATTCTATATTCAAATACTACTTCTTTGGCCTCACCTTGTATTGCATCAAATAGGTTCGGGTCATTCACAATCGTGGCATTGACGAGACGACTCATACCATGCCGTTCATCCTATGTGGTTTATGAGGATTTCTTGACCCATAGTGAGTGTTTAGAGGCCCTACATTGGCCTACAACACGGTAGCCCGCCTGCCTAAGAATTGGATGGACGCCCTGTGTTGAACAGTCCCAATACTTGTTATTGATTGGGTTGACACGGTCTTTGGCTGTATGTTCCCAATGCAAAGCGAGTTTATCGACAAACCATCCCGTAGGTCGTGGCCCATCAAGTATCAAGTCCTCCTCAAGGTATTTCCATACCCAAAGGGGAACTTTTCGTCGTAGCCTACCCATAGGTTAGGTTAGCACTCCCACCTATTTAATTAAACAACCAAAACCTGCATTTGTTAGTTTGTGGTATGCTCTTGCGGCTTGCCTTCGGTGGGTTAAATCGGACTCTCTAAGAACCTCTAATAATCCTCTTGTTGCATCACTTACTGCTACATCTTCGGCAGTAGTATTGTAAATGTAATCTAAGTGGTCATAATAGTGTCCTACATATTCGTATTCCTCTTGGCTCATTTTTGTTCCCTCTGTTTAATCGTAGGGGTCAGTCCTATATAAAAATGTCGCCTATTTAATCCCAAATCTCATTGAATGTTGGTTCTCGTGGAGTGCCTTCAAGCATGTGAGTTATCATCTTGAAGTTTTTGATTTCAGTCTTGCGTGCTTCGTCCAAAATACGATAGCGTCGGTTGATTTCAGACCTTGACAATTCTCCGTCACAGGTTAGGTTTTCGGGAGACAATTTGCATTCTATTTCAAGAAGATGCTCAAGGCATTCTTTCTTTGTTTGCTCAAGGTCTTTTCTCTCGGATGGGGTTAGGGTTATGTTCGCCATGTTTAACCCTATGGGTCACTCCTATATAAAGATACTGCCTATACTAAGGATATTGAGTTTCAACCTGCCACTCATCATGTTGAGTCCAACCGTCGTTATCGACCCAAATAGCAAGATACACGGTGTAGGTTTCATTTTTCAACAAATCGCCTGCTGAATACGAGACTATGTTTTGTGTGTCACCCTCAAG
>MDTG01419337.1_pt1 | contig 10175 bp, 9 predicted proteins | sample 811421 | NCBI WGS metagenome assembly MDTG01 (sample SAMN05326645, study PRJNA326480) | marine metagenome | isolation source: seawater | place: Pacific Ocean: South East | collected 2011 | reverse complement strand
TACTTCTATTTCTTTTTTTACTACTTTAAACATTTACTTCCTTAAATTTAATTTCGAAATTACTTCTTTATAAGTTTCAATCTTATTTTTCTTTAAATATTCCAGTAATTTCTTTCTTTTGTTTACTGCTTTTATCAAGCCAATTGATGAATGTTTATCTTTTTTAAATTTTTTAATATGTCCAGATAAATTCACAATTTTATTGGTCAGCTGCGATATCTGTACTTCTGATGATCCAGTATCTTTTTCGTGCTTTGCAATTTCTTTCATTTTTTTCTCCATTTTATTCTTATTTATTTTGTGTTTGTTTGATTAAATTTTCTATTTTTTCAGCATAGTCAAATGATTCATCATTTACAAAAAAAACTTTAGGCAAAAATTTGACCACTATTTTTTTTGATAAGATTTTTCTGATTACAAATGAAAATTCTTTCAGTTTATCTATTACTTTTTCCGAGTCCTTACCACCTAAAGGTATAACAAAAACTTTGGCAGTTTTTAAATCTGGACTCATTCTTACTTCTGTAACAGTTATAGATTTTGTATCTAAATCAGGTATTTTAGTTTCTTCTCTTAAAAAAATCATACTTAATGCATGTTTAATTAATTCTCCAACTCTTAGTTGTCTTTGGGAAACTGGTTTACCTAATTTATTCATGATAATATTTGTCTTTCTATAGTTTCTGATTTGTAAGCTTCTATAATATCTTTTAAGTGAAAATCATTAAAATCTTTAAGAGATATTCCACACTCTAAGCCTTCATTTACTTGTTTAACTTGATTTTTTTCTCTAAAGATTGACCCAACCTTTCCATTAAAAATTATAGTTCCATCCCTGATTATTCTAGCATGAGAATCTTGATTTATCTCCCCATTTAAAACCTTTGATCCGGCTACTTTTCCTACTTTTGAAACTTTAAATATATCTAAAACTTCAGCTCTACCTGTTATTTCTTCGTTAATTTCTGGAGTCAACAATCCTGACATTTTATTTTTAATAAAGTCAATCAGTTCATAAATAATATTAAATGTATTGATTGTAATCTTTTCTTTTTCAGCTAATTTTTTTGCTTCTTTACTAGGTTTAACATTAAACGCAATTACTAAAGCATTTGATGCCTTAGCAAGAGTAATATCAGTTTCTGTGATCATACCAATGTCAGATAGTAAAATTTTTGTTTTTACTTCATCATGTTTGATATTTGATAAAGCAAATTTTATTGCTTCAGCAGAACCATGAACATCTGATTTAACAATAATATTAAGTTCTTCTGAAATTTTTTGAGAAAATGCATTATCTTTTGTTGCTAAACTTATACTTTTCATTCCTTCTTTAGCTTCATTAACCCTAGCAGCTGATAAAGTTTTTGCCTCTTTTTCAGTATGTAGCACAATAAAATCATCTCCAGCATTTGATGCACCATTTATTCCTAAAATTTCAACCGGAGTGGAGGGGTCAGCTATTTCAATATTTTTTCCTTTGTCATTTATTATTGCTCTAATCTTTCCCCATTTTTTACCGCTAACAAAATAATCTCCTTTTTTTAAATTTCCTGATGTAACTACAATATTTACAACTGGTCCTCTTCCTATATCTATTTTAGATTCTAAAACTATACCTTTTGCCTCACTTCCATATTCAGTTTTCAAATCTAAAAGTTCTGCCTGTAAAATTATAGACTCAACAAGTTTCTCCAAGTTATTTTTCGTTTTCGTAGAAATCTCAATCATTAATGTATCACCAGATAAATCCTCAGCTATTAGTTCGTGTTCTAGCAACTGATTTTTAATTTTTTGAGGATCAGCTTCATGTAAATCACATTTATTTATTGCTACTACAATTGGTACATTTGCTGCTTTTGCATGTTTAATTGACTCTACTGTTTGTGGTTTAACTCCGTCATCTGCTGCTACTACCAATACTACAATATCTGTTAGTTTTGATCCTCTTGCTCTCATTTCTGTAAAAGCTGCATGACCAGGAGTATCTATAAAAGTTATTTTATGTGAATCTTTAGTAATTTGATATGCTCCTATATGTTGTGTAATACCCCCATGTTCTCCTTCAACCACATTTGATTCTCTCAATACATCTAACAATGAAGTTTTGCCATGATCTACATGTCCCATTACAGTTACAATTGGTGGTCTAGATTTTAGATTCTCATTTTTGGTTTCTTTTATTTTTTTAACCAAATCTTCGGCTTTCTCTTCTTTAATTGGATTATGTCCAAATTCTTTAACTAAATATTCTGCTATATCTGTGTCAATTGCATGATTAATTGTTGCCTTAACACCCATAGTTAAAAGATGTTTAATCAAATTACTTGATTGTTCACTCATCCTATTAGCTAGTTCTCTAATAGTGATAATTTCTGGAATGGAAACATTTCTTTTTATAGGTTTATATTCTTGCTTATCATCTTTAGATAACTCTCTATTTTCTTTTTGTCTTGCTCTTCTAATAGATGCTAGACTTCTTCCTCTTAGCTCAACTCCATCCTCGCTATTCAAAGCTCTTGAAACCGTTAATTTTAACTCTCTTTTTTTATTTCCACTCTTGTCTTTGCTATCTTTTGTTAACTCACCCTTTATTCTTTTTGTTGCTCTTTGCTCTGCAAGTTTTCTTTTATCAAAATCAGAAATGTCTTTTTTTGGAAAAAAATTTGGCAATGGTTTCTTTGCGTTTATATTTGAGCTTGGTTTGTTAAAATTATTTCCTGACGAACCACTTTTAAAAAATTTTTTCTTATGAAATGTTTTATTCTTATTTATTATTACTGAATTTTTAGGAGTTGATTTTGCTTGCTCAATATTGCTTATGGTTTTCTTGGTGTCGCCAGATATTGAAAGTTTTAATTTTTTTTTGTCCATAAGTCATCTCTCAATCTTTGTAAACTATATTCCTTGCTGACATAATTAAGTTATCTGCTTCTTGTCTTGTCAAAGCAAAATCTTCTAAATAACCTCTAACTTTAACTTTTTCACCATTTACCACGTCATATGTTCCTGTTAGCTCATCAGATGCTAGATCTGCAAAATCAGTCAAAGTTAGTATTTTTTGCTCACCTAGGGTCACTAACATTCCAGGAGTTAATCCTGGAAGTTCCATCAAATTATTTTCAAGTCCTAGACTTTTAACTCTATTTGAAATTTCTTCTTGATCTTTTAGATAAAATTCTTTTGCTCTGTCTACTAATTCTTTGGCTGTTTCTTCCTCAATACCTTCAATCTTAGTTAATTTTTCTATTTCACTATCTTTAATATCCTCTATAGATGTAAAACCTTCTGCAACAAGAAGCTGTCCTAAAGTTTCGTCTAATTCTAAATTTTTTACAAAATTATCGGTCTTTTCTTTAAATTCTATTTGTCTTCTCTCTGAGTCTTCTTGATCTGTTAAAATATTAATTTCATGATTTAGTAATTTTGTTGCAAGCCTAACATTTTGTCCTCTTCGTCCAATAGCTTTACTTAAGTTTTCATCACTTAAAATGACATCAATTTTTTTTTGATTACTATCAACATTTACTCTAAGTATTTCTGCAGGTGATAGTGCACTAGCTGCAACGATTGCTAAATCTTCTGACCAATTAACAATATCAATTTTTTCACCTTGAAGTTCATTCACAACCGCTTGTACTCTACTTCCACGCATACCTACGCATGCTCCGACTGGGTCTAATGAACTATCTTTTGCTTTAACACAAATCTTTGCTCTGCTTCCTGGGTCTCTAGCGGAAGATATAATTTCTATCAAACCATCATAAATTTCTGGAACTTCTAATGTGAAAAGTTTCTCCATAAATTTTGGATGAGCCCTAGAGAGAAAGATTTGTTGACCTCTTTGTTCTCTTCTCACATCCAAGCAATAAGCTTTAACTCTATCTCCTGCTTTAATATTTTCCCTAGGTATCATTTCATTTTTTTGAATAATTCCCTCAGCTTTTCCTAAATCAACAATAACATTTCCAAACTCTAATCTTTTTACAATTCCACTTAGTATTGTATCTTTTTTATCAACAAAGTCGTTGTATTGCCTATCTCTTTCTGCTTCTCGTACGTTAAAACTAATAACTTGTTTAGCTGTTTGTGCAGCAATTCTTCCAAAATCAAATGAGGGAAGTGTTTGAAGGACTTCCTCACCAATTTTTTTTTCTTTATTTTGCTCATCTAAATTAGTGGCTTCATCTTGGCTTATTTCAATATTTGGATTTTCTGGCTTTTCTGTAATTATTAATTTTCTATAAATTTCAATATCACCATTATCTCTATTAATGTTAACTACTATGTCATTTTCCGAGCCGAATTTTGACCTAGCAGCTTTTGCAATACCCGTTTCCATAGATGTGATTATTAATTCTTTATCAATTGATTTTTCTAAAGCTACTGCTTCAGCAATTCTTAATAATTCTAGTTTATCAGCTCTTCTATTTAACATTTATTTTCTCCAAAAAAAAATGGGCCGAAGCCCATTCTGAAATTTCAACAATGTAGGTGGAATATATTTATTTTTTATATATTTTCAACTGTATTTACTTAATAAAAACCTTAGATTTATCAGTTTTTTCCCAAGAAAACGCTCCGTCAGACTCAGGTTCTCTACCAAAGTGGCCGTATGCGGCAGATTTTTGGTAAATTGGTTTATTTAAACCTAACATTTCTCGTATGCCTCTTGGGCTTAAATCAAAATTTTCTTTTATTAATCTTTCAACATGTTTATTTTTTTCTTCATCATTGTCGAAAAGATCTACATAAATTGATAAAGGTTTTGAAACTCCAATTGCATAAGCTAATTGAATTAAACATTTTTCGCTAAGACCTGAGGCAACAATATTTTTTGCAATATATCTCGAAGCGTATGCTGCCGATCTATCGACTTTCGTGGGATCTTTTCCTGAAAAGGCACCTCCACCATGTGGTGCGGCACCACCATATGTATCTACAATAATTTTTCTTCCAGTTAATCCACTATCTCCGTCAGGTCCTCCAATTACAAAGTTTCCTGTTGGATTAATATAAATTTCATTATCATCTAATCCATTGATAAGATTCTTTGGTATAGATCTTTCTATATAAGGTTTTACCAATTCTCTAACTTGGGATTGATTTACATCTGCAGAATGTTGAGTTGATATTACAACTGACTTAACGGATGCAGGTTTTCCATCTTTATATTCAATTGTAATTTGACTTTTAGAGTCTGGTTCAATATTTTTTAATTTACCAGATTTTCTATCTTCCGCCATGAGTCTTAAAATTTTATGTGAATAATGAAGTGGGGCTGGCATTAAAACATCTGTTTCGTTACATGCATATCCAAACATTATTCCTTGGTCACCGGCACCTTCATCTTTATTTCCTGAAGAGTCTACGCCCATTGCAATATCTGAAGATTGCGAATGTAGATGACATTCTACTTTTGTAGCATCCTTCCAGGAAAATCCATCTTGATCATAACCAATATCTTTAATGCAATCTCTAACTTTATAAATTAAATCATCTTTTTTTATATCAGGTCCTCTAACTTCTCCAGCTAAAACTACTTTATTTGTTGTAGTTAAAGTTTCACATGCAACTCTAGACTCTGGCTCTAAACCTAAATAAGCATCCACAACCATATCTGAAATTCTATCACTAACTTTATCAGGATGACCTTCTGAAACAGACTCGCTAGTAAAAAGATAATTTTTTAAGTTATTCATTTTTTAACTTCATAAACAATAAAATCAAAAAAATATATATAAAAATTACTAAAAAATACATTTTATTTCCAAACTTCGAAAATAAAGTTTTTTCAGCCTTTTTAATTTGTTTTATCGATATAACCCCTTCATCATTTATATTTATTTTTTCTAAAACTATTCCTGAGGGATCAATTATTGCTGAAATTCCATTATTTGCTGATCTTAAAGTATATTTGCCATACTCAATAGATCTAAAGACAGTGTGAGCAAAGTGCTGATAAGGTCCAATAGAATTCCCAAACCAACCATCTTCGGAGATATTAATTATTATGTTATAATCATGTTCTAGAGATAACTTTCCAGAATATATAATTTCATAACAAATTAATGGTAAAATTTTTATTTCATCGTATTTTAAAAAATTAAATATTTTTCTTTCTAAACTAGCAGAGTACGATTGATAATTATTTGCTAAACTTTTTAATCCCAATTTTGATAAAATTTTTTCTAAGGGAAGAAACTCACCAAAGGGAACCAATTTATTCTTATGATACTTATATAAAACATCAGCTCTATTATTTACAACTGATAAAGAATTATAATATTTAAATTTATTATCTGTTATTACATCATCATTAATTCCCAGAATAATAAAGTGATTGTCAGAAAATGATTTTTCAAATAGATAATTGTATTCTTCTTTCAATGAATTTAGGTTTAAGCCTGGTATTACCCCCTCTGGCCATACAAATATTGTATCTTCATTAAAATTAGCATTACTTAAATTGATTAGTTCAATTAAAGTTTTTTCATCATCAAAATTTGAATAATATCTTTCTATAGGGATATTAGTTGATATAATTTTTAGATTTACTGGAAGTTCATGGATTTTCTTATTATTGAAACTTTTTATATTTAAGCTTCCATAAATATAAATAAATAAAGATGCTACTATAATTAAACCAATTCCAAGTAGTTCATTTTTTTTTCTATTAAGATATAGAATTGCAGGAGTCGCAAAAATAGTGATTAAAATCATATTAAATGCATACACACCAATTAATGAATTTATTTGTAAAAAATTTAAATTTTTTAAAAATGAATAGGCAATTAAGTTCCAGGGAAAACCTGACAGAATATTACCTCTTAAAAACTCAAAAAAACTTAGGGTTAATGAAAAAATCAATAAGTTTACAAAAATACTTTTCGAATTAAAAAGGAGTTTAAACATAACTAATGCTAATCCATAAAAAAGACTAAGAAATGCAGGAATTATAATTAAAGCAAAAGGTATTAGAAATTTATAGTTGTCATCAAATGTTAAAGAGAATGGTATCCAGTATAAATTTGAAACAAAATATCCAAATCCAAAAAAATATCCAAAAAGAAAAAAATTTTTTACACTCTTATTTTGATTTAAACATAAGAACGAAAAAAAAAAGCTAAAAGTAATAAAATTTATAAACCAATAATTATAAGGTGGTAGACTAAAAGAGCTTGCTACTCCTAAAAATAAAATAAACAATTTTTCAAAGTAAATTTTGTGTTTTTTTAAATTCAATTTAACCCTTTATTTCTTGATATATTTTGTTTTCAATAGAGTTCATCATTTTATAATCTTTTTGTAATTTGTGATCAAAATTTAAAAGATGTAAAAAACCATGAATAAATATTTTAATAAAACCATCTAAATAATTTTTTTTATTTTTTTTTCTAAATTCTTCATAACTTATTGCTATATCTCCTAAATAAATTTTTTTGTTTTTTAAATTTTTTTTTAATTTTTTTGCTTCAAAAAATGGGAAGGAAAGTATATCGGTTGCTTTATTTTTTTTTCTAAATTTTTTATTTAATAATTTTATTTTCTCATTATTTGTTAATAATATTGAAATATAAACATTTTTTCCTATAAATTTATACTTTTTAGGAAATTTATTTAGAGTATTTAAAACTATTTTTTTTGGATTTTGAATTATTTTTTTCCATTTTTTTGAATCAACCAAAACTTCTGCATCAATCATTATCTTGCTTTACTGAATAAGCTTTAACAATTTTTGATACTAATGGATGTCTTACAACGTCCTTATGATCAAAATCCACTATTGTTATTTCATTTAAATGACCAAGTATTTTTTTGGACCTTCCAAGACCAGAAAGATTCTTGTTGGGCAGATCAATTTGGGAAGGATCACCATTAATTACTATTTTAGAGTTTTCTCCAAGTCTTGTTAAAAACATTTTAATTTGTGTATCAGTTGCATTCTGTGCCTCATCTAAAATTGCAAATGAATTTTTTAAAGTTCTTCCCCTCATAAAAGCTAAAGGCGCAATTTCTATATCTCCAACTTCAATTTTTTTTTGAATTTTTTCAAAATCTAATAAATCATACAATGAGTCATAAAGAGGTCGAAGATAAGGATCAACTTTTTCCCTCATATCCCCAGGCAAAAATCCCAGGCGTTCACCTGCCTCTACTGCTGGTCTAGATAAAATTATCCTCTCAATTTTTTTATCTAATAGCATTGTTAATGCTACAGCGACTGCTAAAAATGTTTTCCCAGTTCCAGCAGGTCCAGATGATATTACCACATCGCTATTTCTAAGTGCTTTGACGTAATTTTTTTGTTTTTCAGATCTAGGAATTACTGATTTTTTAGGTGTTTTAATAATATAATTTATATTTTCTTTGGGATTATTTTTTTCGTCTATCATAAACTTATTAGTTGAGGAAATTATATCTTTTTTTTCGATAGATCCATTAATAATATATTGGTCATGTAAAAAACTGATAGCATTCTTAACGATTTCATTTTTTTTTTGATCGTTTTTTAAAATTATTGAATTGCCCCTAGAGTAGATAGAAGTATCAGTTATTTTTTCTAATTCTTTAATATTATTATTAAACTCTCCAGCTACACCAAGTAAATCTTCATTTTTGGAAAAAATAATACTTATAGTATTATTTTCTGAGTAAACAAATTTTAAATCTGATTTGATTTTTTTAGAAACAAAATTGCTCAAATTATGCAGCTTTCTTCTTAGTTTTAATTTTCCCAAAAAGTGTATTTTGGTTACTACTTTCAATATTAACCTTAACTATTTTTCCAATATCATTTTTGTTACCATTAAAAACAACAGCGTTAAAAAATTCATTTCTTCCAAAATACTTATTTTGATCTTTCATTTTATTCTCTACCAAAACATCAATTTCTTTATTTTCTAATGATTTATTATGATTGATTTGATTTTTAAATAGATAAGATTGCAATTCAATTAACCTATCTCTAGAGATTGAATAATTTAATTCTTTTAATTTTGAAGCTTTTGTTCCTGGACGTGAGCTAAAGATAAATGAAAAAGAATTTATAAATTTTATTTCTTTAACAAGTTTTATTGTTTGTTCAAAATCAGCTTTTTCTTCTCCTGGATAGCCTACTATAAAATCACTTGAAATTTTAATTAAAGGATTAATTTTTATTAATCTACTATAAATATCTAAATAATCTTCTACTTTGTGCTTTCTATTCATAAGTTTTAATATCTTGTTTGAGCCTGACTGAATAGGTAAATGTATGAATGGCATTAGCTTTTTATTTGAAGAGTAACATTCAATTAAATCATCAGTCATATCGACTGGGTGAGATGTTGTATATCTTACTCTTTTTAATTCTGAGAATTTTGCTAACTCGTTTAAAATGTTTGAAATTTTAAATTCAATATTATTTTCTTTATAATTGTAAGCATTAACATTTTGACCTAATAAAGTAATCTCCCTTGCACCATTTTTGATTAACTGTTCAGCTTCTTTAATTATCGTTATAAATGGTCGAGAACATTCAGGTCCCCTTGTATATGGTACTACACAAAAATGACAAAATTTATCACAGCCTTCTTGAATAGTTAAAAAGGATGAAATTTTGTTGTCTGAGTTTTTGGTTTTTTCCAGTAAGTCAAATTTCTCAATTGTATCGAACTCTGTTTCATCTTCTTTTTTATTTTTTTGAAAGTTATTTAAAATTTTATTTATTTTATGATAAGACTGAGGTCCGATTACAGCATCAATAAAAGGCTCTCGTTTTAAAATTTCTTGATTTTCAGCCTGCGCTACACAACCTGCAATTACCATTATAGGTTTTTTTTTATTATAATATATTTCTTTTATTCTGCCAACTTCATGAAATACTTTATCTTTAGCTTTATCTCTTATGTGGCAAGTATTTATAAGGTAACAATCAGCATTATTTTGATCTTCTGATTTTTCGTATCCAATATCTTTTACAATATCAAAAATTCTATTGCTATCATAAACATTCATCTGACAACCAAATGTTTTTATAAATATTTTTTTGTTCACTTACTTTTTTTTAACCCCATAAAGTTCTAACTTATGGTCAACTAATTCATATCCATATTTTTCTGCAACCTTTTTTTGTAATTCTTCAATTTCATTGTCTACAAATTCTATAATTTCTCCTGTTTTTACGTCTATTA
>MDTG01248509.1_pt1 | contig 10175 bp, 7 predicted proteins | sample 811421 | NCBI WGS metagenome assembly MDTG01 (sample SAMN05326645, study PRJNA326480) | marine metagenome | isolation source: seawater | place: Pacific Ocean: South East | collected 2011 | reverse complement strand
TCCAATAACACAAACATGATAAGATCAATAAGAACCTAATCAAATAGAAAGTGAGTGACAATAAGTCCGTACTATATGGCAACGAAGATGATAGCCAAGGCGTTAATCCTGAAGGCGCTGAATATTCTTAACCCCGGAACGTCTGAAGCCCCCCAATCTGCAGCGCTGAAAGTTGGATGGCCAGGAAACCAGAATTATGAAGGCGGTGGCTACACCGGCAACGGTTCACGCTCAGGAGGTGTTGACGGCAAAGGCGGGTTCCCGGCAATTCTTCATCCTTTTGAAACTGTTATCGACCACACCAGCGCAATGGGCAAATATTCTGGTGGGGGTAGCAGTTCAAATGGCGGCAGCAAAACAATCCGTTTCGAGTCAACAGTGATCAATAACGTGGAATACGTCACCACGGAGCAAGCAATGGCAATGTCTAGGCAGGCCGCTGATGACGGGGCCAAGCGTGGAGCAGCAGGCGGCCACGCCAAGTCGATGTCAACGCTGCAAAATAGTCGTAGCCAACGTTCCAAGCTGGGGATGCGATGAGCAGTTTTATCAGAATCGGGCAGTACATAGAGTTGTATTACATCAAGCAAATCAGCGGAGGAAAAGCGATTGTCTACCAATATCAAAATGCCTTTGTTGATCGTGCTGATAATGGCCACAATTTTTTGAGCTTCATATATCAGGGGGCGGCAAGAAACCGAACAGGAGACAACCTGACGGCCAGCATTGTTTTGTCATCCAACAGGATTAGTATCACACTTGCTAAAGCTCTTCTGAATCGACGTCATTACGCGATGGTGACCACAAATCAATTCGATAATGCAGGCAACATCGCTCGAATGTTAAGCCGTGAATATTGGACAATTTCCAGTGTCACGTATGATTCACAAACAGTCGAGTTGGTGCTCTCAAGTGCGATTGATGCTGTCGGCGCTCAAGCACCAAACACAACTTTGACCCGTGATCGTGTCGGCAACTTGCCTGTTACGGCCGATATTTTTGTGAAATGATTCATCCGTTTCATTTAATTGGCTACCCATACCGTCTGGGTGCTACGCCAGAAAAACATGGTGCAGCTGACTGCTTTAGCCTGGCTCAAGCAATAGTTCGCTGGCACGGTGTAGAGATGCCGGAAGCTCAACGTTCGTGGTATCGACGCCTAAGAAACAAGGACTATTCTGTTTTCAAAGAAGAACTTGATCGTTGGGGCACACAAATATCAACGCCTATGATGGCGACAGTAGCACTTTGCCGTTCCGCCTACGGACTCGGCTTGGCAACCTATTTTGAGGACGGATGGATTTCATACGTAGAGTCGGAGGTCAAATGGAGCCCCGTCGGGGCTTTGGACCCCGTAGCGCTTTACTGCCGTACGAAGTAGATATTTGCCAAAATCTTGGTTTAACAGCTGAGGAATATCTGGAATTTTTTGACGCTGCTTATAAATACGTCGAAAAACGAAAAGAAGAATATGAGCTGATCCCAGATGTAAGAAACGAGCCGACCACAATCCTGGTTAATATTGTTATTGGCATTGCATTGACAGCAATCAGCGCAGCACTTGCGCCAAAACCAAAAACACCAAAAGAGAAACCGCGCTTAGATATACCTTCAGAGCAAGGCCGGACACGATATGCAAAATCTTCCGATTTTAACGGTGTTCAACAACTGGCAACTTTAGGGCGAATTATTCCCTTGGTATTTGCTGATCAAACAAAAGCAAATAATATCACTGTTGGAGGAATAAGAATTGACACTGATCTGGTTCATTCACAATTAACATCACTTGGTACGAATCAAGTCCTTGCTGGCATTTTAAATATATGTCTGGGAAAGTTAGCGGTAAAGCCTGACTTTGATGGCTTTGCCTTGGGTGATTTGTTGCTTCGTGATTTCTCAAAGTACAAACTGCAACTTTACTTTTCCAACAAATCAAGAAACAATCGGATTACCAAAGAGGACAAATACGATCGCTCTAAACTAGAACTAGTAAGTGATAGCAGCGAAACGGATAGGTTCAGTGTCATAGCGCACACCTCTCCTAACAGTCGCTCATTTCAGCCCTGGTTCAGCGGCACTAGAACACCCTCAACCAATACACAGTTTGGGGCATATAGCCCGCTGTCAAATGGGCACATGTTCTACATCCCGTACGAACTAATTATTGTCCCGGATGACGGCGGCAACCGAAACAAGAAAATAGCAAAAGCTAAGCGAAAAAAAGTAATTACACCATTTCCTAGATACAGCGGAATTACAAAAATTACGGGAAACACTGCGACTTATACAGTAGGCAATGGTTCGATTAGTAAAGACGATTATGATTTTCGCGATTGGGGTGTCAAAGATGTCAACAGCACTATTAACGAAAGCCGAATCAGAGCAGACGAAATCCTGCAAGTAACAGAACTATTTTTAATTGGAGACACACTTGCAACCTGTGTCGAACGGCCAGATGATATTTGGCAAGATCAAGTTTCAACTAATTTTGAATATAAATTTAATACTGAGTCTAGGGTTCCTGCGAGTATGCGTATTGATGATTTACGCGAAACTGACCCTAATGATGGCGACACCTTTTTTCCTTGGGACGGCCCTGTTGTAATGAAAGCTGCTATCGGCAGCATTGCAAACAGCCGACCATGCAACATCACCGAGATTGGCATTAAGTCCGAAGTCTGGCGACAGATGACGAACAGCGCAAATTTTCAGGAGCATCCATCCCTAGAAACTGTTCAAAAATACGACGAAGACGGTGGGCAAATTACCTTGGGTACGGTAACCAAATATATAAAACGATGGACTTTTTTCAAGCTAGAAGGCCGTGCTTTAGGAGCAGAAAATTGGTTGCCTTTGACCGATTCACCTTTTGCTATTTGCGGCAGTACACCGGTTTCCCAGTACAACACCATTGCAATTAGACATCCAGATGCTGACCCAATTTCAATGCATGAATATAGATTTATCCCAGTCCCTGGTTCCAATTTTTACTCAAAAGTTCTAGGCAATGTATCCCAAAGCGTACAGGTTTATCGCCTCGATGGCGGCAACTTTTGGAACACAAGATCCGACAGAAATACAATAATGTTGAACGGTTATTTTGTTGACTACACAGGCAGAACAGAGAATTTGACTGTAGATGATTTTACTAACAAAGAGTGGATATTTGGCGGCAATGCTTTGCCAATTACAACCGGACCATTAGCAGCATTAGATTCGAACAGTGTTGGCGACGGCATACCAACCTATCAAGAATGGGTAGTTAAATTGTCAAAAAGAGAATACAGCGAAGAGCCATTCAACGAGCGGATGGTTTTGATTGGGCCAACTGTTGAAAGACAGCAGTGGATTTGGAATGGGGCCGTAATTGCAACAACAAACAATCAAGGACAAACAAGAATTCAGGTAGAAGAAAATGGCAAGCTGTTTCGCTACACAAGGGAACAACTAGTGCGGCCGTTTCTACCGCAAGAATTTGTTCCAAGTCCTCCAGGAGAACGCCTAGAGTTTGACAATGAGGACGTAACAGCTGGTACGAGTGATACTGTCGGCTTCACTCCTTATTATGGCGTCGTTAAAAAAAGCACCAATTTTTATCAATATTGGTGGGCCGGAAGATTGGTAGCAACTGCAAATAACAAGAACGGCAGAGCAACTGATTCTACGGATGCATCCATTCAATACGAAGCCAGTTCTGATTGTCGTGGGAATACAACTAGCTTTGTAGACGATCCACTAAACCAAAACCAATACAACAAATCTGCTTTAAATACTTTAATTACTGGAGCTAAAAAAGTCGGAGATCAGACATATGATTTCTACTATCGAGGATCATATTTAGGCCGAGGTAGGCCAGGTTTTGTGTACCTTAAAGTCAACAGTAACCCGGCCGAAGGTCGTTGGAGAATAGATACACTAAAGCAGAACGAAAGAAAGGGTGAGTTTAAATACGTTGGAAAATATCGGGACATTATTAATAATCCCACGGTGGCTGCTGATGCCTCTGTTGTTAATGGGATTTATCCCGATTCCAACGGTCAATGGAATTGGTTTTTCTTTGGTAAGCGTATTGCAGGACCTGGTACCAGCAACCCTAATCAAGGCCCGGACGGCACTGTAATTGATGAAGCGGGCAATCGATACTCAAGAGACATTGTCACCAGCCCTGCGTTTGCAGGACCTGGTGTTGAATACCCTGAACCTTCGCAACAACTTCATCCCGTTTGGTTTATTGAACGTTCTGAACCATTAACAAACATTGAGGAGCTATGGTCAGTCTCCTTTAAGTATAAAGTAGTTACACCAGAGATATGTTCCATTAAACGCTTTGCGTTAACCGCTGGACAAGAGGGCAAATATGGCATCACAAAAGAAGTTTTTACTACATTTACAGTTGATCCAATAGAACCTACCGGCGAGTTGGCGCCCGTCATTCCAGTTGACCGAATTGATTATGAGGAAGCTGATTTGGCAACTGTGCGCATGTATCGCTACCCAAGCCCTGACGATATAAACAATATTGTTTATGCAACATGGCAAATTGAAACTAAAGGCGACAGTTATGTACTCGATGAGTGTGTACAGTTCGGGCTTGATGGAATGGGCATTCCGTCAAACTTTGTCAGAGGTATTCTTGCGCCAACAACAGGAGAAACAACAACTGAAGATTACGAAGAATTTATCAGAGAAGATAGAAACTACTTTCAATTAAATGCTTTAAGCGATTACTTCATCAATAATACGGATCGATCCAGCCATCAAGATAATCCCGAGAATGAAATCGTCTTTGTTAATGAAATTATTCCTTCAGATGATACTGCCGGTCCACAATTCAATGATCTTGCAATATGTGGCCTTAAGCTTACTAATTCAAAGGAATGGTCAAACCTTAGCAATCTTTCAACTTATATCAAAAAAGGTGTTGAGGTCGAGCGCCTATTTGCTCGTGATGGCATAAATGCTGGGGAAAGGGCACAGACCAACTTGTTCCCTGAGATTGCTTATGCGTTGCTCACAGACAAGCTGTTAGGCGCTGGAACATTGATTGGAGCAGAATCGGTCGATAAAGACGCAATGGTTTTGGCTGCCCAGTTCTGCGAGGCTAACGGCTTTTATTGGGACGGCGTCATTGGTCAGGAACAAAATCTTCGAGAATTTATTTTTGAGCAGGCTGCATATTGTATGTTGGATTTTACGGTAAAAGGTGGAAGGTTTGGCCTGTACCCTTCCGTGCCTTTTGGCAAATTGTTCAAAATTAATGCAAACAAAAAACCAGAAATTAAGGCATTATTTACCGATGGGAACATGAGTGGTATGGAAGTTGCTTTTTTAGAACCTGAAGAACGTCAAGCTTTTCAGGCTGCTGTTTTGTATCGCCAAGAAACCACAAATGGTTTTCCGCAAACCCGAACAAAAATTATACGCATTAATGATCAATCATCCGACCCAGTAGAGCAATTTGATTTAACTCAATTTTGCACAAACGAAGAGCAAGCGATTGCATTTGGTAAATTTGCATTGGCGGTGCGTACGTTAATTACGCACGGAATCAAATTTCAAACTACACCTAATGCAGCGGCTGGCTTGCAACCAGGTGAATATATACGAGTCGCAACAACAGTGACGCATTTATCGCAAAATAGAAGCGGCAGTATTGACCCTACGGGCTACATTCAATCATCAGCAACATTAGGGGTTGGTACGTTCCCAATTGTGTATTGGTCAGCAAACAGCACGGCAGTTAAAGAAACATCATTAACTGTCACTTCGCGAGGCGCAGAGCCCGGACCTTGTACTAATCAATCAGTGTTGTATAACAGCCTTTGGTGTGAAATGGTCACAACCAGTGAAAAACGCATTTATAAAGTTGAGACTATTTCATTTTCTGACGACGGTTTGATTGAGATCAGTGCAAGTGAGGCACCATTAAACGAGACAACAGGTGGTCTCGCGACATTAGATTGGGTCAATGATCCTGACCTTTACGAGGTAATTGGATGAACCAGCGAATTTTTCCCGCCATTGTTCCTAGTAGCAGGAAGTTTGTTCCAGGCGAAAGACCTGAGACGCAATTCCGGGCGCAAAACGGTGCGACTACCTTTGTGTCTTTTGGCAATCGCCCAGTAGATTGTCAGCTGGAGCTAATTTTTAACAATATTGACGATTCAATCGCTGCTGAAATTTTGGACCACTACCGGTCAGTGCTTACCAGCGATTACGTCATGTTTGACAATGACCACGGGCTCGGCGGAATGCTGCCGGTCTTGCAGTCGTCGGTTGACTCTGGCACAGGAGACTTAAAATACAGGTATTCAAAGCCGCCTGAAGTAACAAGCGTTTTTCCTGGCGTGTCCAGTGTTGTGTGCTCGTTTACCGGGTATTTGTTTGGTGGGTAGAATGACAACAAGAAATTAACTCGGTCTGTCGGCTATGGCTTATTTCAGCGGTCAAAACGGCAACATGAGAATTGCCAATCCAATTGGTTCGCAATATGAAGCTGTCACAGCCGTTAAAGATTGGAGTATAAATTTTCAAATGGCTACGCTTGATACAAGCACGCTTGGAGATAGAGACAATACGATATTGCCAGGCTTGCGTTCGTTTGATGGTTCTTGCACGGTTCTTTATTATTCAACGCCAGGTAGAAGTAATTTTGAAGAGCTTGGCGGTGCAACTGTCAAATCAACCAATCAACCTTTAACAAATACCTCAGGGCCTAATTTTGGGGCGCTAGCAGATGCCGCAATACCTGTTCAACTTCAGTTGAAAGTCATTAATGGCAATGACGTCAAAACTTGTGGAGTATCGGTATATATAACTGGTTTTCAAATGACATGTTCTACCGGTGAGGTTTTTAGCGCATCAGTTAGTTTTACCGGCACAGGTGCTCCGCACGAATTTAATTTTTAGTCTCAAATGTCTATTTATTTTGGCAGCACCGGAACAGTTGAACTGAAGCGAAAAGCGGGCCATGCAGCTTTCCCCACGCTTGAGCCTTCTGATATTTCAATACCTGCGCGTCGATTTACAACCAGCCAAGAAGCCGGTCAGGTTTTCATTGTCGGGGATGAGGTGGAAATTGAGCGCATTGATAAAGATGCCAATGGCCAATTGCAAAATTTACAACTAGTTTCTGGTCATAATTATCCTGATTGGCGCGGTTACATTTCAGTTGATGCTTTGGGTGGTTTACGTTTATATGACAGTTTTGCCGACGCAGTAACAAGTGACCGCTTAAAAGCGTTGGAACTTATTGAACCTACAGTTCAGCAAGAATTAAAGATCCAGACACGCAACACTGCTTGGCGTGGTTTAGCTCAAGTCACTGGATTTGATTTCACAACGGAAAGGGAGCAAATTGACATTACGGTTTTAAGAGAAAATTTTAAATCCCAATTTGATGCTGGTTTAATTTCTGGTCAAGGATCTTTAAATTGTTTTTGGGAGCATAAAAGCGAATTGTGCGAATACAAAAGCGATCAAAACTTGACGGAGTTTCCGAACTATTTGGCGCAACTCTGTATCAGGCTTATTCAGGGCGCAGATTTCTTAGGTCGCTTTTATATTTTCAAGGGCGAGCAAAGTGATGACATACAAAGTGTCTGGTACGAAGCTGAGTGTATTGTCCAAAACTGCACTGTTAATGTCCCAGCTGCTGGCGTCATTGAAACCAGCATTAATTTCTTAACGACGAAAACAGTTTCATTGCGTACTGGCTACCCGCCTGTGGAGTTAATTACCCAAGCCGGTGGAATTATTGAAACGCAAAACGCTAGCGCTTTAAATGTGCAAGTTCTTGACGACTAGAATATGACCAACTTCGTTTTTAAATCATGGCAGGCATCGAGATTTCTGCGCTGCCTCCGTTGGCGGGTACAGCACTTCAATCATTAGATGTACTGCCGATTGTTGACCTGTCAGCAGCTGAAACCAAGAAAGTAACGGCATTAGACCTTGTTCTTGGAGGTATCAACGCAGCAGGCACAGGCACAGTCAACCCGAACATCATTGACTGGGGCAGCCTTGCGCCGGAATTAATTGATGGTTCGTCGATTGTTATTGAATCGATCCAGACTGACCGCTTAGCAAATTTGGCGGTTACTGCGGCAAAGCTCGCTGTTGATTCTGTTTACACAAACGCAATACAAGATGACGCTTGCACCAGCGTTAAGATCCCAAATAATGCCATTTTAGCAAGGCACATTGGGCCTCTTGAAATCAAGACAGCTGCCTTAGATGACCTCAGTGTCACCAGCGGCAAAGTTAATTTTGCGGCCGACACAATTGATGCCGCTTTTTTGCAAAGCAATTCTGTTACTACGGTACAGATTGCCCCGGCTGCGATTACATCAGTTGAGCTGGGATTAAACAGTGTAGGCACCAATGCCATTGTTAATTCCAGCATTACAACAGATAAATATGCTGACGCAAGTATTTCGACCGACAAGCTACAAAGTGCCATTATTGATGCAGATAAGCTCGCCTCAAATTGTGTCGGAACAGATGCCCTTATTGATGGAAATACTACAACTGCAAAACTTGCTGATTTAGCATGTACTACGGAAAAAATAGCCTTGGAGGCAATTACTGATGCTCAGGTAGATAGCGGTGGCATTGGCCGAATAGCAGACAACGCGATCTCAAATGCAAACCTTCAGGCAAGCAGCGTCGACACTGCCAACATTGTTGATGCTGCAATTGTTGACAGCAAGGTAGCAGTTGGCCTCAATGGCTCTAAGCTATTAAATAACTCATTGTCGACAGATAAATATGCCGATGGTTCTGTCGGGGGCAATGCCCTAGCAAACAACAGTATTTCGGATGTTCACATCCAAACTGCAGCTGTAACCGACGCAAAAATTCTAGATTGTAATGGTAGTAAATTAATTGATGGCACTGTTACAGGGTTGAAGTTTGACATTAACTCTTTTAGTGGCGGCTTGAAAGTTGAAGGTGGAATTGTCGTTCATACCAACGAGATTGATCCTGGATCGCGTAACGGCATCACGTACGACGCACAAGGGCACATCACAGCTGCAGTCGAACTTCTTCCAGGAGAACTTCCTCTTGCCACAACCACAACAGTTGGTGCAGTCAGTATTCCGACAGACGGCGGCTTGGTTATCGACGCTGCTGGATCGCTCAGCATTGAGGCAGCTATTGCACCTGGCTCGGTCTCAGGGATCACGTATGACTTGCATGGAAACATCACAGCCACTCGTCCTTTAGAAGGAGGAGACCTTCCAGTCAGCACATCCACAACACTTGGTGGAGTCATTGTTCCAACAACTAATAGCAACCCAATTGTTGTTGATGCCAACGGAAATATAACTTTGACGACTCAACCATTGCTGCCTGGTAGGTATGCATCGGTTGATATTAATCAATACGGTTTAGCTGTCGGTGGTTCTGCCATTCTTGCTGTTGATCAAATTCCTGATCTTAATGCAGGCAAAATTACTTCTGGGCAATTTACCAATGAATTTATAGGCGATGACGCGATTGATTCGCCTCAGATTACCGATTACGCCACCTGTTTAATGCAGGAAGATTTCCCTGGAACGGGAGATTTCCTAGGTCAGTTCTGGTACACACCATCAACAGCCCAGCTTCGTGTTTACTCCCGAGGATCTGGTCCTGCAAACGTATGGACAAGTGTGGGATTTGGAAATCTGCAACAGCAGAACTTGCGGGTTGGCTTCACGTATAACGCGACCACTGCAACAGTCATCAATCTGACCCCTGAAGGTATTCAAGCCGGTCTAGTTGCTGGCAGCCCGATTCCAGAACCAACAGATGAGTTGTCAGGTATGTATGGGGTTTGCGTTGAAGGTGGCAACGCCATAACAGTGAAAAGTTTGACAGGCGAAGTCCACACGCCTGGTGACTGGATCCTTTGCCTGAGTGCTGCTGAGGGCTGGGTTCACATTGACGTGACTTCTGGCGGCGGCGGGGGTGGGGGTGCAACTGTCCTGAATGACCTGCTTGACGTCACAATTTCTGGCCTCAGTAATGAGCAGGTTCTGCAGTACAACAGCACTCAACTGCAATGGGTCAACGTTGATATGCCTTCGACCATCGACAAGTTGAATGATTTGTCTGACGTCAATGCAGTGCCAACAGCTGCAGGCGATTTTCTGACCTGGAACGGCACTGACAACTGGGTGTCAACCAAT
>MDTG01387580.1_pt1 | contig 10176 bp, 11 predicted proteins | sample 811421 | NCBI WGS metagenome assembly MDTG01 (sample SAMN05326645, study PRJNA326480) | marine metagenome | isolation source: seawater | place: Pacific Ocean: South East | collected 2011 | reverse complement strand
CCAATTTGACCACTACCACCAAAAATTAGACAATTTTTTGCTTTCATATATATATGTTAAAAATGAGTAATAATATTCAACTACACAAAAACGATCTACCAGATGATTTGGAATTAGGCAATATAATAGCTGTTGATGGAGAGTTTATGGGTCTAAATGTAAGAAGGGATCCACTTTGTTTAATACAGCTATCATCGGGTAATTCAGATGCTCACATAATACAATTCGACAGAAATATCTATAACGCTCCAAATTTAGTGAGGTTGTTAGTTGATGAGAACATTACGAAAATTTTTCATTTTGGTCGAGCGGATTTAGCATATATTAAATATTATTTAAATACAGAAACAAATAATATCCTTGATACTAAAATAGCCTCAAAATTAGCAAGATCTTATTCTGATAATCACTCTTTAAAAACTTTAATTAAAGAATTTGCAAATGTTGATATAAGCAAACAATTTCAAAGTTCTGATTTTGGTGGCCAACTTTCTTCTGCACAATTAAAATATTGTGCAAATGACGTGATTTATTTACATAAAATTCATCAAGAATTAGAAAAGATACTTAAAAGAGAAAACAGAATTTTATTATATAAAAATTGCTTAAAATTTTTAAAAACAAGAGTTGAGCTTGACTTAGCTTTGTTTAAAGATGATATCTGGTCCCATTAATGAATAAAAAAAAATATTTATCAATTGCAAGAGATGTAATTAATCTTGAAATTAAAGCTTTACAAAAATTAAAAAAAAATATTAATAACTCATTTAATGATGCAGTAATTCAAATTGCAAAATGTCCATCAAAAGTTGTTTTGTGTGGTGTTGGTAAAAGTGGACTTATAGCATCAAAAATCGCAGCAACACTTTCCTCCGTTGGAACTCCTTCTTTTAGCCTTTCAGCAGGAGATTCATCGCACGGAGATCTTGGAAGTATATCAAAAAAAGATATCCTAATTTTAATTAGCTATTCTGGTCAAACCAATGAGCTTAAAAATATAATTCAATATGCAAATAGAAATAAAATATTATTAATCGGCATTGTTTCAAAAAAAGATTCAATTTTATACAAAGCAGCAGATATAAAAATACTAATACCGCAAGTAATAGAATCTGGTGGAATTATTCCAACATCAAGTACAACCGCTCAATTAGCTATTGGAGATGCACTAGCAATTGCTTCAATGCGATATAAAAAATTTGGAAAATTAGACTTTAAAAAAATTCATCCTTCTGGCAGTTTAGGTGCACAACTAAAAACAGTTGAAGATATAATGGTTAGAGGAGAAAAAATTCCATTTGTTAATGAAAACTCAAAAATGAAAGAAGCTTTGAAAATTTTAAATAAAAAGAATTTAGGCGTTTTAATTGTAAGAAATAAAAAAAAAAATACGATTGGTATAATTACAGATGGTCAAATAAGAAGATATAATCAAAAAAAAATTGACTTATTATCAATGAAAGTAAAAGATATTATGACTAAAAAGCCTATTGGTATAGACAAAGATGACTTAGCTGCAAAAGCTCTTGCCATCATGAATAGCAATAAAATTACGTCATTATGCGTTTTTAACAAAAAAAATAAAATGAAAACAGACGGAATAGTTCATATACATCATATCTTACAGACTAACATTTCTTAATGAAGAGAAAAAAATTAGCAATATTTTCAATTATTTTTTTTTTGATCATTATAATCAGTATTTTTTACTTTAAATCAGAAAAAAAAGAGGTTTTAAAAAACGAAGTTGAGCAAAAAGAAGAAGAAATTTACAGTTCAAATATAATTAAAAATGTTAAATATTTTTCAAAAGATACAAAAGGGAATGCATATAGTATTAATGCATCAATAGGAGAAATAGATTATTCAAATTCAAATATTGTATATCTTACTGAGGTAAGGGCATTTATCAAACTAAAAAACTCAAATGAAATAAAGATAAAATCTGACTTTGGTAAATATAATATTAATAATTTTGATACTATTTTTTCAAAAAATGTAATAGTAGATTATTTAGAAAATAAAATTACAAGTGAATATATGGATTTTTCATTAGTGAGGAATTCTATGGTTATTTCTAAAGAAGTGATTTATAAAAATTTAAAAAATGTTCTAGAAGCTGATGTAGTGGAAATTAATATCGAAACTAAAGATACTAAAATTTATAGATACAATACTTCAGACAAAGTAAACATTAAGAGTAAAGATTAAAATGGCGATAATTAAAAAATTTAGAATCAAATCTTTCAAGAATATTAACTCAGTAATAGAATTCGAAAATGTGTCTCTATCATATGGAGGAAGATTAATCTTAGATAATATAAATTTTAAAATTAATGAGGGCCAAATATTTGGTATGCTAGGGCCTAATGGTGTTGGTAAATCAACTATATTTAATCTTATAACTGGTTTGGTAAAACCTAAAAATGGGAAAATAAAAATTCAAGGGGAAGAAGTAACTGATTACCCAATATATTTAAGAACTAAAAAGTTTAAAGTTGGATATGTTCCTCAATATGGTGGATATTTTAATGATTTAACTCTTCAAGATAATTTAAAAGCTATAAGTGAAATTGTAATTGATAATAAAAATTTAAGGGAGGAAAGAATTAATTATCTGATTTCAAAATTTGAATTGGATAATTTAAAGGACATTAAAGCTAAATTCTTATCTGGTGGTCAAAAAAAAAAGTTAGTAATTGCATTATCCCTCTTGAGTGAACCAAAAGTTCTTTTATTAGATGAATGCTTTGCAGCACTTGATGTATTAACTATAAAAATGTTACAGGAAACAATTGTAAAATTACAACAAGAAACAAAAATTACTATTTGTATATGCGATCACCAAGCAAGAGACCTTTTAGCTTGTGTTGATATGGCTATGATATTAAGTAATGGAAAAGTTATAGCCCAAAATACACCTACAAATTTAGTAAAAGATATCAATGCTAAGAATGCCTACTTTGGTGAAAGTTTCAAGTTCAATTAATATCAATGTCTGGCACAGTTAAGATTAAAAAAAAAATAAATGAATTTAATAAAACAATCACCGTAAGTGGAGACAAAAGTATAAGCATAAGATGGATTTTATTTTCATCTATTGCAGATGGAATCTCTAGATCACAAAATTTATTAAGATCTGAAGATGTTTTGGCTACAATAAGTGTGATTAAAAAACTTGGTATAAAAGCAAAGTTAACGAATAAGAATTGCACAATATATGGAAAGGGAATGAATGGTTTTAAGTATAAAGATAATCTTACTTTAGATGCTAAAAATTCTGGTACATTAGGAAGATTAATTCTTGGACTACTAATTAATTCAACAAAAACTATACGTTTGATAGGTGACAAAAGTCTGTCAAAAAGAGATTTTTTAAGAGTTGCAAAACCACTTACTAAGTTTGGTGCAAAATTTAAGTTAAAAAATAGCAAAAACCTACCGCTTGAAATAATTGGATCAAACAATCTAAAACCTATAAAATATTTTGAAAATAGAGGATCAGCTCAATGTAAAAGTGCAATAATTTTTGCTGGAATAAGAACTGAAGGTACAACGATAATAAAAGCAAAAAAATCTAGGAATCATACTGAACTTTTATGTAAATATTTAAATTTACCGATATTGGTAAGAAATAAAAAAAACTTTGATGAAATAAGAGTTAAGAAAATTAAAAAAATAAGTCCAATAGACTATAAGATACCATCTGATATTAGTTCAAGTGCTTTTTTCATTGTATTAACTGTTCTAACAAATAATTCTGAACTCACTATAAAAAATGTAAATATAAATCCTTCTAGAATAGGTATCATTACAATTTTAAAAAAAATGGGAGTAAAAATAATTTTTAAAAATAAGAAAAATTATAAAGGTGAAGAAAATGCAGATATTTTTATTAAAACCCCAAAATCATTAAAAGGAATTAATTGTCCCACAAAATTAAATAGTGGTGCTATAGACGAATTTTTAGTTATTTTTCTTGTTGCCGCTAAAGCAAAAGGAATATCGTACTTTAAAAATTTAGCTGAATTAAATCAAAAAGAAAGCCCTAGACTTAAATGGGGGGCTAAAATTTTAAACAAAATGGGAGTAAAAACAGATTTGACTCATGACTCAATCAAAATTTATGGTAATCCAAAACTAATAATCAACAAGAAGATAATTATCAAAAATTATTTAAAAGATCATAGGGTATTTATGACAAGTGTAATTGCTGCATTATCTTTTGGTGGAAACTGGGAAATACATGACAAAGATGCAATTAAAACTTCTTTTCCTAATTTTTTAAATATTATAAATAAATTAAAAAAATAGTGCTTAAAAGAAAAAACATTATCAAAATTGCTATAGATTCACCGGCAGCAGCAGGTGCAGGAACTGTTGCAAAGGCGATTTCGAAACACTACAATTTATTACAATTAGATACAGGAAAAATTTATAGATTTATTGCATTGAGTAAAATTAAAAATCCTAAGAAATTTAAATTAAATTTGTTAAAAAAAAAAATGAATAAACTGAATATAAAAGACTTAAATAACAAGGAGCTTTTATCAGATTATGTTGGAAATATAGCATCGATAATTGCAAAAGAAAAAAGTATAAGAAAACTTGTTTTAAATTTTCAAAAAAATTTAGCTTATAATCCTCCTAGAAAATATGCAGGATCATGCTTAGATGGAAGAGATATAACTTATAATATTGTGCCAGATGCTGATTTTAAATTTTTTATAACTGCCAATGTGAAAACTAGGGCTTTAAGAAGATATAAAGAACTAATAAAATTAAAAAAAAATATAACCTACACTGAAGTACTAAAAAGCATTAAAAAACGCGATAAAAGCGACTTTAATAGAAAAGTATCACCTCTCAAGAAAACAGAAGATTCACTATTGATTTCAACGACAAACCTTACTAAAAGGGCATGTTTTTTAAAAATAAAAAAAATAATAGATAGAAAAATAAAAACAATTAATGGAAATTTATAAAGACTTATCAAATCCTGCATCGAAAGAATTCGAAAAATTACTAAATAGCCAGCTTTCAAAAATCCAAATCGAAGAAGGTAAAATTATAGATGGAAAAATAAATAAAATAACAGAAAAATTTGTTTTTCTGTTTGTTGAAGGTCTAAAATCAGAACCTGTACTTGATATAAACGAATTAAAAAGTATGGGTCTTTCAGAAAAAATTAAGGTCGGGGAGACAATTCCAGTATTATTAGAAAAAATTGAGGATAAAAATGGTGAAGTTATTGTTTCTGCAAGCAAAGCACAAAAAATTAAAGGTTGGGATAAACTAGTTGAGGCATATGAGAAAAATGAACCGATAATGGGAAAAATTACATCAAAATGTAAAGGTGGTTGCATTGTTGAACATATTGATACCGGATCATTAATGTTTTTACCTGGATCTCAAATAAGTGACAAACCCCTTAAAGACATAAGTCATTTAATGAATGAACCGCAAAAATTCGCTTTAATAAAATTAGACAAAGTAAGGGGAAATGCCTGTGTATCTAGAAGAGAAATAATATCGTCATATAAAAAAGAGGATAAAGCAAAAATAATAGAAAAATATAAAGTTGGGGACATAATCAAGGGTGCCGAGGTAAAAGGTTATAGTAGTTTTGGATGTTTTTTTAATGTTAATGGTGAATTAGATGTACTTGTGCATTTGCAAGAAATTTCCTACTCAAGAGTAAATCATCCAGATGAGGTTTTTAATATTGGTGAAAAACATGATTTAAAAGTAATCAGTGTTGATAAAGAAAAACTTCAAGTTGGATGTTCTGTAAAACAATTATCTCCTGATCCTTTTGAACATATTGAGAATTATGAGCTAAATAAAATTTATAAAGTTAAAGTTGTAAAACTTATGGACTTCGGTGCTTTTTGTGAATTAGAGCCTGGTCTAACTACACTTCTCCATTCAAGTGAACTTAGTTGGAATAAAAAAAGTTTATCCGCAAAAAAAATGTTTAAAGTTGGTGATGAAATTGATTGTGTAATAACTGAGATTGATAAAGAAAAAAGAAGAGTTGCAATATCTCATAAATTAACGCAAGAAAATCCTTTTGAAAGTTTTGAAAAAAAATATCCAGTAAATACAATTGTGAATGGCGAGATTGTAAATAAAAACGAATACTCTTTATTTGTTAAAATTGAAGATACAGATGTCGATGCATTTCTTCATTGCAACAATTTAACTTACTTAAACAATGGAGAAGAAGAATTAGCTAAATATAAAAAAGGTGAAAAAATTAAAGTTAAAGTTCTAGAGATTAATTCTATAGATCAAAAAATAAGAGTTGGCCTAAGAGAGACGCAGCCAGATCCTTTTGACTGGTTCAAAGATAAATCAAAAAATCAGACAATAACTGTAAAAGTTGTATCTACAGATAATAAAGGTTTAATTGTAAGACCCGAAGGATGTAGCATGGATTTTCAGATTAAAAAATCAGCAATAGCAATTAATTCAGCTGATGCTAGACCAAGTAGATGGACTGGTGGTGAAAAACTAGATTGTGCTATAGCAGACTTGGATTTAAATAAGAGAAAAGTTTCTTTAAGCATAAAACTTTTAGAGGAAATCGAGAAAAAAGAGGCATTAGAAAAATATGGTTCTGAAGGTTCTGGAAAAAATTTACCTTTTTCATCGTTATCAGATGATCTAAAGAAAAAAGAGGAAGAAAAAGAATAACCTAAGAAGATTTAATTTGGCTATTGTAAAATCAAAACTTTTAAAACAACTTTCTACAAATTATCCAAACTTTTTAAAAAAAGACTTAGAAAAATTTACAAATATTATTTTAGATGAGATCAAAAGAGCTCTAAAAAGGGGAGATAGGGTAGAATTAAGAGGCTTTGGTGTTTTTTCAACAAATACTCAAAAAGCCAGAATATCCAGAAATCCTAGAACAGGTGAAAAAGTTAATACACCTGAAAAAAAAACAATTCACTTTAAAATGTCTAAAGACTTGTTTAAAAAATTAAATAATGAAGAATAAAACAATTTTTGTTGCGTGCGATACTTCAGATCTCAATAAAATAAAAAAAATAATTAGTCAAACTAAGACAAATAAAATTTCAATAATTCCAAAGTTTGGGCTACAATTTTTTTATTCAAAAAAAGGAAGAAAATTTTTAGAAAAGTTTAATAGTAATTTTTGGTTAGATTTAAAAATAAACGATATACCACAAACAGCCTTATCAGCTATTGACAGTTTAAAGGATTTAAAAAAATGTAAATATATAACTGTTCATGCAAGCGGTGGTGTTGAAATGCTTAAAGCGGTCAAAAAAAAAGCAAGAATAAGTAATAAAAATTTAAAAGTACTAGGTGTTACTATTTTAACCAGTCTAAACAATAAATCTCTTAAAGAGATAGGTCATACGAGGAATATTAATCAGTTAGTTTTAAAACAAGCGGAATTAATAAAAAAATCAGGATGTGATGGAATAGTATGTTCTGCCAATGAAGCTTTACTAGTTTATAGCAAATATAAAAATTTGCCCATAATTACACCTGGAATAAGATTGCCAGGTGATAAATCAAATGATCAAATGCGAATTATGACTCCAAAAAACGCTTTTAAAAATAAAGTTTCAGGAATTGTGATAGGACGATCTCTAACAAAAGGTAATATAAAAAAAAATACTAGAAAATTAATTGATCATTTAAATCTATGATCAAGGGTTGTAAAATTTGTGGCGTATCAGATATTGGGACCTTAAATTATATTATAAATCATCCCTATCCTCCAAAGTTTATTGGTTTTATTTGTAATTATCCTAAAAGCTCAAGATACGTTAAATTAAATGATTTAAAGCAACTGTTAAATGTAAAAAAAAATAAAAGTGAATTTGTTGCAGTTTTAGTAAAACCTGACAATAAAATTTTAGAAGAAATAAAGAGTTTACCTTTTGATTATTATCAATTGTATGATTGTTCTCCAACAGAAACCAAAATTATTAAGCAAAAGTATCAAAAAAAAATCATATCAGCTTTTACAATAAAAAGTAAATCTGATGTTAGTAATCATAAGCTATATTATGACGTAGCAGATATTTATTTATTTGATAGCAAGGGCTATGAAAAAAGTGAAACTTTTGATCATAGTCTAGTTAAAAATATCAAGCTGAACAAAGAATTAATGTTGGCTGGCAATATAAAATTTGATGATAATCTCAAATATTACAAAAAAATAGCAAATTTTTTAGATTTATCTGGAGGACTAGAAACATCTGGATTAAAAGATAAATCCAAAATAGAAATTTTTTTAAACAAGATAAACAAAATTAAATATGAAACTTAAAAAAGGTATCCCTTTAATTGATCAACACGATAGATATGGTTTTTGGGGAGGTAAATTTGGCGGTAGTTTTATCCCAGAAACTTTAAAAAAACCAGTTGAAGATTTAACTTTTGAATTTCAAAAATTGAGAAAAAATAGAAAGTTTTTAAAAAAAAGAGATTTTTATTTTAAAAATTATATCGGAGCACCTACATCATTTGTGAAATTAGAAAAGTTATCTAATCACTTGGGTGGAGCACAAATCTGGGCAAAAGTCGTATCTGAGGCTAACGGAGGAGCACATAAAATATACAATGCAACTGTTCATGCATTAATCTGTAAAGCAATGGGAAAGAAATTTATAGTTGGGGATACCGGCGCTGGCTATGCTGGAAAAATGCTTAGTATGGCTGCTAAGAAATTTGGACTAAAATGTAAAATATTTATGGGAGCGAAAGATATTAAGAGACAAAAACCTAATTGTGACGCTATGCGTAAAAATGGTGCTGAAATAGTTCCCGTTTATTCTGGAAGTCAAACTTTAGTTGATGCGGTTAGTGAATGCATGAGATACTGGGTTTCAAATTGTGATAGTACCCACATGTGTGTTGGAAGTACAGTTGGACCAAATATATTTGTAAAAATATGTGGATGGAGTACTTCACAAATCTCAAGAGAATTGAAAGAGCAAATCAAGAAAAAATTCAAAAAAATACCAAAAAATATTAAGTTAATAAATTGTGTAGGAGGTGGAAGTTCAGCGTATGGTTTTTGGAGTGAATTTATAGATTTTGATAAAAAACAAATAGAATTAATTGGTGTGGAGGCTGGCGGTCCAAAAAAATCAAAACTTCATGCTGCTCCACTAAGTCAAAATGCTAAAATTGGAATTTTACATGGTGCAGCCTCTTATGTTTGTCAAAATAATGAGGGTCAAATTAATGAAACAGAGTCTATTAGCGCTGGTTTAGACTACCCAGGTGTGAGCCCAATACATTGTTTTTTAAAAGACACAAAAAGAGCGAGATATACTTATGCTACTGATGAAGAAGCACTTGCTGCACATGTTATGGTAACTAAATTCGAAAATCTTAATCCAAGTTTAGAGCCTAGTCATGCTTTTGCAGAGGCAATAAAAATTGCTCCAAAATTAAATAAAAATACTATTATAATTGTAAACTCATGTGGTGATGCCAACAAAGATAGGGATATATTAAGAGAAAAATTAGGTAAAAATTAATGAATTCACTAATTAACAAAGCTTTCTCTGTAGCTAAAAATGAGAATAGACCAGCTTTGCTTACTTACACTGTTGCAGGTGACAATAATAAGAAAAAATCTTTGGAAATATTAAAATCAATTTCTAATTACGCTGATATTTGTGAATTAGGTTTCCCACACAACACTCCTATAGCTGACGGCGGACAAATACAAACAAGCGCCTATAGAGCAATCAAAAATGGTATTAAAATTAATGATGTATTTTCAATTGCAAAAAGTTTTAAGGATATAAATAAAAATAAACCAATTATTTTAATGGGTTATTACAATATGATTTATCAATTTAACGAGAATAAATTTTTAAAAAAATGTAAAAAATCAAAAGTTGATGGATTAATAGTTGTTGATTTACCATATCCTGAAAACAAAAATTTTGCCTCAAAATGTAAAAAAAAAGGTATTAATTTTATACAATTAGTCTCACCAACCACTTCTAAAACAAGGTTAAAAAAAATTATAAAAGACTCACATGATATGATTTACTATATAAGCATGTTATCTACAACTGGTGGAAAACTTAAGGTGTCACCGAAAAAAATACTAGAAAAATACAATAAAATTAAAAAGCAAAATAAATCAAAAAATGTTGTTATTGGCTTTGG
>MDTG01068795.1_pt1 | contig 10176 bp, 9 predicted proteins | sample 811421 | NCBI WGS metagenome assembly MDTG01 (sample SAMN05326645, study PRJNA326480) | marine metagenome | isolation source: seawater | place: Pacific Ocean: South East | collected 2011 | reverse complement strand
TTTGACCCTGTTGCCCAGGTGGTGAAATTGGTAGACACAAGGGACTTAAAATCCCTCGAAGGAAACTTCGTGCCGGTTCAAGTCCGGCCCTGGGCACCAATAAGGAGGTTTAATTAATGAATTTAGTCGAGAATGAAAATGATTACATAGATTTAAGAGATTTCATTAAAGCGATATGGAAAAAAAGAATTTTCGTAATAGCATCTACATTATTTTTTCTATTAGTTGGTATATTTTTTGCTTTTACTACTCCTAATAAGTATCAAAGCAATGTGATTCTATCTCCACTTGTAGAAGATAGTACTGGCACTTCAGGTCTGGCATCAAGATTTGGAGGCTTAACTAGCATTACCGGCGTATCACTTCCAGAGCAAAAAGTCAGCAAGACGACTCTTGGTATGGAGGTAATGCTATCAAGAAAATTCTTTGAAAATTTTGACAAAAAATATAATATTTTGCCGGATTTAGTTGCTTCAAAAGGATGGGATATAAATACAAATAAAGTCATTTACGACAATAATTTATATGATAATGAGAATAAAAAGTGGGTAAGATCAGTTTCTTTCCCTAAAATGCCAAAACCTTCTATTCAAGAAAGTTATAAATTTTTCCTTGATAGTGTCCAAATCGAACAAAATGCTGAAACCTCACTTATTATTTTAACAGTAGAGCATCATTCTCCTCACGTGGCAAAAAATTGGGCTGATAAGTTAGTGTTTGAAATAAATGAAGAAATAAAAAGGCAACACATTTCAAAAGCTGAACGCTCAATAGAATATCTATATGATCAAATTAATAAAACTGAACTCTCCGAACTTAGGGAAAGATTATATGATTTAGTGCAATTCCAATCAGAAACAATAATGCTTGCTAATGCAAGTCCTGAATATGTTTTTCAAACTATAGACCCTGCAGTAGCTTCCGAAGAAAAAGTTAGCCCTAATAGAATTTTAATTTCAATCTTAGGGTTATTAATTGGTTTACTTCTAAGCTCTATAGTATCTGTCTTATTGTTCTTCTCGAATAAAAAAAGTTAAATTTGTTACAGGTTTTAAATTAAGGGAAGATAACAGAGGTTAATATGAAAAAAGTTGTAGGAGTTTTAGGCCTTGGATATGTAGGCTTACCGATGGCATCTTTAAGTGCAATAAAAGGTTTTAAAACAATTGGCTTTGATCTTGATAAACAAAAAATAAAAAAAATATCTGCATCTATTTCTCCTATTAATGATCATGCAACTTCATTAAACCTTACTAAAGCTATTAGTACTGGCAATCTAAAACTTACAGCAAAATTCGAAGACTTATCTAAATGTAATCTTTTTATAATATGTGTTCCCACCCCAGTACTTGAAAATAAAGAACCTGATCTAACTCACTTAATAGATGCTGTTGATCAAGTATCAAAAGTACTTAAAAAAGGAGACATTTTAATAGTTGAATCAACCGTTTTTCCTGGAACTTGCGAAGAATATGTTGAAAGAAATATATCAAAAAATACTGGTTTAAGCTCTAAAAAAGATTATGTACTTGCTCATTGCCCAGAGAGAGTCAACCCAGGAGATAGTTTTTGGAATTCTTCAAATATACCTAGAGTAATTGGAGCTACAACAAAAGAGGGGAATGAAGAGGCTGCTAAATTTTATTCTAAGCTACTGGGCGGTAAAATTATTGATGTTAAAGATGTAAAAAAGGAACTTGAACCTAAATTCAAATTAGATAATAACGGAAATTTAAAGTCAAAATTTGTACCCTTGGGCAGCATAACTTTAATGAAAACTATAAGGGATGCAGAGGCAGTTAAAGCTATGGAAAATACCGTAAGGGATGTAAATATAGCATTTGTGAATGAGTTAGCAAAAATTAGTACTGCACTGGAATTAGATGTGGTTGATATAATTGATGGCATGGCAACAAAGCCATTTGGTAAAGGACCATTCTATCCAGGAATTGGAGTCGGTGGGCATTGTATAGCTGTCGACCCTGAATGGCTAAAGACAGCCTCCTTTAAGGCTGGTTATTTTCCTGAAATTATAAATCTTGCAAGAAATACAAATAACCTTATGCCTATTTTTTCTATGAGATCTTTGCAAGATGAATGTGATAAATATGAAATTATAACTAAAGAGCAAAACTGCCTTATTCTAGGAATATCTTATAAAAAAAATATAGATGATTTAAGGGAATCACCTTATTTTGAAGTAAAAAAAATAGCCGATGATATTTTTAAAAAAGTTGATGTATTTGATCCTTATTTCAAAGATTTAAGTACAAGTTCAAATCTTGAAGATTTAATTAAAACAGCTGACATTATAATATTAGTTACCGATCATGATCATTTCATTGATTATTTAAGAAGTTTGGACTACCAAGAAACCTCTATCAAAATATTATTTGATGGTAGAAATTGTATAGATCCGTCGCTTCTGCCTGATAATATAATCTATAGAGGCATAGGTAGATCAGGATGAAAATTCAACTAACTAAAAGATGCATCAGTATTAATGACCCATGTTTCTTAATTGCTGAGGTTGGTCAAGCACATGATGGTAGCTTTGAATTAGCTCACAGTTATATAGATGCTATTGCAGAAGCCGGAGCTGATGCTGTTAAATTTCAAACTCATATTGCAGAAGCAGAGTCAACTAAACATGAAGAATTTAGAGTACCCGATTTTTTTCAAGATAAGTCCAGATTTGATTACTGGAAAAGAATGGAATTTAGAACCGATCAATGGGCAAGCTTATATGATCATGCCAATGATGTAGGGTTAGAATTCTTGTCGACTCCATTCTCGGTAGAAGCCGTTAATCTGCTAGAAAATTTAGGTGTCAAAGCATGGAAATTAGGTTCTGGAGATACGACTAATTCAGTTTTAATAGAAAAATTGATAGAAACAAAAAAGCCTATTCTAGTTTCTAGCGGTATGTCTACATATGAAGAAATAGATAAAATTGTAAATATGATTAAAAAAGAGAAGATATCTTATGCATTACTTCAATGCACTACATCTTATCCATGCCCACCTGAAGAAATAGGATTTAATGTAATAAAAAATTTCATAGAGGAGTATGATTGCCCGGTCGGCTTGTCTGATCACTCAGGTGAAATATTTCCCTCACTTGCAGCTGTCACTATGGGGGCAAAGTTAATTGAAGTGCATGTAACATTCTCTAAAGAATCATATGGTCCAGATGTATCAAGTTCATTAACTTTTAATCAGTTAAAAGAACTATCAAAAGGAATAAATTTTCTTGAGAAGGGTTTGAATTTAGATATCGATAAAAATAAGCAATCAGAAATTAGGAAGGATACAAAAAAACTTTTTGCTAGAAGTGCCTTCTATTGTAAAAAAATATTAAAAGGAGAAAAATTATCCAGAGAACATATTGCGATGAAAAAGCCAGGAGGAGGCTTAGATTATGAGAATGCAATGAGTTTCATAGGAAAAAAAGTCATATATGATAAAGAAGTTGATGATTTCATAGATAGTGAGGATTTTAATGAATAAGAAAAAAGTATTAGTTGTTCTGGTTGATAGAGCAAATTACGGAAGAATGAAGCCAGTAATGAAAGAACTCAAAAAATCTAAAAATATCGAATTAGATGTTTTATGTACGGGAACAATGCTTTTATCTAGATTTGGAAATGTTGCTAAAATTGTAGAAGAAGATGGATTTAAAATTTCCAGTAAAGTCTATATGGAAGTTGAAGGGTCAAATCCTACTACAATGTCGAAAAGTATTGGCCTAGGAATTGTAGAATTATCAAATGAATACCACAGACTTAAACCTGATATTGTTTTATTGATTGGCGATAGATATGAAGCATTGGCTGCTTCGATAGCAGCAGCCTATATGAATTTAACTTTAGCACATATTCAAGGTGGTGAAGTATCAGGCTCTATAGATGAAAGTTGCAGGCATGCTATTTCTAAATTTAGTCATATTCATTTCCCATCAACTAAAAGATCAGCAGAGTATTTAATAAAAATGGGCGAAAAAAAAGACATGGTGCATAATGTAGGATGTCCAGTTGGTGATTACATTAAATCATTGCCCGATAACCTAAAAAACAAAGATATTAAGGGAGGTATTGGCTCTGAGATAGATTTAAATAAACCTTATTTGCTAGTAATCTTTCATCCCGTAACAACGAAATTCATTGAAAGAAACGATATAAAAAATGTTTTGAATGTTCTTAATAGAATTAATATGCAAACTATTTGGTTGTGGCCCAATATTGATGCTGGAGCTGACTTTATTTCTACTGAAATAAGAAACTATAGAGAAAATAATAATTCAGATTGGCTATATCTTATTAAAAACTTCACGCCTGAAGTTTTTCAAAAAGTCCTTCAAAAAGCTTCTTGTGCCATTGGTAATTCTTCAAGTTTTATAAGAGATTCAACTTTCTCTGGTGTTCCTGTAGTGCTTGTTGGCAATAGACAAATTGGCAGAGAGCATGGAAAAAATCTTATTGAATCAGAATTTAAAGAAAACGAACTAGAAAAAAATATCAATTTTCAACTTAAGCATGGAAAATATTCAGATGCTGATATATACGGAAATGGAACCGCCGCAAAAAAAATTGTTAAACATTTAATTAATTTGAACCCTGATCTACAAAAAATAATTAGTTATGTTGATGACTGAATGATTTAGCGGTGATCAGCTATAATTAGTTTATGCAAAATCAATATAAAGTGCTTGCAGTAATACCTGCACGTGGAGGCTCAAAAGGGGTTAAAAATAAAAATATTAGATTGATAGGTGGCAAACCTTTAATATATTGGTCAATATTAGAAGCATCAAAATCAAAGTTAATTAGTGAATTTTACGTCTCCACAGATAGTAAAGATATACAGAAAATATCTGAGGCTTATAAGGCAAATGTTTTACTAAGACCATCTCATTTAGCAGATGATAGTACATCGATGAATGAAACCTTACAATTCTTATATAAACAACTTGAAAATTTAGATAAAGTTTTTGACATTATTGTTCTTTTGCAACCAACAGCACCCTTTAGAAGTTCAGAGCATATTGATTTAGCAATTCAAAAATTTATACAAAGTAAAAATGCAAAGTCATTAGTAAGTGTATATAAAGTAGAAGATACACATCCTGCAAGAATGTATAAGCTAGATAATAATGAATGCTTAATTAAAGTTATGAATGAGCCTGAAAGCTATTTAAGACAAGATCTAGATGAGATGTATCATCGCAATGGCGCCATTTATATTTGTACCTCTAAACTTTTAAAAGAAAAGGGTAAATTAACTTGTGATAACCCTTTAGCATTCATAATGACTAAAGAAGACTCTATTAATATTGATGATGAGCAAGATTTAGAAATAGCAAATTTTTTTATGGAAAAAAAGATTAAAGAATCATGAAAATCTTAATTACAGAAAAAAATTATTCAAAACAAGCTTCATTAACTTTTCAAAAGGTAGGTGAAGTCATATATGGAAATTCAGATTGGAAGTTTATTCTAGATTCAATTCCTGAAATTGATGTAATGGCAGTAAAATTAGGTTTTAATTTTAATCAAGATTTTTTTGAGCATGCAAAAAAATTAAAATATATTGTTACTTCAACTACAGGAACAAATCATATTTCACTTCCCCAAAATTCAAATATAAAAATTATTTCTTTAAAGGGAGAAACTAAATTTTTAAAAAATATAACTCCTACAGCTGAACATACTTGGGCCTTAATTTTATCTCTAATTAGAAAAGTTCCTAATGCAGTTGAAAGTGTAAAAAAATTTAATTGGGATAGAGATCATTTTATTGGCACAGAACTAAAAGGAAAAATTTTGGGAATTATTGGTTTAGGAAGAATAGGTACCATGGTAGCAAAAATAGGTACAGCCTTCGGCATGCATATTAAGTTTTATGATATTAATGATATTGCTTCTGAAGATTTAGACCCCAATATTATTGAGGCTACCTTAGAAGAAGTCTTGTCTTCTTCAGATATACTTTCATTGCACATACCATCTTCAGAAAGCAATAAAAATTTTTTGAATAAAGAATTGCTATCTAAACTAAAATCATCTGCATATATAATCAATACATCTAGAGGAGATGTGATAGATGAATTATTTTTATTAAGAATGTTAGAAGAGAAAAAAATTTCCGGAGTGGCATTAGATGTATTAAGTGATGAAAATCTTAATGATAAAAATTGGATTAAGGAAAATGCATTAATCAAATTTGCCAGATCAGGAAATAACCTTTTAATTACACCTCATATTGGGGGTGCATGTGAAGAATCTATGAAATTAACTGAAGACTTTATTTCAGAAAAATTTTATAACTTACTCAATATAAATAAATGATTAATAGTCTCCTGAAAGAGGGATTTTTATATGCATTCAGCGATTCAATTAGAAAGTTATCACCCTTTTTATTGCTTCCAGTTTATATAAGTGCCTTATCTTTAAGTGAATTTGGAAGACTTGAATATATTACTGTGATATCAGCTCTTGCCTCATACATTATAGGTTGGGGCAGCATCCAGGGATTGCTTAGATACTATGAAAAGAAAGGAAAATATGCAGTATCATCGTCGATGCTCATCATTGTTGTAATTTATTTTCTTGTATTTTTATTATTTAATTCTTTCGATTATTTTTTTAGCTTATCCCAATTTTTAGACTTAGAAATTAAGGTATTAAATGCATGTTTATTCTATGGTTTTGTTCTATCTATAAATAATTTATCTTTTACGATATTAAGATATGAGCAGAGATTAGTTGAATATGCATTAATTAATATTTTGTTTGTTATTCTGCAGATTTTCTTTATTTTTTATTTCCTTATTTTTTTAGATTTAGGTTTCTTGTCTAAAGTTATTGGCCTCATAGCAAGCAATCTAATCTTGCTACCCTTTTTATTTTTTTATATTTTGAGATCAAAAATTATTCTTTCTGTATCTTATAAAACCTTAAAAGAGGTATTTTATTTTTATACCCCAATTGCATTTAGTAATTTTCTTGGATGGGGGAGTGCATCAGTAGATAAAATAGCTATAAAAGCCTTTCTTGGTGATGAGCAGCTTGGAATATATAGTTTTGTATTTCAATTAGCGCAAATATTTAAACTTGGTATTGAAAGTTTTCTAAAATCTCTGAATGTTTTTTTATATAAAAATCTAAATAAAATAAAAAGCTTTTTGAGCGCTAGACATTTACTTCTAATTATTTTTCAGATTTTAGCTATTATTTATTTGTTACTAATTTTTATCTTCCACAATAATGGGCTGTTTTCAGAATATCCAGTGCCTGTATTGTTATTCTCCTTATTAATTTTATCCAGAGTAACTCTGCTAGCAAATTTTATAGAAGTTATCTTTTTTTATGCAAAAACAGATTCAAAAACTGTAACGTATTCAAACCTTATTTCATTTATTTTTCTGGCAATAATCATTGCTCCAAGCGTATTAAATTTTGGTCTAATTGGAGCTTCATTTAGTCTATTGCTATATGGATTATCGAATTACATAATCTTAAATTTCATGCAAGAAAAAAACCTCAAACGTTTGTTTCTAAATACTATTTTTATTATTTTTCCTTGGATATGCTTATTTTTAATATGCTGTGTATAATCTAGACACTTAATTTTATGAATTTGAAATAAAAAATGAAAAAAATAATAGGTTACACAACTGGTGTTTTTGATCTATTCCATATAGGACACCTCAATATACTTAAAAGAGCTAAAGAAAATTGTGATGAGCTTATAGTAGGAGTTAATACTGATGAGCTTGTTTCAAGCTATAAATCTAAATCTCCAATAATACCCTTTGAAGATAGAATTGAAATTATTAGATCACTTAAATGTGTAGATAGAGCTATCCCCGTAACAAATAGAGATAAGATCTCTCAATATCATGATATTAAATATAATATTTTATTTGTTGGTGATGATTGGAAGGGTTCAGAAATTTTTAGAGAGCTTGAGATATACCTAGAATCGCATAACAGCAAGATTCACTATTTTTCTTATACTAAGGATGTTTCTTCATCAAAATTTAGAAGCTTATTAACTGAATTGTATAAATTGGATGATAAATAATATTTTTCCTGGATTGTTCTCATGAAAAAAATAGATGTTTTGTTTTTTATAGAACATAAAGATAGAGAACTAGATATAACATTAGCTATTACTAGTATTTTAAGAGAGAAATATGGACTGAATGTAAAAGTTGCGTCGTTACTTTTTGACGGTCTCACCTGTGCATTTCAATTTTCTCCAAAAGTTGTTATTACCCCATCTACAGCTTTTGGAAAAGGTTCTGTAGCTTGGCTTTTTTTTATGATTTATGGACAAAATATAGAGTACATAAATCTAAACTATGAACAATTTATAAGTTCTTGGAAGGGCAAGTATAAAACACCATCAAATAAAAATTGCATTATGTATCAGAAACAATTTGTATGGGGAAAATATTTTAAAAACTCTTTACTGGAAGGAAAAATTCCCGAAAAAAATATCACTATTACAGGTCGACCACTATCCCAGCTTGTAGAAAATAGTTTTGCATATAAAAAAGACTCATTTAGACATGAAATAGCAGATCAATTGTCTTTAAATAAAAATAAAAAATGGAATTTTATTGCTCTGACCGATGGTTTAGGGTTCATAGATGAAAATAAAATTAAATATATAGTAGAAAGTGGAGGAGATGAAGGAGGTTTAAGAAAACATGTTGATATAGTTAAAAAAACTATTTCTTCAGTAATTGACTGGATATCAAATTATGCAGTTGAATCAGCTGAGAATCATATTTTTATATTGAGACCTCACCCATCAGTATCAGAAAGTCAATATGAGGATCTTTTTTATAAAAAATTTAATAAGATTCCAAAAAATATCATTATTTCAAAAGAGTTTAGTGCGTATAAGTGGCTTGCTGCATCAGATAAGTTTATTACCAACTATAGCACCTTATGCTTGGACGCAAAAATTATGAAAAAAGAAATTTATATGGTTGATGAATTTAAGTTAGCAGAGTCAAATAATTATTGGTACTGCAATGATGCTTATGTCATTTCAAGTTATTATGATTTTAAGAATATATTCTCTGAAAAAAATATGCTTTCAAATTTTTCATCAAAATATTCAGATGAATATATTGATGATAGTTTGAAAGGTTTAGACCAAACTGCAAAAAAAGTTTATGAAATTCAAAGGGAAGTAACAAGTGTAAACTTTAAATTGTTTAGATTGATTTTAGCATTATTGAATTCTCCTAAAAGGCTTATGGGAGGATTGTTAAGGAAGATCCTGGCTAAAAGTAATATACATATACCTGGAATATCAAAAAAAGGAATTGCCAACGATTTTCTTCATCCAAAAGACAAAAAATTTTCCGATGATAATTAACTTTGACCTTTAATGAAAAGCAATACAATAAAAATTAACAAAAAAAGTTTTTCTAATCCCGATGATGTAATAAATATCTCTAAAGAGTCTGAGGTTGAGATAAAAACTCCAAATCCAAATGAAGCGATATTCAAGATATATGAAGATGCTTCTAACTACTATTTATCAAGAAATGAATCTTCATTAGCTAAAGAAATATTAAAGCAAAAAAATAATATTTTTGATATTGATTTAATCTGCCCTAGACTTACTCTTCCTCAAGCCCCAATAATCCCTACAATACTCAAGGATGTATTTGCTATTCCACCTCAGTGTGTTCTCAATCTTAAAAAAGATATGAGTCTAGAAAAAAGTTTAATTCAAATAAAGCCTAGACTTAAACCAGGCAAAATATCTAAAAATGATTGTTTAGATTATTTGATTTCTATACATAATGAAAAAATGAAAGATGAAGAAGGCGCAATAGTTTTTGTTTCTGGAGGTTGGGACTCAAGAATTGAAATATCTCTTATCAATAAGGCACTTAACAAAAATGCAAAACTAGTATTAGTTCATATCCTTCATAACAATGAAGAAGCATATGTCTCAAAAGAGTTAGCAAAATTTTTCGATGCAAAATTAATTATACTGGAAGAAAATGATTTAGAAAAAGTTGGCCAGATCCTTAAAAGCCAGATAGATAAAGAAGCCTCAAAAGAATCTAATTGGAGACCAACAATATATAGGTATGCTGCTGCAGCAAGAATTGCAAAAGATTTATATCCTGATTATAAATTTTTT
>MDTG01389808.1_pt1 | contig 10177 bp, 12 predicted proteins | sample 811421 | NCBI WGS metagenome assembly MDTG01 (sample SAMN05326645, study PRJNA326480) | marine metagenome | isolation source: seawater | place: Pacific Ocean: South East | collected 2011 | reverse complement strand
GACGGCCCGATAATGACCACCACTTCGCCGCGAGAAATGGTCGCGCTGACGTTCTTTAGTGCGTGGCAGCCGTTGGCGTAGATCTTGTTGACGTTGGTGGCAATGATCATGTCTTTGCCGGTATAGGCTTCAGTCACTGGCGGAGAGCCTCTTTTCAATGCGTCCAATGATCCAGGACAGCAGGGTAGTCAGAATCAGGTACAAGCCGGCCACGGTAATCCATACCTCGAACGTGGCAAAGTTGCCGCTGATGGCCTCGCGTCCTGCTTTGGTCAGGTCGGTAATCGCGATCACCGAAACCAGCGACGAGTCCTTGATCAGGTTGATCAACTGGCCAGCCATGGGCGGCAGTGTGCGTTTGAAAGCCTGCGGCAGAATTACATGGGTCATGGCCTTGGTGTAGGTCATGCCCAACGAGCGGGCTGCTTCCATCTGGCCGGGTGAAATCGACTGGATGCCCGAGCGGACAATCTCGGCAATATAGGCGCCGGTGAAGATCGACAGCGCCATTACCCCCGCCGAAAACCGGTCGAGGTTGAGCATGGTGCCCACGAAGAAGTACATGATGAAAATCTGTACCAGCAGCGGTGTGCCGCGAATCAGCCCGATATAGATGAATGACAGATTCTGGCAAGCCGGGTTGCTCGACACGCGCATCAGGCCGGCAGCCAGGCCCAGAAGCGTCGCGAAGAATAACGAGATCAGCGAAATCTTGAGTGTTACCCACAAACCGTTGAGCAGCGGGCCGGCGCGCCATTGTGTGGTGCGGGCAATAACGTCGCCTTCAAAAACCAGGTCGCCTTGAACGGCAACCGCCTGGTCATAATCCTTGAATACCTGATTCTTGCCACCGTCATCCAGCGTTACGGTGATAGCGCTTTCGGTTACCTGGCTAACGGTGCCATTGCCATTTGCGCGTAGATCGAGAGGTGCGGTGTTGACGATATAGGGCAGAACGCGCCCCCATTGCCAGCTGTAGTTGATTTGCTTTGAGGCGATGTACAGCGAGCCCATCAGGCCTGCGATGATAAGCACTGATAAGCCGTGCCAAAGCCAGCGTCGTGGACTGGTCAACAAAGTGACCTCCTGAAAATAAGTCTTTACGGTCTACGCAATACTGCGGATAGAAATCAGGCCAGAGGGTGAGTCTGGCCTGAGGGTCTTACTGAACCTGATCGAGCCAGGTGTCGCTCTGGAACCACTTCGCGTACAGGCGATCGTAGGTGCCTTCACCCTTGATCTGACGCAGGAAGTTGTTCAGCACGTTGAGCATTTCCGGGTCGCCCTGGGCAACAGCCCAGCCCAGTGGCTCGTAGGTGAACGGCTGATCGAGGTGAACCACTTTGTCTTTGTTCTGCGCGGTGTAGATCGCGTTGAACGGCAGGTCGTAGATGAAGGCATCGGCTTTGCCGTTGGTGACTTCAAGTACGGCGTCGGACTGGGTTTCGAAGACGTTGATCTTGGCTTTGCTGAGCAGACGCTTGATGGCTTGCTCGCCAGTGGTGCCAAGCTTGGTGGTGATGGTGTATTGCGGGTCGTTCAGATCTTTGTAGTCTTTGATCTTGCCTTTGAGCTTGGGGCTCAAGAGGATGCTCTGACCGATAACGATGTACGGGTCCGAGAAGTTTACGCGCATGTTGCGCTGGGTGTTGATGGTCATGCCCGCGTTGATCATGTTGCACTTGCCAGTCAGCAGGGTCGGAATAATGCCGTCCCATGCGGTGTTGACCGGAACATACTTAACGCCCATCTGCTTGGCCAGCAACTTGCCAACATCGATGTCGAAACCGATGAACTGGCCGGCTTTGCTCTTCATTTCGAAGGGCATGTAGCCTGCGTCGAAGCAAACCTTGAGTTCCCCGGATTTTACGATTTCATCAAGAACAGGGCCTGCCTGTGCTGTGAGTGAAGCGCCTAACAAGCTGGCGGTAATCGCCAGACCGGTAAAAAGCTTGCGCATTGTGAGCCCCTTATTGTGAATAGCGCGTTGGCTATCTTTATTTATTTTCATGCACCTATGACTAGGTGACGTTTGTTATAGCAGTTTCGGCTTCCAATTAAAAAGCACGACTATTTGGTCAGCAAAATTAATGCCACCAGAACTCTGGAAATTACTTGATGGCCTTGAGAATGACAAACTTGGGATTGGCAGCAACCTGCTCAACGCCACGAAACAGGCGCTTGAGTTTGGCGTGATAACCCAGGTGACGATTGCCGACTATCCACAGCTCACCGCCTTTGACCAACGCGGCGCGCGCTTGCTGGAACATCCGCCAGGCGAGAAAGTCGCCGACAACTTGCTGCTGATGGAACGGCGGATTGCACAGCACCAGATCCAGCGAATCAGCTTCCTGCTGCGCCAGCCCGTCGGCTGCGAGGAAGGTTGCGGGTCGATCGCCCAATGCGCTGGCCCAGTTCTCGCGCGCTGACTGCACGGCCATGTACGACTCATCCACCAAGGTTACTTCCGCCTGCGGGCTGCCCAGAGCAAAGGCAATCGCCAACACGCCATTGCCGCAACCGAGGTCCGCTACGCGGATTTTTCCGAGGTGCTTGGGCAGGTGCGGCAGGAAGGCGCGAGTGCCGATGTCGAGCCCTTCGCGGCAGAACACATTGGCGTGATTGACCAGCTGCAGGGCCGGTTTATCCAGTGTGTACTGGCTCGGATAGGGCGAGATCGGCTGCGCTTTAGGCTCTGGTGTGGCGAATAACAGGCGGGCCTTTTTAACTGCCAATGAGGCATTTACCGGGCCGATATAACGCTCCAGTAAATCACCGGCGGCGCGCGGCAAGTGTTTGACCATGCCCGCAGCAATCACTTCAGCGCCAGGCGCGAGCTGGCCGTGCAAACGACTCAACTGCTCTTCAAGCAAGGCCAGGGTTTTTGGTACGCGGATCAGCACGCGGTCAAACGGCCCTTGCAGTGGCTGGTCGGCCTGCACAAAGTTAACCGCCTCAAGCGGGAGCTGATTACGCCGCAAGTTGGCGTGCAAACCGAGCAAACCCAGATGCGAATCACCGCTGCTGGTGACCTGCACATGGGTTGCCAGAGAGCAGGCCAGCGCGCCGAAGTTGTCGTTCAGAACCAGCACTCGTGTGTTGCTATCCAGAGACTGTGGATGCAAGTGCGCGAGCAGGTATTCATCGGCTGCATCAAATGCCTGCAACGGGTCATTCTGTTGCTCGGGCTGGCGGATTAGATCGAGCTGGGCGTAAGGCGTTTGAAATTGAGGCATCGAATACTCGGTTCTGCAGGCGGACAACAATATATAGCGGGTATTGTCGGTGTTACGCGGGCAAATGTCTCGGGGCTCGACAGTCCGCGGCGCAATTGGCCAGTAACCCTAAAAGCTAGCGGTGTTTATCGAGGCTCAATTGGAGGAAACTGGTGACGTATTCAGCAGGGGGAACTCATGAGCCAGAGCGAAGAGAAATTCACCCGTCAAACCTTGACCGACGTGCAGGTCTGGTCGCCGAGCTTATTCAGTTTACGCTGTACGCGTGATCCGGGTTTTCGCTTCAATGCGGGCCAATTCGCCCGCTTGGGCGTTCATAAAGCCGACGGCTCTGTGGTCTGGCGCGCCTATTCGATGGTCTCGGCGCCGCATGATGACTACCTGGAGTTTTTCTCGATTGTGGTGCCAGGCGGCGAGTTCACCAGTGAGCTTAATCGCCAGCAGGTTGGCGACACGCTTCTGGTCGACAAGCAGGCATTCGGGTTTCTCACGCTCGACCGTTTCGCTGATGGGCGAGATCTCTGGCTGCTGGCCAGTGGCACCGGATTAGCGCCATTTCTTTCGATATTGCAGGGGCTGGAAGTCTGGGAGCGCTTTGAACGGATCGTTCTGGTTTACAGCGCTCGCACGGGCGCTGAACTGGCCTATCAGTCTTTGGTCAACGGACTTGGCCAACTCGAACATCTGGCGCCGTACATTCACAAACTCAAGTATTTGCCAGTGGTGACCCGCGAGCAGTTGCCCGGTTGCCTGCACGGGCGTATCACTAAGCTAATCGACGAGGGCGAGCTTGAAGCCGCGGCGGGCTCGGTGTTGAGCCCGGATGATTCGCGGGTGATGATTTGCGGCAATCCGCAGATGATTGAAGACACTCGCGCTTTGTTGAAGCAGCGCGATATGCAACTCAGTCTGACGCGCAGGCCGGGCCAAGTGGCAGTCGAAAATTATTGGTAATTGCCTAAACGAACACCCTGCAAAAACAACAATGGCGCTTTTAATCAGCGCCATTGTTGGTTGCCTACAGGCGGGGATTACGGGTTCTGCTGCTTTTTCAGCAGGTCACGGATTTCAGTGAGCAACTCCTGATCCATGGTTGGTGCTGGTGGCGCTGCAGGTGCGGCTTCTTCTTTACGCTTGAGGCTGTTCATGGCTTTTATCGCCATGAAAATCGCGAACGCGACGATCAGAAAGTCGAATACGGTCTGGATAAATTTGCCATAACCGAAGGTCACCGCTGGCACTTCACCGACTGCAGGCTTGAGTACGATCGCCAGGTCAGAGAAGTCCATACCGCCAACGGCCATGCCAAGCAATGGCATGATCAAGTCGGCGACAAATGAGGAGACGATCTTGCCAAAGGCCGCCCCGATGATAATCCCCACGGCCATGTCGACCACGTTGCCTTTCATGGCAAACGTTTTGAATTCGCTCAACATACTCATTTGCAGTCCCTCGGTCTTAGTTATTAACGCAGTTTAAACGAGTGGATGATTGTTTCCAGTTATGACCAACAGTCGAGCGTGATTTTATTTTTTGTGGCTGAGCCGGGCCTGTCAGCCATTTTCATGCGCTTATCAAACTGGTGATAGGAGGCCGGTTGGCGGCCCGGCAGAAGGGGTGGCTGTTGAACCGTGCTCCCTGAGCTAATCTCCTACTACACACACGCGAGGAGGATGCCACCATGCCGTTGCAACTACATTCACTGAAACGTGAGTTCCCGCAGTATGAAGCGCAGATGAGCGCTTTACTCAAGGCCGATGGCCGCTTCACCCGCCAAGCTGAAGAATACGAGCGCCTCGACAAGCAGATTTTTGCGGTAGAGGACGGTCGTGAAGCAATGGACGATAGCGCTTTGCACAGTCTGAAAATGCACCGGGTTACCCTTAAAGACGAACTCCTGCAGACTCTGGAAAAACAAGCCCAAGCCTAACGGGTAGGCTATTGATTGGGATCAATGAGCAACGTAGCGCGTATGGATAGGCTCAAGATAGTTATCCAAAGGAGCTACGTTATGCACGTTGAACATCACCCGTTGATTCATGATTTCCCGCAACTGCGCGAGGAGCTGCATAACTTGCGCCTGGCCGATGCCGGCTTTGCACGACTGGCCAGTGATTATGAGGCGCTGGATAAACAGATTTGCCGTGCCGAAGACGGTATCGACCTGCTCACGGATGAGCAGTTATCAGAGCTGAAACAGCGCCGCGTGAGCCTCAAGGATGAAGTGGCCAGCAAGCTTAACGCTTCGACTAAAACCTGTTGCGGTGGTTGTGGCGGCTGACAGTTTGCCGCTATCAGGCTGCGGCGCGTTATCATGACGGCTTTGTTCATAGGAGTCGGGTGATGGCCAAGGCCAAGCGCATGTATGGTTGCACCGAATGTGGTGCAACCTTTCCCAAATGGGCCGGCCAATGTGGCGAATGCAGCGCCTGGAATACCCTGGTTGAAACCGTTCTCGACACCACGCCCTCTGGTGGCAGCGGCGCAGGTGGGCGCGCCAGTTGGACCGGTCAACACACCGAGCTGAAAACCCTGGCCGAAGTCAGCGTCGAGGAAATGCCGCGCTTTTCCACCGCTTCCGGCGAGCTGGATCGCGTTCTCGGTGGCGGCTTGGTCGATGGCTCTGTGGTGTTGATTGGCGGTGATCCGGGCATCGGTAAATCGACCATTCTTCTGCAAACCCTGTGCAGCGTTGCCATGCGTTTTCCGGCGCTTTACGTAACCGGTGAAGAGTCGCAGCAGCAGGTTGCCATGCGCGCAAGGCGCTTGGGACTGCCGGAAGACAAACTCAAGGTGATGACCGAAACCTGCATTGAAAGCATCATCGCCACCGCGCGTCACGAAAAACCCAAGGTCATGGTGATCGACTCGATCCAGACCATCTTCACCGAGCAGTTGCAGTCTGCGCCGGGCGGTGTTGCTCAGGTTCGCGAGAGTGCTGCGTTGCTGGTGCGCTTCGCCAAGCAAAGCGGTACGGCTATCTTTCTGGTGGGCCATGTCACCAAAGAGGGCGCCTTGGCGGGGCCGCGTGTGCTTGAACACATGGTTGATACCGTGCTGTATTTCGAAGGTGAATCGGACGGCCGCTTGCGACTGCTACGCGCAGTCAAGAATCGCTTCGGTGCGATCAACGAGTTGGGCGTATTCGCCATGACCGACAAGGGTCTGAAAGAGGTCACCAATCCCTCGGCCATTTTCCTTACACGCGCTCAGGAAGAAGTCCCTGGCAGTGTGGTGATGGCGACATGGGAAGGCACGCGGCCGATGCTGGTCGAAGTGCAGGCGCTGGTTGATACCAGCCATCTGGGCAATCCCCGTCGGGTAACGCTGGGTCTGGATCAGAACCGGCTGGCAATGTTGCTCGCGGTTCTGCATCGCCACGGCGGCATTCCGACCTATGATCAGGACGTCTTTCTCAACGTGGTGGGTGGCGTAAAAGTATTGGAAACTGCCTCCGATCTGGCGCTGATGGCCGCGGTAATTTCGAGCCTGCGCAATCGCCCCTTGGCCAATGATTTGCTGGTGTTTGGCGAGGTTGGCTTATCCGGTGAGATACGCCCTGTACCAAGCGGTCAGGAGCGCCTGAAAGAGGCCGCCAAACATGGCTTCAAGCGGGCAATCGTGCCCAAGGGCAACGCTCCCAAAGACGCTCCGAACGGCCTGCAGGTTATTGCCGTCACTCGTTTAGAACAGGCCTTGGATGCGTTGTTTGACTGAGTGCTCAGTCAGTGTTTCAGGCGCTCTCGCCCAAGGCGGCGAGTTCGCGCTCGAGCAGATCGCTGTCTGCCAGATTGAGTTCAACCAGCCTGCGCAGATGGCTGATCGAGTCCAGGTCGATATGCTGGCAGGTGAAGGCAAGTAGTTCGCCATCATCGCGCGCCAGCGTCGCCTCCATCTCGACCACTGCCTCCGCTCCCAACTCGACACGCAGGGTAAATTCCTGCGATGGGTCGCCGCTGAAGTCAGTCGGGCGCACGGCTAACAGACCGCGCAGCGATAAATCATGCAGCTCTGTGGCCCACTGTGCGTTCCCTTGCACTATCTGTGTAGGGGCATCAAACGCGATACGGTGAAAGCGCCGACGATCGTTAGCGTGTTCGCTCATGCAAGTATTCCTTTTGCGGTCAACTGACTATAGCCAAAGGCCGATAGATTGTTTGGTAATTCGACAAAAGTCCCACCACTTCTGGAGGGTAATCTTGACTTAGAGCGGGTTTCTAACGGATGAGTCGCATTTGACAGGACCGGATCTGTCGCCAACTATGCATGTGCAGTTTTTAATATTTTTTGCGGAGCACAAGAAAAATGGACAAGCGAATGCTGAGCAAAGGTTTGATTTTTGGTTTGTTGACTGTAGCCAGTGTCGCGGCGCATGCGGACGCGCCCGGAGGCAATGGCTGTGGTTGGGGCAACATGCTGTTTGACGGCCAGCGCGGTTTGGCGCCAAGCGTGTTGGGCATGACCACCAACGGGACTTCGGGCAACGCTACATTCGGTGTGACCTCGGGCACCAATGGTTGCACCGCCGGTGCGCGAATCGGCTACAGCGGCCGCTCGATGCTGGCCATGAACGGCATGCTCGACTCGATCGCAGTCGATATGGCGCAAGGCCAGGGTGAGGCGCTGGACGCTTACGCCGTATTGCTTGGCGTACCTGCTGAGCACCGCGCTCAGTTTGCCAAAGTCACCCACGATAATTTCAACCAGATCTTCTCGGCGCCGGATGTCACCAGTGAGCAAGTGCTGACGGCGACCATGGATGTCATGAGCCGTGATCCGCAACTGGCTACCTACGCCAAGACGCCGGCTTAATCGCACGATTGTAAGCCACAAAAAAGCCCGCCAATCGGCGGGCTTTTTCATGTCTGCCAGTGCTTACTTACCGTATACCGGGAAGCGTGCGCACAGGGCTTTGACTTGCTCGCGAACGCGCTCGACAACCGACTCGTCGCCCAGATTGGCGAGAACTTCGCAGATCCAGGTGGTCAGCTGACGGCACTCTTCTTCCTTGAAGCCGCGGGTGGTAACTGCCGGGGTGCCGATACGCAGGCCCGAAGTTACGAACGGTGAACGCGGATCGTTCGGAACCGAGTTCTTGTTGACGGTGATGAAGGCGCGACCCAGTGCAGCATCGGCGTCTTTACCGGTGATGTCCTGCTTGATCAGGCTGAGCAGAAACAGGTGGTTCTCGGTGCCGCCGGAAACGACGTCATAACCGTTCTCGATGAACACGCTGGCCATGGCCTGAGCGTTCTTCACAACCTGCTGCTGGTAAGCCTTGAACTCAGGCTGCAGAGCTTCTTTGAAGCACACGGCCTTAGCGGCGATTACGTGCTCCAACGGGCCGCCCTGACCACCTGGGAAAACAGCCGAATTCAGCTTCTTCTCAAGGGCTTCGTTGCTGCGAGCCAGGATCAGACCGCCGCGCGGGCCGCGCAGGGTTTTGTGGGTAGTGGTAGTTACCACATCGGCAAACGGAACCGGGTTCGGGTAAACGCCTGCAGCGACCAGACCGGCTACGTGAGCCATGTCGACGAACAGGTAAGCACCCACTTTGTCGGCGATTTCACGGAAGCGCGGGAAATCCAGAACCTGCGAGTAGGCAGAGAAACCGGCAATGATCATCTTCGGCTTGTGCTCAACCGCCAGACGCTCGACTTCGTCGTAGTCGATCAGGCCGCTGTCGTTGATGCCGTACTGCACAGCATTGTAGATCTTGCCGGAGAAGCTGACGCTGGCACCGTGAGTCAGGTGGCCGCCGTGCGCCAGGCTCATGCCCAGAACAGTGTCGCCCGGGTTCAGCAACGCCATGTAAACGGCGCTGTTGGCTTGCGAGCCGGAGTGCGGCTGCACGTTGGCGTAGTCGGCACCAAACAGCTCTTTGGCGCGGTCGATTGCCAGTTGCTCGACGATATCAACGTACTCGCAGCCACCGTAGTAGCGCTTGCCCGGATAGCCTTCGGCATACTTGTTGGTCAGTACCGAACCTTGCGCTTCCATCACCGCTGGGCTGGTGTAGTTTTCCGAGGCGATCAGTTCGATGTGTTCTTCCTGGCGCTGGGCTTCCTGCTCCATCGCGGCAAACAAATCGGCGTCAAAACGGGCAAGATTCAAATCACGGCTGAACATGGCTATCCCCTGAGAAAATCAGCTGGGCTGTTAAAAGAGGGGGCGAATATTACCTTATCTAGCCGTTTCAGGGGTATGAAACACAGTCATATTGCGGACAAGCGGCCCTCATGTGCGCGTTGCTGGCCGAGGTTTTATTCGGCGGCGGATTCTTGCGCCTGCAGAGTACCGTTGAAGCAAGGCCGATAATGCGCAAAAAGATGCTGAAAATGCGCCGAATCGTCGGCTGTCGTTTGCCCTCAAGCCCCCGTTCCGGTAGCTTTGTCGCACGCGCGCGCAAACTGTTCATGTCTGGCGCCGCAGGCCGGCTGTAAAGGTGCAGTAAACCACCAGCGGACACTCTCGGGCGACACACGGGCGCACAATCCGCCCCCTGTGAGCAGTCCGACAGCTGACAGCCATCCATCAGTTTCCACATAGAGACCCAAGGTTATCCATGGCTCAATACGTCTACACCATGCATCGGCTGAGCAAAGTTGTGCCGCCGAAGCGGGAAATTCTGAAAAACATCTCCCTGTCGTTTTTCCCGGGCGCCAAAATTGGCGTACTCGGCCTGAACGGCTCGGGTAAATCTACGCTGCTGAAAATCATGGCTGGCGTTGATACCGAATTCGACGGCGAAGCCCGCCCGATGCCGGAGCTGAATGTCGGCTACCTGCCGCAAGAGCCGCTGCTCGACCCAAGCAAGACTGTGCGTGAAGTGGTTGAAGAAGCGGTCAGCGCGATCAAGGATGCACAGGCGCGCCTTGATGAAGTCTATGCCGCTTACGCCGAGCCGGATGCCGACTTCGACAAGCTGGCTGCTGAGCAAG
>MDTG01267617.1_pt1 | contig 10177 bp, 9 predicted proteins | sample 811421 | NCBI WGS metagenome assembly MDTG01 (sample SAMN05326645, study PRJNA326480) | marine metagenome | isolation source: seawater | place: Pacific Ocean: South East | collected 2011 | reverse complement strand
TAGCTATATAACTTTGATCTTTTAAATTAAAAATTGCACTTTGAAAAAAATATTTATCACTAAAAGGTTGATTAAATTTTGTATTAATGAAAATCTTTTCTCCTTTTAAAATTTCATTTTCTATAGAGTAATTAAATTTGTCGATTTCATAAAGCGTTTGTTTTTTTTCATCAATAATTGTTGTTGGTTTGTTAGATTTTATAATTTTTTCCTGTCTTAAAACAATTAAATCTTGAGACTTAAAATTATAATCCGAAAATATTAACGAGTTTTTCACTCCGCTAATTTTAATTATTTCCTTGTCCTTGAAATAAACTATATTTTCAGAATTAATATAATAATTGTTTACATTATCATTTACAGAAACATTTCCATTGGCTTTTAAAATGTTTTTATTTTTGTCATATTCAAAATTATCTGCATTAATGATAACCCCTTCATCAGTTTTTATAGTTCCTCTTTTTTTTCCTATTATTTTATTTCCTCCCTCAAGAATCTCTATTTCAGATACATCAAAAATTATTTGATCATTAGAAAAAACATTATTAAAAAAAAAATAATTTATTATTAAGAAAAAAATTAATGTTTTATTTAGCATTGAGATTTTTAATCAAAAATAGATTAATTAAAGTAAAAAATATTAAAGGCAAGAATATTGCAGCTAAAATATTAATTTTTTCAGAGTTACCCAAAATATAAAAAAAATTGTTTATATAGTAAATTATGACCGAAAAGAAAAGTCCGATTATAATTTTCAAATTTTTACTTTTAAAGCTTCTAGTATTCATCATGATTATACCAGAAAATATAACCATCAATATAAAAAAAATAGGAAAAGATATTAACTTTAGTAACTGAAGATCAATTTCAGTCATTGAATAATTTAGTTTTTTATAATTTTTTCTCATTTTTATAAGCTCTAAAATTGATAAAGAGGACATATTTGAAAACAAATTTTGTATTATCTCATAATTAAAATTAGTTTTAAAAAAAAGTTTTTCTTCAACTACTTTATTGTTCTCAATGTAAATTTCAGCATTTTCAATTATCCAAACTTTTTTTGTGATATCAATTTTCTTGCTTTTAATGTTTCTGATTATTTCGAAATTTTCATTAAACTCTGAAATATATGCATCTCGAAGTTCATTTTGGTCAATTATTGCAGCATTAATCATTAGTGTATTATTTTCATTGATATCTTTGATCCAAAGACCATTATTTGTAATTACTGCTAGGTATTTATTATCCTCAGTATAATTAGATTTAAGTCCCAAATAAAAATATTTTAAATTTGACGAAAAATTATAAAAAATGAAAATTATTAATAACCCTAAAATAAAGGTAGTAATACTAATTATAGAAAAAATTTTTGAGTTTTTTAAACCAGAATATTTAAATATATTCATTTCATTATTAGTAAATAAGTTGTTAAAAAAAACTTGGGTAGATATTAAAAATATAAATGGGAACATCTCGAAAACAAACATTGGAGTATTTATTAGTGATAAATAAAGTGGGTAATATGAACTTACCTGTATCTCTTTAAAAAACTCTAACTCAGTTAATAAATTTAAGATAAATATTAAACTAAAAAATATTAAGAAAATATTTATTATAGCAGTGATGTAAATCTTTACGATAAATTGCGTATATGTATTCATTTAAGATTTTTTAAAGTTTTAAATTGGAATAAAAATAACGAATAAAGAGTAATTAAGAAAATAATTGGTATTAAAAATATCTTAATATTTTTTAAAAAGTCTTCATCAATAAATCTTATTGTCATTTCAGAAATTAAAATTGTAATAAATCCAATTAAGAAAATAAAAAAACGGTATTTCAAATAATTGATATTTTCTTTGGATCTAATTATAAGTAGTAAGGATATTAGTATTAAAACCGGAATATAAAGAGGTATAATAAATCTTTTATATAATTCTTTAAGTATATTATTTATATTTTCTTCTTTACAATTCTCTACTTGAAAATTTTTTTCAACTTTGAAAAAATTTAAATTCAAAAGATTATGATAGCATTTAATAAGATCAACAGTAGTAACTTCTTGAGTTTTTTTATAAGTTGTAGTGTTATCCTCTAGGTTTGATAAATTCAAATCAGATTTAGAAAATTCAAAACTTGTAATTTTGTCATTAATAACACTTATAGTTTCTCCTGAATATAATTCTAAGATTTGGTTATTACCAACTTTTTTAAAATTGCCTTTTTTCGCAAATGTAACTTGAAAATTTTCTCCTGATCCTTTTTTAAGATATATTTCTTTTAAATTACCTTTATCATCTTTCGAGTCGCTATAAATTGTTAGACCTTGTATAGTATCATTAAAGATTTTTGGTTTAATAAAATTTTCTAAAAAGTTTACAGATGAAGATCTAAGAAATGATCTAGCTAGATCCTGAGACATTGGAACAATTGTCGCGGTTAAAAAAATTTGAAGTAGTGTAATTAAAATTGAAAACTTTACAAAAAAATTAACAAATTCAATTTTATTAACACCAAAATTCCAGAATATCATTAATTCATTTTTCAGTTCATATTTTGCAATTACAAATATAAAACTAAAAAATAAGGTAAATGGTATGAGTTTTGTTAAGATTTTAGGAAAGTTCAATAAAGAAAAATTTAGATAAACTAAATAATTTCTTCCATCCTCAATAATTATATCAAGAAAATTTACTGCTTGGAAAACCCAAATAATGATACTTGTTGAAAATAGACTTATTATAAAAAAAATTAAACAATCTGATAATAATTTCTGAAATAATATTTTTTTCATTGAAATATTTTTATTTTCTACTTATATAACATTTATAACATCGAACACGTATTGAGTGAATTTAATATTTATGACAATTCAAATTAATTATAAAAATAAAGGTTTTAAAAACCCATCGGCTAACTTAATTTTATTTGTGGACGAAAACTTTAAAATTAACTCCATAAAAAGTTATATTTCAAAGGGTGAATTTTCATATATCTCTGATCTTCTAAAAAAAAGTGATTTAAAGAAAAATTTACTTTTTTTTGAAATTAATTCAAAAAAAACAATATTTTTAATTTCTTTAAAAAAGAATTTAAAAACATCAGATGTGGAAAATTTAGGTGCAAAGTTTTATGGATATATAAATAATGATAACAAAAATGACTACTTTATAAATTCAGATACAATAAATAGTAAAATAAATAATTTTCTTGCGTATTTCTTACACGGATTAAAATTAAAATCCTACGATTTCAATATTTATAAATCAAAAAAGAAAAAAAAAATTATTAATGTAATTATTATAGGAAATAAGAACAAAGTATCTTCAAAAGATCACTTGAAGTTTAAAGCTTTAGAGGAAGGAACTTTTTATACAAGAGATTTAGTTTCAGAACCTGGAAACATTTTACACCCAGACGAGTACGCTAAGAGATTAAATTCTTTAAGAAAATATGGTTTGAAAGTAAATATCCTTAATGAAAAAAAATTAAAAAAATTAGGAATGAATGCTCTTCTTGGAGTAGGTCAAGGAAGTACAAAAGGATCTTACTTAGTTACAATCGAGTGGAAGGGACTAAAAAATAATTCCAAACCTTTGGCTTTTGTTGGTAAAGGAGTTTGTTTTGACACTGGTGGATATTCACTTAAACCAGCAAAATTTATGGAAGATATGACTTATGATATGGCAGGCTCTGCTGCAGTTGTTGGATTAATGAAAAGTTTAGCAATTCGTGAAGCAAAAATCAATGCTGTTGGTGTAGTTGGACTTGTAGAAAATATGGTAAGTGGTAATGCTCAAAGACCTGGAGATATTGTTAAGTCTTACAGCGGTAAAACTATAGAGATATTAAATACCGATGCTGAAGGTAGACTAGTTCTAGCAGATGCAATTACTTATACTGAAAGAAAATTCAAACCAAAATTTATAGTAGATTTGGCAACTTTAACTGGAGCAATTATAGTATCATTAGGCTCGGAATATGCAGGGCTCTTCTCTAATGATGATAAATTATCAAATCAATTAATTAATGCAGGAGAAAAGGTAGAGGAAAAATTATGGCGTATGCCTTTGAGTAAAAATTTTGATAAGTTAATTAATTCTAAGAATGCTGATATGCAAAACATCAATTACGTTGGGGGTGCTGGCTCAACGACAGCAGCTCAATTTTTACAAAGATTTATTTTAAACAAAACACCATGGGCACATTTAGATATTGCAGGAATGGCCTTTTCAAAATATGGAGGGGCTTTAAATTCAGGTGGGGCAACTGGTTATGGAGTAAGGTTGCTTAATCAACTAATCGAAGATAATTATGAATAATATTGAACAAACTTTGTCTATAATAAAACCTGATGCTGTTGAAAGACATTTAGAAGAAGAAATTAAACAAATTTTTAAAGAAAAAGGTTTTCAAATTACCAACGAAAAAAAGATTAAAATAGATAAATCTGAGGCTGAGACTTTTTACAAAGTTCATGAGACAAAACCATTTTATAGTGATTTATGTGAATATCTCTCTTCAGGACCAATAGTTGTAATGATACTTGAAAAAGAGAATGCCGTATTAGGAAACAGAGAATTAATGGGAGCTACTAATCCAAAAGATGCAAAAGAGGGTACGATAAGAAAAAAATATGGTATTTCTATTGATAAAAACTCTGTGCATGGGTCTGATAGCGCTGAAAATGCTAAAATTGAGATAGATTTTTTCTTTAAGAATTAGAAAATAATTTGATTATTGCCTTCGGATATAAAATATGCTCTTGTTTAAGGATTTTCGCTTTTAATGTAATATGATTATCATTTTTAGATATTTTAACTTTTTTTTGCAAAATAATTTTTCCTGAGTCAAGCCTAGAATTAACATAGTGAACAGTGCAACCGGAGTAATTTTCATTATTTCTAATTGCACGGTTGTGAGTATTCAACCCTTTATATTTTGGCAGTAAAGATGGGTGGATATTCAAAATTTTTCCTTTAAATTCTTTAATAAAATTTGATGAAAGAATTTTCATAAAACCTGCAAGACATATTAGATCTATCTTATTCAGCTTTAATTCCTTTAGAATTAATTTCTCAGGATTTTTATTTTTCTCATAATAAAAAGTTTTATTTTTAATTCTAAGTCTTTTCGCATAATTTATGCCTTTTGTATTTTTATTATTTGATATTACTAATTGTATTTTAATTGGGGACTTTTTCGAATGTGAAAATTTTATGAGATTAATTAAATTACTTCCCGTTCCAGAAGTAAAAACTGCAGTCTTTATTTTTTTATAACCAATTAATTTTACCATTAAATTTAACTTTATCTTTATTTTTTATTATTTTTCCAATTAGATATGGTTTATAATTTTTAGAAAAAAATTTTAGAATATCATTCAAATTCTTAGGATCAATGATTAAACAAAAACCCACACCACAATTAAATGTGTTCAACATTTCATCTTCGCTAATATTTTTTCCTTTTAGCCATTTAAAAATTTTTAACGTTTTAATTTTATCTAAATTTATTTCAGCACAATATCTATCTGGTATAATTCTTTTAATATTATCAGATAAACCACCACCTGTAATATTAGCACAACTTTGAATCAGTTTTCTATTCACCAGATTTAAAATTTCTTTAACATAAATTTTGGTTGGTCTAATCAATTCTTTTTTTAAAAATTTATTTTTTCTTATGTTAATTTTTTCTTTTTTTAAAATTTCCCTCACCAAAGAAAATCCATTTGAATGAAGGCCACTTGAGGGAACAGCTAGAATAAGATCATTAATTTTTATTTTTTTTTTATGTAAGATTTTTTTTTTATCAACAATACCAACAGCAAAGCCCGCAATATCGAACTTGCCTTTTTCGTATGTTCCAGGCATCTCAGCAGTTTCTCCACCCACTAAATCACAATTTGCGATATAACATCCTTTAATAATTCCCTTCATGATTTGTTTTAATTTTGGCAAGTCAATTTTATTAATAGAAATATAATCTAAAAAGAAAAGTGGCTTTGCACCTTGAACTATTAAATCATTAACGCTCATCGCTACTAAATCTATGCCTATAGTGTCAAATTTATTAATTAAATTTGCTATCTCAATTTTTGTACCAACTCCATCTGTGCAAGCAACTATTTTAGGATTTTTGATATTGTTTGGAATATCATAAATTGATCCAAAACCACCAATCTTATCTAACTTTTTTTTGCCCTTTTTTTTTGATGAAATATTACTAATGAAATTTACAAATTTATCTGCTGCTTTAATGTCAACTCCACTTTTTTTATATGTAAAAAGGCTTTTATTCATTATTATAAGTTATGATAATTAGATTTATAAAAATACACTTTAAAAACTTATATATTTTTTTTTTATCTCTATCTTTAATTTTATTTTTTTTTTCCACAGACAAAGTAAAGGCAAAATCTTTTAATATAAAGAATATTGAAATTTCAAAGCCTTTTGAGATGAATTTTGATAAAAATAAGGTGATTGATCAGGGTTTTAAAAAAGCATTTTCTAAATTAGTTACGTTAATCACAGTTTCTAACGATCATAAGATAATTCAGGAAATAAAATTAAATCAAATAAAAGGAATGATCGAGTCTTTTACGATTAAAGAAGAAAAATTTATCAATGAAATTTATTATGTCAACTTAGGTGTTTCATTTAACAAAAAAAAAATTTTAAACCTTTTAGAAAAAAAAAATATTTTTCCATCTATACCTTTAAAAAAAAAATTTCTTTTTATTCCAATAATAATTGAAGAGAGTAATGAAAATTTATCTATTTTTTCGAACAATGAATTTTACAATGAATGGAATAAATACAGCGAAAGCTTCCATTTAGTTCAATATATCTTACCAACAGAAGATTTAGAGGATTTTTTCTTAATAAAAAAACGTTATAACTTAATTGAGCAATATGATTTTAAAGAAATAACTAATAAATATAATTTAGAAAACTCGATTGTAGCATTAATTTTTCTTAATCAAAAAAAATTAAGAATATTATCTAGAATAACAATTAAAGATGAAGTTGTTCTAAAAAATCAATCCTTTTCAAAAATTGATTTAAATAATCAAGTTCAATTAAAAGAAATAATATATATTTTAAAAACTATGTACGAGGATTATTGGAAAAGTTTTAATCAAATCAATACATCTATTAAATTGCCTATACATATTAAAATTAATAGTAGAGACAACTCTAAAGTGTTTAATTTTGAAAAAACTCTAATAGAAACTAACTTGATTTATGACTTTTTCATATCGAAATATGATAAAGATTTTATACATTATCAAATTATTTTTAATGGCACTTTGGATAATTTTTTAAAATCTATGGAGAATAAAGATTTAAGCTTTAATACTCAAAAAAAAATATGGGTTTTAAAGTGAAAGATCTAAACCAAAAAATAATTAAATTCGAATATAGCCAAAATTTCAGAGACGACGACTTTTACGTTTCTAAAAGCAACAAACATATATACGATTTTATAAATAAATGGCCATCCTGGGAGAAAAATTTTTTAAATATAAGCGGAGAAAAGTTTTCTGGCAAAACACATTTAATCAATATTTTTTTGAAAAAGTTTAACGGATTTAAGATAGATTCAAATTTATTAAATAATAATCATTTGATAGAAATAAAAAAATACCAGAATGTAGTATTAGAAAATTTAAGTAAAAAAATAAATGAAGATTTATTTTTTACTCTTTACAATATCATTGAGCAAGATAATAAATATTTAATTGTAACTTCTAATGAGTCTATTGTAGATATAAATTTTGATTTAATCGATTTAAAGTCTAGGTCTAAAAATTTTATCTTACATAATATAAAAAAGCCAGATGATGAATTGATATTTGCATTGATTTTAAAAAATTTATCCGACAGGCAAATATCATTAGATAAAAAGTTAATTCACTATATAATTAAAAGAATTGACAGATCATATGGTAAAATTAATGATTTCATATATAAAATCGACGAAGTAAGTTTAAAAAAAAAAAGATCGATAGATTTTAAGATAATTAGACAAGTTTTGGGGGATTAATTGAATAAATATAGAAGTCATACTTGCAATGAACTTAGAAAAAAAAATGTTGGTAATAAAGTAATTATTTCAGGTTGGATAAATAAAAAAAGAGATCATGGAAACCTTTTATTTGTTGATCTTAGGGACAATTATGGGATCACACAATGCATTATAGATAGAGATAAAAAGGGTTTTAAAGAATTAGAAAAATTACAGCTCGAAACAGTAATAAAAATTAATGGAAGAGTTGTAAATAGATCTTCAGAAACTATTAATAAAGAAATTGACACTGGAGAAATAGAGATTTCGATTGAAAGTTTTTCAATTTTAGGCTCTTGCAGAGAATTGCCAATGCCAATTTTTAGTGATCAAGAATATTCCGAAGAAATAAGACTTAAATATAGATATCTAGATTTAAGAAGAAAAAAAATTCATGAAAATATGATTTTAAGATCAAAAGTCATTTCGTTTATTCGAAATAAAATGAACAAACTTGGTTTTTTAGAATTTCAAACACCAATATTAACTTCTTCAAGTCCTGAAGGGGCAAGAGATTTTCTTGTACCAAGTAGATTAAACTCTGGTAAGTTTTATGCTTTACCTCAGGCTCCACAGCAATTCAAACAACTTATAATGGTATCTGGATTTGATAAGTATTTTCAGATTGCTCCTTGTTTTAGAGATGAAGATGCTCGAGCAGATCGTAGTCCAGGAGAATTTTATCAATTAGACCTAGAAATGTCTTTTGTTGAGCAAGAAGATGTATTTAGAGTAGTTGAGGAATTATTAATTAACACTTTTAAAGAATTTTCTAATAAAAAATTAATTTTTGATAAATTTCCTCGGATTTCATATAAAGATGCTGTAGAGAAATATGGAACCGATAAACCTGATTTAAGAAATCCTTTAGTTATATCTGACATTACTGAGATTTTTTTAAGAGATGATGTATCCTTTGATATATTCAAAAAGCTAGTTAAATCTGGTTCAAAAGTGAGATGTATTGTTACTAAAAATACTAAAGATAAACCTAGAAGTTTTTTTGATAACATTGACCAATGGGCAAAAAAAGAGGGAGCCTCTGGGTTAGCTTATTTTACAATTGAAAAAAATGGATTAATTTGTGCCAAAGGGCCAGTAGGGAAATTTTTTTCTAGTCAATCATTAGAAGAAATTATGAAAAAAACTGGTGCTAAAGTTGGTGATAGTATTTTTTTATCATGTGGAAAACACAAAGAATTAGAGAAAATAAACTCTTTAGCAAGAGATAAAATAGCAAATGATTTAAATTTAATTGACGAAAATGTTTTTGCTTTTTGCTGGATAGTCGATTATCCAATGTTTGAGATGGATGATCAAACTGGTAAAATTAAATTTAGTCACAATCCTTTTTCTATGCCGCAAGGAGATTTAGATGATATTAATCTTGAAAAACCTTTAGAAATACTTGCATATCAATACGACATTGTTTGTAATGGAGTAGAGCTTTCTTCAGGTGCAATAAGAAACCATATTCCTGAACTTATGTATAAGCTATTTTCTGTTGCAGGATATGACAAAATGCAAGTTGATGAAAAGTTTAGTGGAATGATAAATGCCTTAAGTTACGGAGCTCCACCTCATGGTGGAATAGCTCCAGGTATAGATAGAATTATTATGCTTTTAGCAGATGAAAAAAATATAAGAGAAGTGACTATGTTTCCTATGAATCAAAATGCACAAGATTTAATGATGAATGCACCTTCAGATGTGAGTGAAAAACAACTAAAAGAATTAAATTTATCAATCAAAATTAAAAAATAATTTATTTTTTTCCTTTAAGATTTATTTTAATTTCAGATAAATCAACTAAATTTTTCTTATAATTATTTCTAACAAACCCTTTGCTTGATATATCTTTAACAATTTTCAGCAATTGATTTTGATGTTCAGAATTTTGATCTTCGAAACTTTGGTTTTCTAAATTGCCAATCGCTGGTGTGTGAGCAAGATCCTCCCTATTTTGATAGGAAATTGCTAATTCCCTGAAAATGTAGTCCAAAATAGAAGATGCACTTAAAATTCTGTCATTTCCATGAACTTTACCAGATGGTTCAAATTTTGTTCCTACAAATGCACTTATATATTCGTCTAGTGCTAC
>MDTG01196884.1_pt1 | contig 10177 bp, 12 predicted proteins | sample 811421 | NCBI WGS metagenome assembly MDTG01 (sample SAMN05326645, study PRJNA326480) | marine metagenome | isolation source: seawater | place: Pacific Ocean: South East | collected 2011 | reverse complement strand
TATCATGCTGCGCCCGCGCCTATGCGCGCAGGATCAGCCATGATTTATCGAGCGGCCCGCCCGCGATCCCGATCTTGTCGCCGCGCAGATCGGCCAATGTCTGAGCGCTGCTGCCTTCGGGCACCACCACGCCGCCCACCGCGCGCGAATAGGGGATAAAGACGTAATCGCGCCCCGCCGCCCGCTGCCGCGCCAGCCAGATCATGTCCGCCACCGCCAGATCGGCGGCCCCGCCCTGCACCGCCAGATGCGTGGCAGCGGTATCGGCATAGGGCTGCACCTCCAGCCGGAAGCCATGCGCGCGGTCCAGCCCTTCGCGCAGGATGGTCTGCAATTCCCAGTTCACCGTGCCGACCTTCAGCACGGCGGCCCGGATCACCGGCAGATCATCGGCCAGCACCGGCCCCGCACAACCCAGCCCCAGCACGAGGAGAAGGCGCGGGATGATCCCGCGCCCCGCCCGCCAGAGCCTGGCAATCGATGGTCGCAAAAGGCCCCGCCTCCGTCACTGAATGGTAAACGTCACCATCTGGCTCTCACCGGTCGAGCCCGGGATGCGCAGCACATGCCGCCCCGGCTTGATCGCGATAAAGGAAAATTCCAGCGTCCCGCCGTCATCGAACTCGAAACTGTCCACCGCCATCGGGCGGATCTCGATATCGTTGATCACGATCTCGTCCATCCAGATCGCGCGAAAGAAATCCGGCCCCGACAGCGCCAGTTCGGCCGAGCCGTCCGAGGTGATCTCCATCTCGTAATAGGCACCTGATTCCAGCACCCGGTCCTCGCCCAGCGGCACGCCGGAGCCGAGCGTCAACTCGATCACCTCGCCCCGGTTGCACTTGGCAAGCAGCCCGGCAAAGCCGAAATCATCACACAACGGCGCGGCAGCCACAGGGGCACCCACGATACCGAGGCAAAAGGCGGTCACAAGTCGTTTCATTGTCAGTCTCCCTTTTTATCAATCAATGGTCTTCAGTCGATGATCGCCACGCCCCAGGGCGCCTGACCCACCTGCACCGACTTGATCGCCTTTTCAGCTGCCACGTCGATCACGGTGATGTCGTTGGAATTGCCGTTGGTGCTCACGAGGTATTTCTGATCCGGCGTGAAATCGAGCTGCCAGACGCGCTGCCCCACGAGGATGTAATCCAGCACTTCGAGGCTCTCTCCATCCACGACCGCCACCCGGTTCGCAGGCCCGAGCGCGACAAAGACGCGGCTGCCATCCTCGGTCACCTTCACGCCCACCGGCTGCAGCCATTCGGGCTGCACATTGGGCACCTCAAAGGTGAGCTTGCCCACCACCGTCGGCGCGCCGTCCTCGGCGATATCCATCACCGTGACGGTGCCGCCGATCTCCGACGACACGTAAAGCCGCGTACCATCCGCCGTGTATTGCGCGTAGCGCGGGCGCTGATCGACCAGCACGTTATACTTGATCTTGTAATCCTCGGTGGAGATGAAATGCGCCATGTTGGTGGTCTCCGAGGTGTTGACCACGAACTTGCCATCCGGGCTGATCCCCATCCCCTCGGGCTCCACCCCCACCGGCACCTCGGCCAGCACCTCGCGCGTTTCCGTATCGGTCACGGTGACAAGGTTGTCATCCTCATTGGCAATGTATAGCCGCTTGCCGCTTTCCTCGATGGTGAACAGCTCCGGGTCGGGCCCAGACGGCAGGCTCGGCAATTCCTCGTAGGTTTCGGTATCGAAGACTCGCACCAGATTGTCATCGGACGCGCAGACATAGAGCTTCTTGCCATCCGGGCTGACGATGATGCCGCGCGGGCGATTGCCGCCATCGAATTCGGTCAGCACCTCCCATGTGTCGGTATCCACGACCGTGATCGTATTGCCCCGCTCGTTCGATATGAACGCCTTGCCGGCCAGCGCGGGCGAGAGGCTGAGCGCAACAAGCGCCGTTGAGAGTAGCAGCGTTTTCATACCTGTCTCCGTTCAGTTGAAGGCTGTGCATTGAGATTCGGGCTGATCCAGCCCCAACGTGTCGAGCGGCGAGCGTTGATGCAGAAAGCCCTCCTGCGGGCTGACGCTCACGGTGATGCGCCCATCGTAAAGCAGGATCGGCTGCCGCATCTGCCCGTTCCATTGGCGAAACGTCACCTTCTGCCCCTTGAACGCCGCCAGCTCGAACGCATCCGACAGCGCATAGTCGCGGATCGCCTCAGGGTCGGCGGAACTCGTGCGCGTCACCGCCTCGCCCACCACCCGCAGCGCCAGCCAGACGTTGTAATCCTCCGGGGCGACGGTCCGCCGGGTCAGCTCCTCGAACCGGGTCTGAAACTGCGTCGCGCCCCAGGCCTCATGCGCGCCGTGCATGGTGACAGGTTTCAGCCCGCCCGACCCCATCACCGGGCGCGGCGTCCACAGATGATAGGGCAGGTAATTGGCGAAATAGTCGGTGGCATCCGCCGTGATCACCACGTCATGATCCTCGGCCCCCTGCATGAAGGTCGGCAATTGCCGCTGCACCAGCACATGGCCCGAATCCGTCCGGCGACTGCCGCCGGTATCCTCGAAGGTACGTTCCTCGACGACCTTCGCGCCGAACTTGGCCGCCGCCCGCCGGAACGCCGCCCCAAGCGCCATGTCGGCGGGGTTCGACCCCTCGACCAGCAGCCAGTCGCCCCATTTCTTCCAGACCGCGAATTGCGCCACCGCATCGGCCATCATCTGGTTGGATGGCGCGATATGCAGCAGGTTGGCGCGGCACTGATCGTCGCGCAATGCCATGTCGGGCGCGGCCGCGTTCAGCACCAGCGCGTCGTCCTCCGCCGCGCGATCCGACAGGCGCAGCAGATCCTCGGCACGCGCCTGCACCACGATCAGGCGAATACCCTCGCCCAGCAAGTCCTCCAGCGCCGCATCGGCCCCCTCGGGCGGCACAGCCCGTGTCACGGTCTCATAGGTATGACCCATGAAACTGCCGGTGGTGCCATTGTCCTCATCCGCCAGCGCCGCCCCGGCAAAGCCGATATCCTCGGCCCGCAGGTCATGGCGCGACACCGGCAACAGCGTGGGATAATCCACCCGCAGCACCGCCGCGCGCACATCGACCGCCAGCGCGGACCCGGCCCAGAAACAGAAGGTAAGCGACGCCAGCAGCGCCTGAGCATATTTCAGCACGGTATCCTCCCTTGCCCGGCCTTTTTCGATGCCGGTTCCCTGTGCCCCAAGCTGCCGTGAAGACCGCTTTGGACGAAACCGCTACCTTTGGCCGTGTTGCTGGAATCACCTTAGCAGGCCCAGACTATGGCTCTATTCTTATTTTATAAGAGCCTGCCATGAGGTTGATAACACTGCTGTTTCTTGGATTCGCCTCGGCTGCGACCGCAGGCGAGAAAGTGGCGTTTTTCGGCCTCACCCTGCTCGACGAGTCCCTGCAAAGCCAGATGCAGGGCGAGGACCCCGCACAGGCCGCCCGGATCGCCATGCTGGAAGAGATCGTGCGCGACCGGTTCCTTGCCGAAGGCTACGAATTGCTCGACATCACCCCCGTGCAGGCCGATCTCGACCGGATCGTGAACCCCGCCAAATGCTATGGCTGCGACACCCGCATGGCGACCGATCTCGGCGCCGATTTCTCGCTCGTGGGCGAGGTGCAGAAGGTCTCCAACCTGATCCTCGCCATGAACCTGCAACTCCGCGACGCCGCGACCGGCGATCTTGTGCGCGGCGGCGTGGTCGACATCCGCTCGAACACCGATGAAAGCTGGCAGCGCGGCATGCGCTACATCCTGAAGAACCGCATTTTTCGTGAGGAGGAGAAATGAAAAGACGTCTATTCCTGATGGCCGCGGCGGCACTGACGCTCCCGTCGCTGGCGCTCGCCCATGGCCCGACCCGGCAAAAGGTCACCGTCACAGCCGAGGTCGCCGCCGACCCGGCGGAGGTCTGGGCCGCGATCGGCAATTTCCAGGACATGTCCTGGCACCCGGCGGTGCATTCGACGACCGGCGAGGGCGGCAACGATATCGACGCCACACGGCAGCTCGTTCTGGGGGCCGAAGGCGGCCCCACCATCGACGAGGTGCTCTATAAATACAGCGCCGAGAAGATGAGCTATTCCTACCGCATCACCGCAGTGAAGGTCGAGGTTCTGCCGGTCACCAACTACTCCTCGCATCTCACGGTCAAGCCGCGCGACGGCGGCGGCGCGCTGGTGGAATGGCGCGGCGCCTTCTATCGCGGCTATCCCAACAACGACCCGCCCGAAGAGCTCAACGATGCCGCCGCCATCGCCGCCGTGACCGGCGTCTATCAGGCAGGGCTCGATGCCCTGGTCGAGCGGTTCGGTGCGCCGGGCTCTTGACGCCGCCGCGCTGATCCTCGGGCTGGCCCTCGCCGGGCCGGTCCTTGCACAAACCGCCTATGTCACCTGCCAGAACGGTGAGGTTCTCAGCGTCATCGACATCGCCCAGGGGGTCGAGCGTGCCCGCTGGCCCCTGCCCGGAAAACCGGCGGGCGTGGCAGTGACCGGCGCGGCGCTCTACACCGTCTCCCCCGACAGCAAGACCGTCCGCCGCCTCGACACAGAGACGGGCGCGACACTGGCAGAAACCGTGCTCGATGGCGGCCCCATCGGCGTGGCGCATGACGCGGTGCGCGGACGGCTTTACGTCTCGGACTGGTATAACGCCCGGCTCTGGGTGCTGGACGATCAGACCCTCGCCCATCAGCGCGACCTCACAACCGCCGCCGCCCCGGCGGGCATCGCCCTATCCGAGGACGGCCGCCACCTCGCCACCGCCGAGCGTGACGCCGACCGGGTCACCATCTTCGACGCCCAAACCCTCGCCATAGTCGCGCAGCCACAGGTCGGCACCCGCCCCTTCGGCCTGCGTTTCGCCTCCGACGGGCGGCTCTTCGTCGGCAATGTCGGCAGCGATGACGTCACCGTTCTCGACCCCGCCACCGGCGCGACCCTCTCCACCGTGCCGGTCGGCGCGCGCCCCTATGGCGTGGCCTTCGCGCAGGGCCGCGCCTTTGTCAGCAACCAATATGCCGACACCGTCAGCGTCATATCCCTCGACGATCTGACGGTAACAGCCACCCTCGATGTGGGCGAATATCCCGAAGGCATCGACGCCACGCATGACAACACCCGCATAATCGTGGCAAACTGGTTCTCGAACACGATCAGCGTGATCGACGCGGCCACATTGCAGGTGGTGAACGAGATCGAGACCGGCGACGGCCCGCGCGCCTTTGGCCTGTTCATCACGGAGGATGACTGATGAAACACACGCTCCTGTCCGCAGCACTCATGGCAGCACTTGCCCTGCCCGTCACCGCGTCCGAACCGGTCTGGCCCGACCTCGCGCAGGATCTCTATGGCAGCCGCCCGCTGCTCGACGGCACCGAGCATATCGCCATCGACACCCCCTACCGCACATCAGAGGACGCCCGCACCCATGTCAAGGCCACGCTCGCGGCCCCGCCGGGGCGGCTCTGGGGCAAGGTCGAGGTGATCCTCGACGACAACCCGATGCCGGTCTCGGCGGTGTTCGAGTTCGAGGACCCGCAGCCGCGCTTTGCCTTCGACGTGACGATGCGGATCAACGGCCCGACGCCGCTACATGTGGTGGGCGAGACGACGGACGGGCAGCTTTACGTCGCCGACACCTTCGTCAAGACCTCCGGTCAGGGCGCCTGCGCCGCGCCACCCGGCACCGACCCCGAGGCAGCGCTCGCCACCCTTGGCCAGATGCGCATCGCCATCACCGAAGCGGCGGTCAGCGGCGTGCAGGACCGCCTCGCCGCGCTCGCCACCCGCAACCGGCAGGTCGATCTCGAGATCAGCCATCCCAGCCATTCCGGCATGCAGATGGACCAGATCAGCCTTCTGTTCATTCCGCTGCGCTATGTGGAAACGGTCGATATCGACCTCGACGGGGGTAGCTACGTGGAAATGACCGGCTCCATCTCGCTGTCGGAAAACCCCCGCGTCAGCCTCTCGGTGCCGGGCCGCACACAGGCGGTGGACGTCACCATGACCGATACTGACGGCACAGTCAGCCACGCGCAGGCCACGTTGCCGGGGTATTGATATCTGGACATAACCATCACAATGAAGGGATGGTGTCGTGCATACTCTTGGACGGCAGACCCGGCGCGGAACAAGGCCGAAGGCCGCCGCGCCATCGCCAGGCCGCCCCCCGGACTGGCGATAGCGCGGCTCGCCCCAACGTCGAATCGAAAGCAATTGACCCCATGCCAACAGCACGACCCAAATTTAACTTGCCTCACGGCTCCGGCTCTGCCGTAACCACTTCGGTGGGATAGTCGTAAAACGTCCAGCCATCGGTGCCGTCGGGCATCCAGTAGACCTCCGAATACCCGTATTCCAGCGCCCGCTTGGCCGCATTCCACGACATCCAGCACTCCGCCAGACAAAACAGAACCACCGGGTGATCCGTCTCGCCGCCCGTGGCCTTCTCCAGCCCAGCCCGAAAATACTCCGCCGTCACCTCGGCAATCGCGCCATAACCCACATTGGGCAGCCAGATCGCACCGGGGATCGAGTGGCGCGGCTTGTCGCGCCAAATCGTGCCCTCGGAAAGGTTCTTGGGCTTGGGCGGGCGCGGCAGCACGTCGATGAACGCCGCCTCGCCCGATTGCCATAATTCATGCGCGGCCTCCGTATCGAGCACCCGCCCCCCGGTCAGGCTACCGGGCACCGGCCCGCGATACTGATCCATCCGGTAGCCATCGGGCTCGCGCACCGTCTGCGCCACCGCCGTCACCGACAGGCCCAGCAACGCCACGAGGATCAGCGCATGTCTCATCCCTCGGGCTCTTTGACCGCCGTGCCCATGTCATTGACCAGCGGCACACCCGCCTCGCGCAGCAGCGCGTCGATCTCGTCCTGATGACGGCGGATCAAGGAGTTGAGCTTGCGCTCCCAGACCTTCTCGCCCAGCCGCACACCCATTGTGATGCGAAAGAACAGGCGCGGCGACTCGATCTCGTTGACCAGCGGGATCACGGTCAGCCCCGGATGCCCCTGCTTGACCAGCGGCCCGCCCAGCGGCCCCCAGAGGATCGCGGCGTCGATCTCGCCCGCCTCCAGATCGGCGAGCATGTCGGTTGCCGGGCTTTCATGGCGTCGGTCCACGAACAGCCTGTAGGGCCGCGCCTTGCCGATCAAACCGTTGCGCGCCAGATGCGCCGAGGGCGGCGTGCCCGCGACAATGCCGATGCGCTGCCCCTTGAGGGCCGCATCCGACAGCGCGCTCACCCCGGCGAGCGGGCCATCCTTGGGCACGATCAACGTGTAGACCGAGGTGAAATAATGATTGGTGTTCTGAACCAGCTCATGGCCCTGCGCATAGCCCATCACCACGTCGCAGCGCTTGGCCTTGAGGGTGTTGCGGATAAAGCCGGTGGCCATTGGATACCAGGTATATTCCACCGGCACGCCCAGCTTGTCGGCGATCAGTTCGGCCAGCGCGTTCTCATACCCGCTCTGGTCCTCGGCCGACATCGGCCGGTTGGCCGGATCGGCACAGACCCGCAGCGCGTTGTCCGACACCAGGTCCGATGTCTGCGCCTGCGCGCCTGCGGCAAACCCCGCCGCGAACGCTGCCGCGACAAGGCCAAGGGTCAGGCGCGCATGCCGCGCGCTCCGGGCAAGATCAACCCATGCAGTCATGTTCATCCTCTTGGATCGCCTCCGACTTGGCCTCTTTCTTCGCCGGGCGCCCGCGTGGTACGGCATCCGTGCCGCGCGCCTTGAGATAAACGTAGATGTCGTCGAGATAGCACATGACATTCCGGTTGTCGCCGAAATGCGGCATCACCGAGTTGCCGTTCTCGCGCCCGTTCACCACCACGCTGTAAAAGTCGTAGTAGTCCATGTTCACCGCCGATTTCTTCAGCGCGGGGGCATAGGTCGAGCCCTCGCCATCGGGGCCGTGGCAGACATGGCATTCGGAATGGTAGCGCCGGAACCCGGAAAAGGTCAGCCAGTCCACAGTGCCATCCTCGGCCACGTTGTAGGTGGGAATATCGTCTGCCGTGAAATAGCGGCCGTCCTCTTCATAGGCGACGGCGATGTTGTCACCCGCGTCCTGCGCGGCGGCGGCACTGGCCAGACCGGCGGCAAGGGCGGTGGCGATGAGGCTGCGGAGTGGGGTCATGAAAGTCCTCTGATTTGCAAGGCGGACTGGCACGCGCATGCGCGCCAGTCCGGACGTTTATCGAGCGTTGATCGCGTCCGATCAGTTCGGCAGGGCGAAGACGGTCAGCTGACCACCCAGAGCGGTATAGTCGCTCAGCGCGGCATAGCCGCCCACGGCACCAAGGCCGTCATTGGGGTTGGTCAGGCCAGCCGCAAGGCCGATCCCGGCCCAGCCACCGACACCCGACAGGATGCCGACATACTGCTTGCCGTCCACCTCATAGGTCATCACGTTGCCGATGATGCCCGAGGGGGTCTTGAAGCGGTAAAGCTCTTCCCCGGTCTCGGCATGCACCGCCTTGAGATGACCTTCGAGCGTGCCGTAGAAGACAACGTCACCCGCCGTGGCCAGCGCGCCCGACCAGACCGAGAACTTCTCGGGGATCGACCACTTGATCTCGCCGTTGATATTGTCCCAGGCGATGAAGTTGCCCATGCCGCCATGGCTGTCCGGCGCGGGATACATCGCCAGTGTTGCACCAACATAGGGCTGACCGGCGGTATAGGCCACGCGGAACGGCTCATAGTCCATGCAGACATGGTTGGTCGGCACGTAGAACATCTCCGTCTTGGGCGAGTAGGACGCCGGCTGCTGGTCCTTGGTGCCAAGCGCGGCCGGGCAGATACCGGTCGAGTTCACGTCTTCGCCGTTCTGCTCGGTGGAATACTGCGCCACCACCGCCGGACGACCATAGGTCTCCGATGAGGGGTCCATATCCACGCCCGTGGTCCAGTTGACCACCGGGTCGAACTTCTCGGCGACCAGCAATTCACCCGACACGCGGTCCATCGTGTAGGCCAGACCGTTGCGGTCGAAATGGGTGAGCAGCTTGCGCTCCTCGCCGTCGATCTCCTGCTCGGTCAGGATCATCTCGTTGACGCCGTCATAGTCCCATTCGTCATGGGGCGTCATCTGATAGACCCACTTGGCCACACCGGTATCGATGTCCCGGGCGAAGATGGTCATCGACCACTTGTTGTCACCCGGACGCTGCGCCGGGTTCCAGGTCGAGGGGTTGCCCGAGCCGTAATAGAACAGGTTCTCGTCCATATCGGCCGAATACCAGCCCCATGTGGTGCCGCCGCCGATCTTCCACTGATCGCCTTCCCAGCTGTTGAGCGAGCTGTCAGCCCCCACCGGCTTGCCGAGCGCAGTGGTCTTTTCGGGATCGAACAGGAGTTGGTCGTCCGGGCCCACCGAATAGGCGCGCCAGACCTGCTCGCCGGTGTTCATGTCATAGGCCGTCACATGGCCCTGAACGCCGAACTCGCCGCCCGAGATGCCGACGATGACCTTGTCCTTCACCGGCAGAACCGTGGCGGTGTTGGTCTCGCCGATGGAGGGGTCGCCGTTGGTAGCCTCCCACTCGACCGCACCGGTATCGGCGTTGAGCGCGACAACCTTGGTATCCGCCTGATGCAGGAAGATCTTGCCATCCGCATAGGCGACACCCCGGTTGACCGTGTCACAGCACATAACCGGGATCACTTCGGGGTCCTGGCGCGGCTCGTATTTCCACTTGATCTTGCCCTCGTTGGCAAGGTCCAGCGCATAGACGATGTTCGGGAACGGTGTGTGCACATACATCGTGTCGCCGATCACCAGCGGCGAGCCCTCGTGGCCGCGCAGAACACCGGTCGAGAACGTCCACGCGACCTGCAGGTCGCCCACGTTGTCGGCATTGATCTGGTCGAGTTCGGAATAACGCTGGTTGGCGTAGTCACCCGTCTGGATCGCCCATTGCTTGGGGTTGTCCATCTGGGTCATGAGATCATCATTCGCGGATGCCATGGTGGCAACGCAAAGGGCGATCCCAGAGGTCAAAAGCGGTAGCTTTCTCATCTTGGTCCTCCTCCCTGAGGCGCGGCAGGGTTGCCGCTGGTTTGAACGACCGGTCCACCAAAGGAAGGCCGTCTGTCTTGCCCCTGCCATCCGGTCTCTCCTCCGTACCGGCAAGGGCAAATTCTTGGCTC
>MDTG01000073.1_pt1 | contig 10177 bp, 8 predicted proteins | sample 811421 | NCBI WGS metagenome assembly MDTG01 (sample SAMN05326645, study PRJNA326480) | marine metagenome | isolation source: seawater | place: Pacific Ocean: South East | collected 2011 | reverse complement strand
GAACCAGGCGTAGGGAAGGAACTGATGCATCGCTGAGGGTCCGTTGACCAGATCTTCTCACTTGTCAGTTCCCGATCGTCTTGTCCTCTGGAGAATGGGGACATGCATCGCCTAAGCAGCCTGCCAGGGGCCGACACCGATGGGCCGATCTCCTACGTGGAGCAACCCACTGCGCCGGTGTTGTTTCTCACCAGCGCCAGCTCGGATATCTCCGCCTTGGCAAGAGTTCTGGACACGCAGAAGCAATCGTTTTGGCACGACGGTATCCGTGCGTTGCCGCTTGATTCCCTCTCACATCCAGCCCAGATCGATCATTACCTGGCCGTCTGCACGGGCGAGACGCAGCTGATCGTGATCCGACTACTCGGTGGTCGTGGTCACTGGTCCTACGGCCTGGAGCAGTGCTGCTCATGGCTTGCCAATCAACCGGGCCGGCAGCTGCTTGTGTTGGCCGGAACGTCAGAGCAGGACCGTGAACTGCATTCGCTGAGTAGCCAGCCTGAGCCCTTCTGTGATGCGATGGCGTTGCTGCTGCGAGAAGGCGGAGCAGACAATCTCCAACAGTGGCTCGACGGACTTCAATGGATTCTCTCCACTGCTTCGGACAAGGCTTTTGCCACGGATCCACCGTCACTGACGTTGACGGCTAGTCCCGATCCCGACCCCTACGACTGGCGGCAGGAAGAGGGGCCGAGGATCGGCGTGCTTTTGTACCGCGCCCATCGCCAATCAGCCGATGTTCATTGGTGTGATGTTCTGCTCGAAGCCCTTCGATCCCAGGGACTGGTCCCAAAAGCACTTTGGGTGAGCAGCCTGCGTGATCTGGCCGTACAGAGGGCCGTGAAGGACCTTTACCGGCAGCAGGACGTGGAGCTGGTCATCACCTCCACGTCATTTGCATCTGTTCAGTTCTCGGAAGCAGGACTTGGGGCACCCCTCTGGGATGAACTGGACCGTCCTGTTCTGCAGATGCTGAGCTCCGGACGATCCCGTGACCGCTGGCAGGACTCCTTTCAAGGATTGGATCCCATTGATCTATCCCTTCAGGTTGTGCTGCCCGAGCTGGATGGTCGTATCACGACACGCATCGGCGCCTTTCGCGAAGTGGACCGCGCGGATGAGCGTTTGTGCACGGCGGTCAAACGGCTTGAACCTGATGATGCTGGGTTGAATTGGATTGCTGAGCACGCCAAGGCCTGGGTCAGATTGCGTTCTACGGAGGCCAAACAGCGTTCACTCGCACTGGTCTTGGCGAATTACCCCCTCAGAAATGGCCGCCTGGCGAATGGTGTCGGACTCGATACGCCCGCCAGCTGTCTCAATATCCTCCGCTGGCTTCGCGATGACGGGTTCGATCTTGGTGAGCGTCTGCCGGAGGATCCAGAACTCCTGATCCAACAGGTTCTCGACGGTCGCACCAACGATCCGGAAAGTCACACCAGGCCACCAATGACTTATCTGCCGCTGTCTCACTACCAGCACTGGTGGAGATCACTGCCTGAGGTAGCTAGATCACCGATTTTGGAACGCTGGGGTCCACCAGAGAATGCTGTTGATCTTGAGCCGCTCGGCTTCGCGATCCACGGTGTGCGATTCGGCCGGGTGGTTGTTCTGGTGCAGCCCAGTCGTGGCTACGACGCCGATCAGCTCAGTGATCTGCATTCGCCTGACCTGCCCCCTCCCCATCGCTATCTGGCTCAGTACCTCTGGCTACGTGAGGTCCATCACTGTGACCTAATGCTGCATGTTGGCAAGCACGGCAGTGCTGAGTGGCTGCCGGGGAAATCAGTGGGTCTCAGCCCCTGCTGTGCTCCTGCACTCGCACTGGGTGCCATCCCCCACCTCTATCCATTCATCGTCAACGATCCGGGCGAGGGTTCACAGGCCAAACGCCGCGGGCATGCGGTGATCCTGGACCACCTCACACCACCCCTCGGCCGGGCCGGTCTGCATGGAAACATGCTGTCCCTGGAGTCACTTCTGGATGAATACATCGAAGCGAGTCAACTTGGTTCCTCCCGGTGCGCTCAGATCCAACAACAGCTGATCCAGCTGCTGATCGATCTGAACTGGCCAATGATCGAGACGATCCTGGCGAAACAAAGCTCGTCAGCAGACATCAACGACTTGCTGGAGCAAGTTGAGACCTACCTATGTGAGCTCAAGGAAGCACAGATCAAGACCGGCCTGCATCGTCTGGGTGAGCATCCCCAACCAATGCAGCTGGCGGAGTTGTTGCTGGCAATCGCCCGCTCCCCGGCCTCTGATCGGCCAGGGCTGACCCAGTGGATGAGCCGCAGTATTGGCCTTGAGTGCGATCCCTGGAAGGACGAGGACGGAGCTCTGTTGTCGGATCAGGATCGCCAGATACTTGAACGCCATGGTTGCCATCAACCCCGGCGACTCAGCGATGCGGTGGATTGGGTCGAGGATCAGGCGGAACAGCTTCTCCTGCAGCTGACCGACGGCGACGGATTGGAATCGCATGATCCTGCAAAGCCACTGAACAACTGCTTTCAGCAACTGCTGAGCTCAGAGACCCTGCCCGGTCCACTCCAGTTCATCAAGACTGATCTCTGGCCTCGATTGCTGCAGTCGGCCAGTCATGAACATCGCGCCGTCCTGGCAGCAGCTGGCGGCCGACGCATCGCCAGTGGTCCCTCTGGTGCACCAACCCGTGGACGGGATGACGTGCTGCCGACGGGGCGCAATTTTTATTCCGTGGATCTGAGAGGTCTACCGACGGAAGCGGCCTGGGATCTAGGACGTCGCAGTGCCGAACAGCTACTGGATCTGTACGAACTCGAAGAGGGAGAACCACTGCGGCATTTGGCCTTATCGGTCTGGGGAACAGCCACGATGCGCAATGGAGGTGAAGACATTGCACAGATGTTGGCCTTGCTGGGCGTGCGTCCCGTTTGGGATGGCCCTACGCGGCGCATGGTGGACCTCGAGTTGATTCCGCTGACCCTGCTGGATCGCCCACGCGTCGACGTCACTCTGCGCATGTCGGGTTTATTCCGGGATGCCTTCCCCCAGCTGCTTGCCTGGGTCGATCGTGCGCTGTCCATGGTCGCTGGGCTTGATGAATCCGACAGCGACAATCCCCTTGCAGCGGTGACACGCAGCAAGGGACCTCAGTCCCGACTGTTTGGATCCGCACCAGGATCGTACGGAGCTGGACTTCAGGCCCTGATGGACTCAGGTCAGTGGGAACGGCGAGATGAGCTCGGAGAGGCTTATCTCGCCTGGAGTTCCTGGCGCTATGACGCGGAAGCGATAGCCCATAACGACCGAGCCGGGCTCGAACAGGCTCTCCAGGACGTTCAGGTTGTTCTGCACAACCAGGACAACAGAGAACATGACCTACTCGATTCTGATGACTACTACCAGTTCCAGGGGGGCCTAGCGGCTGCAGTGAACCGAGTCAGCGGCAGAGATCCGAAACTGTTCTTTGCTGATCACTCCCGAAGCGAGCGGTTAAGGATTCATCGTCTGGATCGGGAGATCGACAAGGTTGTCCGCAGCAGAATGCTCAACCCCCGATGGATCGAGGGGATGAAGCAACACGGATACAAGGGCGCCTTTGAGATGGGTGCCAGTCTTGATTATTTGTTCGCCTATGACGCCACCACCGGCTCAGTCCCGGATTGGTGTTACGAGAAAATCGCTGAAAGCTGGTTGCTGGCTGAAGATGTCAAAGACTTCCTGTTGCAACGGAACCCCTGGGTCATGAGAGACATGGCCGAACGTTGTCTGGAGGCTGCGACAAGGGGTCTCTGGGCCAACCCCGATGCCTCGCTCCTGGATGCAATCAGACTCTTGTTGCTCGAATCGGAGCGAGCGGTTGAAGGAAGTGACTTCAACCGCTGAGTGGCGGACTTATTTATTGAGGTCCCGAACCATGGAGAGGAAAGGATCGATTGACCCTGGCTTATTACTCTTTTGCGAACCTGAGGTGGACGCCTTCGGTTCTTCCTTGGGTTTGAGCTCTTGTTTACGGGCCAATGGAGCTGCATCGGCAGCAGCCGTGGCGTTGACACCTGCTTGGATCAAAGCGTTGCCTTTGAGTTTCTGATCCAGCTCTGACTGGGTCATCGTTTCGGCAAAGGTCTTCTTCACCGGCTTGGGAATGCCGTCTTGGATGACCCTAGTCACCTCCTCTTTCACCTGAGTACCACCGAGGCCCTCCGTGCGCTTGTCAACCTTGAGATCCAGGGCATCGACCTCAGTGACTAATTCTTTGCCACCTGGACTATCGAGTGTTCCAGGAAAGGTACGTCGGATGGTTTTGGCCTCGCGCATGTAATTGCGATCTCCCAGCGACGAAGACTTGTCGCTGTCGAGGAAGAATGCTTCCGGCTTGGCTTTCTCTGCCTTTGGACCGGTTTGGGGCTCGTTTTGATCCGAGCTGGAATTAAGCAGACGATCGAAGAGGCCCATACCCACAGACAGGGAAGTGCGTCGAACTTAGCGACCTTCTAGGTCTAAGCCGTGACTGTCTGTTCCACACGTACGCAAAAGGCCAAGGTTCTTCAAGCGGCGATCAATGGCTTCACAGACCACGGGAGACCAGCTCCAACGGGGTTGCATGTCGTAGTCGTACCAGGCTTCACCTCCGTCAAATCCAAGTTCTGCAGCGGCATCAATCAGATCAGCGAAGCCGACTCTGTACCGACCTGGATGGGCAAGAATCGCCAGCCCTCCAGCATCATGAATTGCTTCACAGACGCTCTCGGCTCTGAGTGCTTCCCCCACAGCTGCATCACCGTGGTTGTAAATAGCAAGTGACCTGTGAGCCGGTTCGAAACCGAGGGCAAGAACGTGAACCAGGCAACCGCGCAGGATTGCACTGATTTCCATTCCGCTCCAGAGATATGGGACCGTTTGACCGCAATCACGCTGCTGTTTGAGCCAGTCCTGCATGGGTTGGAACGACAAACTGGAATGGTGATCCGTCACAGCCAGTTGGGTAAGCCCTTTGGCAGAGGCCTGCTGAATCAGTGCCAGAGGTTCAAGACTGCCGTCACTGCAAAGGGTGTGGCAATGAAAATTGAATTGTCCTGGGCAGCTATCGGGACCGACCGTCTCCAGTACAGACCTCAAAGGATGGTGATCAGCCGGCATGGGTGGCCTCTGTGGAGGCGGCTTCGTTTCCAGCAACACTGTTAGCTGCCTTAAGTGCTGCAGCTTCGTGGGCAGCAGCCTCGTCTGCAGCCGCCTCAGCTCGAAGACGGCGCCAGCGAGCGTAAAACTGAATCGAGCCCGCCATGAAGACCACCAAAGCAACGATGAACCAGGTGGCAGCACTAGTAGGGAACTGGGTCTTAAACACCACCAGCATCACCACAATCACCAACAGCAGTGTCGGCAACTCATTCAGTGCCCGCAGCTGTTTTCCGTTCCAACTGAAGGTACCGGCCTGTAACTGAGCCATCACCCTGTAGCAAAAGGCGTGATAGGCCACTAGAGCAGCCACGAAGGCGAGTTTGGCGTGCATCCAGCCTTGCTGAAGCCACGCAGGCTGAGCGATCAACAGACAGATCGCCATCGATACGGCAACCACCATCCCTGGGGTCGTGATGATGTTGGCAAGGCGTTTCTCCATCAAGCTGTACTGCTGTTGGAACGCCACCCGCAGCTCTGGTTCCAGTTCTTCAGCTTCGACGTGATAGATGAACAGCCTCACTAGATAGAACAAGCCAGCAAACCAAACCACCACACCAACGATGTGCAGTGTTTTGAACCAGAGATAGGCCTCAGGAGGAAGCGACATCAAACGGAACGGTATGAATTGACCATAAACAGGGTTCAGGTCATCGACTCAAAGAATCCGTCAGCCCGGCGTTGATGAGCGACCAACACCGCCGGATCCATACGGTCCAGGTTGCGAGCCATCATCGCCAGCCGGAACTGGCTTCGGAAGAAGTTCTCGTGTGTCTTGATGAAACTCCAGAAAAGTCCATCCCAGATCTCGCACCACTCACCCCTCCGGTAATCCGACATTTTGCGAACGTAATTCGATCCGGAGAGATAGGGCTTGGTCGAGAACAGGCCTCCATCAGCGAATTGACTCATCCCGTAGACATTGGGGACCATCACCCAGTCGTAGGCGTCCACGAACAGCTCCATGAACCAGCTGTAGACACGGTTGGGATGAAAGCCGCAAAGCAGCATCACATTGCCCAGCAACATCAATCGCTCGATGTGATGGCAATAGCCGGTATTCAAAGCATGGTGAATAGCGTCATCGATCGGGGGCAAACCAGTCGTGCCCTGATAGAAGGCCTCGGGGATTGGCCTGTCCTCGAAGTTCCAGAAATTACCGGTACGCATCTTCACCCCATGGAGCTTGTACATCGCCGCCATGAACTCTCGCCAGCCAATAATCTGGCGAATGAAACCTTCGAGGGAATTGAGCGGCACGTCCCCCTCCGCGGCCCTTTGAAGTGTGCGATCGAGAATCTGCTGCGGTGTCAGCAGGCCGATATTGAGCATTGGGGTCAGCACGCTGTGCCACATCACCCGATGCTGCGTGCTGATGGCGTCTTCATAGGCACCAAAATCCCGTAGTCGATTGCTCAGAAAGTCCTGCAACCAGGCATCCGCAGAATCATGGTCAAGCGGATAAGCGAACAGATCCCAACGACCGATCAAAGGGAGGTTCTCCTGTTCCAACTCCTGACGCGACCGATCCACTACAGCAGCGGAACTGGCTTTTGGTTCCTGAGGAACAGCGATTCCTTTCGGCAGCTTTTTGCGGTTGTCGGCGTCAAAACTCCAACGACCTCCGACCGGGCTCCCATCAGCTTCGAGAAGAACGTTTAGGCGTTTACGTTGCATTTCATAGAACTTGGCCATGAGAGGCTTGCGTCCGGTCGCGAAGTGCTCGTTGATCACGGAATCCGGTGTTAGCAGCATCGGAGTTGCGCTGATGTTGAGCTTGCAATCGTTTCGCTCAGCAAAACGATGCAGGCGTTGACTCAGCAAATCGTCAACTGGATCCGCCAGATTGAAGTGCCTGTAACCCAGGGCGAATAGAGCCTGGAGGTGCCCCTGAGTGTCTGCTGCTTGGTGGTGGCGACGTTCAAGAACTGTGAAACCCCGTTCTTGAAGGCCTTCTGCATAGACAGACATCGAGCATCGATGCAGCAGCAAGCGCTGACGATGCACCTGCATCGGCCAGTGCGGATCCGTGCCGAAGAAGAGCGGATCCTCAATCAGGGCCACTGGCCGGCCTGGCTTCAAGCTCGGGTGATCGGCAAACAGCTGATTCGGATAAACGAGGGTGAGCTCCAACTTCATTCCTCCCCGGCCAGACGACATGCACGTCGTCCGATGGAGGTGGCGTAAGCCCTGTCCACCGGACCAGACATGGGACTGAGCTGGCCCGCTCTGCAGTTCATCACAACCTTTTCTCGATGGCCAAGCTGGTCGTTGAGTTTCAGCACGAGCTGCCAGTGATTCTTGGCACTGCGTGTGATGTCATCTGCACAAACCGGACCAGTGCAGAGCCCCGGCGAGGCGTTGACCACAGCAGGAGTCATCAGACCAACCACCAGACCAATCACCAGTGCGGCCAACGTGAAAGCACGGATCATGGCGTTGAAGAGTCCGGGTCTTGAATCTGCCCATCCTGCTCTCCCTCTTGATTTCCATCTTCATCGGGATGGAAGAAGCGATGGATATCTCGAGCCAGTGCCAGACCAACACCTGGCGCCAGAGCGAGTGTTTCAACCGGTGCCAGCTGAATGGCATCGATGGAATGGAAATGACCCAGCAGATCTTTCACGCGTTTTGGACCGACGCCTGGAATGTCAGACAGACGTGATCGTTTCATCCGCTCACCCCTCTGCTGTCGATGGAAGCTCACTGCAAACCGGTGAGCTTCATCGCGAAGGCGACGCAACAGGGCCACGCCGAGCTGATCGGGTTCGCTCTCCAGCGGCTGACTTTCACCTGGTAGAAAAATTTCTTCTCTTTGCTTGGCCAGAGAACAGACATTGAGATCCTGTTGCAGGTCAAGCTCTCTAAGAGCTTCCATCACCGCGGAGAGCTGGCCCTTTCCTCCGTCAATCATCACCACATCCGGCCAGTCATTAAGACCATCGGTCTGCAGGGCACTTCCTCCCCGATGACGCAGGGCTCCAACATCAACACCTTCCGCCTTAGCGCGAGACCAACGGCGGAAGCGGCGCCGCATGATTTCAGCCATGGCCATGAAATCGTCGCTGTGCCCAGCCCTGATGCTGCTGCTGCGGATTTTGTACTTGCGATAGTGCTGCTTAGCCGGCAGGCCATCAATGAACACCACCTGGGATGCAACGGCATCGCTGCCCTGAATGTGACTGATGTCATAGCCCTCGATCCGTCGTGGTGGCGAAGGCAGCTCCAAAAGCTGAGCGAGATCTTCGGTCGCGAGAGCCTGCTGCTCCTGCCCTTGCTTCGCCCGTTGGAGCTCATAGTCGGCATTGCGCTGAACCAGTTCAATCAGATCTGCTTTCTGACGCTGCTTCGGGCAGTGAATCTGAACCCTGCGCTCGCGCTGTTCCGTCAGCCACTCCTCGAGGAGGGGCTGTTGGAGAAGAGGGTGCTGAACGAGCAGCTCGGGAGGGATCTCAACAGCGTCCACCTGGCTGTAGTGCTCTTCAATCACACGCTGGAGAATCTGTCCGGGATCCTGATTGCAAGCATCAGCCATGTAGCCGAGTCGCCCGACGAGCTTGCCAGCCCGCATTTGGAACAACTGGACGGCAGCTAGCCGTTCATCGGCAGCCATGGCGATCACATCACGGCTGACGGAAGCATCGGGCAGGCTCATTTTCTGATCTGCCGTCAGCTGATCAAGACCTTGGAGCTGATCACGCACTTTTGCGGCTGCTTCAAAATCCAGACGTTCGGCATAGCGATCCATCTGTTGGTGAAGGAGTTTCTGAAGCTCGTCGCTTCGCCCCTGAAACACCATCGCCACCTTGCGCAGCGTGCGGTGGTAGTCCTCTGAGCTGATCTGCTCCTGGCAGACACCAGGACAACGTCCGATGTTGTAGTTCAGACAGGTGCGGTCCTGATGCAATGGCCTAGGACGTTGCCTAAGCGGGAACACCCGCTTGACGAGAAACAACGTTTTCCTCAACAGACCCACATCGACGTAAGGACCGTAGAAACGATCCAACGGGCTGCGAAAGCGTCGACGCCGAGTGATGAAAATTCTCGGGTAAGCCTCACTCCAAGTAATGCAGAGATAGGGATATTTCTTGTCATCCTTGAGCAGCACATTGAAGTGCGGCTGCTGGTTCTTGATCAGATTGGATTCCAACGCGAGTGCCTCTGCCTCGCTATCGGTCACGATGAACTCGATCTCAGCGATCTGACGCACCATCAAACGGATGCGTGGACTCAGATCGTGTCGGCTACGGAAATAACTGCGCACCCTGCTGCGCAGACTTTTGGATTTGCCGACGTAAAGAAGACGATCCTCAGCGTCACGCATCAAGTAGCAACCAGGTTCGGTCGGGATGTCCTTCAGCCGACGTTCCAGGCGATCCGGTTGCTCGAGCAAGGTGGGCATGCCGAGAATCTAGTGATGCTGATGTGCATAGGATCCGGCCAGCACCCGCTGAGGTTGTCGCGATGAAAGCGCTCTATCCAGGCAGCTTCGACCCTTTGACCCTCGGTCATCTTGATCTGATTGAACGCGGATCATCCCTTGTTGAAGAACTGATTGTTGCGGTGCTTCAGAACCCAGGAAAGTCACCCGCCTTTTCGCTGGATGAGCGACTGCATCAGATCCGTATCTCGACTGGCCATCTCAGCAACGTGAGTGTGATCAGTTTCGACGGTCTCACCGTTGACTGCGCCAGATCCTGTGGCACACGACTCATCCTGCGTGGTCTGCGTGCGATGAGCGACTTTGAATACGAGTTGCAGATCGCCCATACAAACCGGTCACTGGATCCGGATTTTGAGACAGTGTTCCTCAGCACGTCTGCTCACTACAGCTTTCTCAGCAGTTCTGTGGTGAAGGAAGTGGCCCGTTTCGGGGGATCTGTCGACCATATGGTCCCCCCGGTGGTGGCGGAGGACCTCATGAGGTTCTTTAATTCGGCTTTCAACCAACCGCAGCGATGAGCGAGATCCGGTTCTCCGTACTCGACCAGCTCGACCAGCTCGAGGAGAT
>MDTG01217889.1_pt1 | contig 10178 bp, 6 predicted proteins | sample 811421 | NCBI WGS metagenome assembly MDTG01 (sample SAMN05326645, study PRJNA326480) | marine metagenome | isolation source: seawater | place: Pacific Ocean: South East | collected 2011 | reverse complement strand
GTCAAATCATCTCTGTCAACGATTTCTTTCATTTTATTTTCTATTTTTTTTAAATCTTCATCAGTAAATGGTTCTTTTCTAGAAAAATCATAATAAAAACCATCTTCTATAACTGGACCAATTGTAACTTGAGTTTTAGGAAACAATTCTTGTACAGCCATTGCTAAAACATGAGCAGCATCATGTCTCATTGTATCTAGTCCCTCGCTATCCTTAGAAGTAATTATTTTTACTGAAGAATTTTTTGTGATCAAAAAACTTAAATCTTTTAACTCACCATCAACAATCATTATTAAAGCTTGCTTAGCTAAAGATTTGCTTATTTTTTCTGCGATTTGTAGACCAGAAACTTTTTTTTCAAAAGTTAATTTTTTACCGTCTGGCAGTTTTATTTCTGGCATTTATTAAGATAACTCTATCAATTTTTTATATTCAGTAAAGGTAGTCAAACACATTTTATCAACATCAAATTTTTTTAACACATTTTTTCTACCTTCAATTCCTATAGATTTCAACGAATTATAGTCTTTTTGCATTATCATAAGTATTGAATCGGCTAATGAAATTGGATCTTTATTTTTAAACAGATAGCCTGTCTTTTCATTTACTATAGTTTCTTTTGATCCACCTATATCACTCGCGATTATTGGAATTTGCATAGACTGTGCCTCTACTGAAACTCTTCCAAAAGCTTCTGGCTCAGATGAACACGAACAAACTAAATTAGCCACTCCGTAAGCAATTGGCATTTCCTCACATTTATCAATAAATTTAATTAATTTTCCTAATCGATATTGTTGAACTAAGCCTAAAAGTTGTTTTTTATAAACGTTTCTTCCTTGGTCACTTCCCAGAATTATTGCTTCAAAAGTTGGTACATCATTTTTTTCGTTAAGAAGTTTAATAGCTTCAATAAAAATTTTTTGACCTTTCCAATTAGTTAATCTTCCAGGCATTAATATAATAAACTTGTTTCTATCGATTTTATGTTCTAAGGAAAATTTTTCTAATTTAATAGGTAAAACTTTTTGATAATTAAAATAATTTGTATTTATACCTCTAAAAATTACTAAAAGTTTTCTTTTATTTTCCAAGAAGAATTTTGCGTAATTTTCATTTACATGAGAAAAAATAAAATTAGAACCTGCTATAACTAAATCAGATCTTACCATAATGGAATTATAAAATTTTTTAATTTTATTTGAAAAATTATATGTTCCATGAAAAGTGGTTACAAATTTTCTAAATGTTATTTTTGTAGCAAAAAAACATGACCAAGCGGGTGCGCGACTTCTAGCATGAACTATATTAATATTATAAAAAATTATTATTAATGAAATTAAAATCGTATTTAATAAAATTAAAATAGGATTTTTAGAATGCACTGGTAATCTGAATACTTTAACTTTTTTTTTATCTATAAACTTAAGAAGCTCCCCTCCGCTTGTTGCTATATAGGATTTAGAACCCTTTTCAGGCAAAAAGTGTGCTAAATCGTAACAACCTGTTTCAGCTCCTCCGTAACCTAATTTTGGTATAACTTGTAAAACTTTAATTTTTTTTTTCATTATTTTGAAATATTATAGTATGACAAATGAACTACAAAAGATCTAAATATTTTACAACTCCAAATAAAAAAAAAATTAAATATTTGCTTGTTAAAAAAAACAGCCAAATTACTGTAGTTTTTTTTCATGGATTTATGTCGGATATGATTGGAGCAAAACCAACGGCCATTCAAAAATTTTGTAGAAAGCAAAAAATCAATTTTTTAAAATTTGAATATTCAGGTCATGGTAGATCCTCTGGAAAGTTCATAGAAGGAAATATAACTAAGTGGACGTATGAAGCAAAAACTTTAATAAAAGCAAAAATTAAAAAAAATAATGATTTAATTTTTATTGGATCTAGCATGGGAAGTTGGATAGCTCTAAATTTATTTCCACATTTTAAAAAACAATTGAAAGGTTTTATTGGAATTGGATCTGCTCCAGAATTTTTAGAAAGTTTAATTTGGAAAAAATTCGACAAAAAAATAAAAAAAATAATAATGACTAAAAAAATATATAATCTTGAATATGGTGAATTTGTTTATCCAATCACAAAGCAATTAATTTTTGATGGAAGAAAAAATAAAGTTTTAAATAGTAAAATAAATTTAAGTATACCTATAGTTTTATTTCATGGATCGCAAGACAACGTGGTTCCACTCAATTTTTCTAAAAAAATTTTAAAGGTTTGCAAAAAATCTAAAAAAAAATTAATTAAAATAAAAAAAGGAGATCATAGCCTATCAAGAAAAATTGATTTAAAAAAAATATGTAGTGAGCTAAATTATATTATTAAAAATAATTAGATTAAACTACACAACTTCTGATATCTTTTGTTTTAGCGTTAGAGGGTTTGACAGTTTATCTAACATTTCTTTTGGACAAACTTGAATAAAATTTTTTACTTCTGAATTAAAATCATCCAATATTTTTTTAGCAATTTCTGAATTTGTTTCTTTTAAATGTTCACTTATTAAATTCTTAAGTTTATTTTTCCAATAATTAGTTTCGAGTGCTTGCCAAATTACTGAGTTATAATTAACATAATTTTTAAATTCATCATTTGGATCATATATAAAAGCCATTCCACCAGTCATACCTGCTGCAAAATTGTCACCAACTTTTCCTAAAATAACAACAGTTCCTCCAGTCATATATTCACAGCCATTTGAGTCACAACCTTCAATTACAGCCTCTGCACCTGAATTTCTAACTGCAAATCTTTCACCTGATTGACCTGCAGCAAAAAGTTTGCCTGAAGTAGCTCCGTATAAAACTGTATTACCGATAATAGTATTTTCATTACTAATTAAATTACTTTCTTTAGGTACTTTCACTACTATAGTTGCGCCTGATAAACCTTTTCCAACATAATCATTTGCATCACCAATTACATTTAATTTTAGACCTTTTATACCAAATGCTCCGAGTGACTGTCCGGCTGAACCTGATAAATTAATTACGATTGAGTTTTCAGGAATATCTTTTTGGAAATTTTTTTTATAAATATAATGCGATAATCTAGTTCCTACTGCTCTGTGAGTGTTTTTGATATTATAGCTTACTTCTATTTTATTTTTTTTACCTAAATGATTTTCAATTTCTTGATAAATTTTTTCATCTAGAGTTGGAGGGACTTTATTAATTAAATTAGGATCACAATATCTACTATTTTCGCCTGGGTCAGCTTGCACTAGTAATGGGCTTAAATCTAAGTCATCTAAATCGGATGTCCCTCTGCTTACTTGTTTTAAAAGGTCTGTTCTTCCAACTATTTCGTTTAAACTTTTAAATCCTAAATCAGCTAGTATTTCTCTTACCTCTTGTGCAATAAATGTGAATAAATTTACTACTTTATCAGGTGTTCCTGTAAATTTTTTTCTTAAGTTTTCATCTTGTGTGCAGACCCCAACTGGACAAGTGTTTGAATGACATTGTCGAACCATTATGCAGCCCATTGCAACTAAAGATGTGGTACCAATTCCAAATTCCTCCGCACCCATCATTGCAGCTATCACAACGTCTCTTCCAGTTTTTATTCCACCGTCTGTTCTAAGAGTAACTTTGTTTCTGAGACCGTTTAAAGTTAATATTTGATTTGCTTCTGTTAAACCCATTTCCCATGGTACCCCAACGTATTTTACGCTCGTTTGAGGACTAGCACCTGTGCCACCTGAATGTCCAGAAATTAAAATTACATCTGCTTTAGCCTTAGCAACTCCTGCAGCTATAGTTCCAACTCCTGTAGATGCAACCAACTTTACTCCTACTCTTGCTTTAGGATTAGATTGTTTTAGGTCATAAATAAGCTGAGCTAAATCCTCAATAGAATAAATGTCATGATGAGGTGGGGGAGATATTAACGTAACACCTGGAGTAGAATGCCTTAATCTAGCAATTTCTTTTGATACTTTAAATCCTGGAAGCTGACCTCCTTCACCAGGTTTTGCTCCTTGAGCAATTTTTATTTCAATTTCACTACAATTATTTAAATACTCAATTGTTACACCAAACCTAGCTGAAGCAATTTGTTTTACTTTTGAATTTGAACTATCGCCATTTTTCATTTTGATAAATCTTTTTGGGTCTTCGCCACCTTCTCCACTGCAAGATGCTGCTCCAATTCTATTCATTCCAATAGCTAAAGTTTCATGGGCTTCTGCAGATAATGCTCCATGAGACATACTTCCGCTTCCAAATCTTTTTCTCAAATTTTCAATAGGTTCTACTTCATTAATATTAATCGGTTTTTTTAACTTTTTAAAATCCAAGAGATCTCTTAGACTAATTACTGGCAGATCATAAATTCCTTGTGTATAAGCTTTATAAATTTTATAAGAATTATCTGCTACAGCGCTTTGTAGCATGTGAATTAATTGTCCCTGGTATTGATGAATTTCCCCATTTTTTCTATATTTATAAATACCTCCGATTGGAAGTATAGAAACATTTTTTTGAAAAGCTTTTTTATGTAGTTCTTTTATTTTTTTTTCTATACCAAAAATTCCTATACCAGAAATTCTTGATACCATACCTGGAAAATATTCAGCTACAAGAGCTCTGCTAAGTCCGACTGCTTCAAAATTGCATCCTCCTCTATATGCGCTTAATACAGAAATACCCATTTTTGACATAATTTTTAACAATCCATTGTCTATAGATTTTACGTACCGACTTACGCATTCTTTAAAACTTAGTTTTCCAAATAATTTTTTTTGATGTCTTTGACTTATTGAATCTAAAGCTATGTAAGGATTAATTGTGGTAGCACCTACTCCTAATAAAACTGCAAAAGAATGAGTGTCTAGTGCTTCACTTGTTTGGACATTAATGGATGCAAACCCTCTAATACCTAAATTTACGAGTCTCGAATTTATTGCTCCAATAGCAAGAATCATAGGTATTTGTGCTCTTTTATCGCTAATTTCTTTATCAGTTAAAATTAAATGCTTGGCACCTTCCCTAACAGCAATTTCCGATTCTAAACAAATTTCATCTAGTCTTTTCTTTAAATTTTTTTGTATATCAAATGTGCAATCTAAAAATTTAATATTTTTTTTAAAAAAATCTGTAAATTTTTCAAACTGTGAATTAGATAAAATTGGACTATCCAAAACATATATGTTTTCTTCGGTTAAATTTTCGAAATCTAAAATATTTCCTAAATTTCCAAATCTAGTTTTTAAGCTCATTACTTCATTTTCTCTTAAAGAATCTATGGGAGGATTAGTTACTTGACTAAAATTTTGTCTAAAAAAATGTGATAATGGTCTAAATTTGCTAGACAATACCGCTGTGGGAGCATCATCTCCCATGGATCCAACTGCCTCTTTAGCATCTTCTATCATCGGATGTAAAATAAGTTCTAGATCTTCAATGTTCATTCCTGCTAAAAATTGTCTATTTCTCAAATTTTCTCCAGAAAAAATAATTTTTTCTTTCGAGATATGAAATTTTTTATCTAAATCTATTATCTGTTTAGTATATTTTTTATAATCCTTTGAAATTTTATCTTTTATATTTTTGCTATCAAAAATTTTACCTTTTTCTAAATCAACAGCTATGACTTGACCTGGTCCTAATCTTCCTTTAAAAATAATTTTTTCATTAGGAATAGGAACCATGCCTGTTTCTGATCCAGCAAACAAAAATTTATCAGAGGAAATAGAATATCTTAAAGGGCGAAGTCCATTTCTGTCTGAGGCTGCGATAATCCATTTTCCATCTGTAGCAGATATGGCTGCTGGTCCATCCCATGGTTCAATAGTACTATTTAAAAAATTAAATAATTGCTGATGTGTTTTAGGAACAGTTTTTCTCCTCTTTGACCAAGCATCTGGGATTAACATTAACTTTGCTAAAGGCACAGATTTTCCAGACCTAACTAATAATTCAAATACATTATCCAGAGCTGCTGAGTCTGAATTACCTTCAGTAATAACAGGTTTTAAAGACTCTATTTCCTTAAAAAGTTTATTTTTCATATCTTGTTCATGAATTTTCATCCAATTTATATTTCCTTTAAGTGTATTAATTTCCCCATTATGAGCCAACGTTCTAAAAGGTTGAGCTAAATCCCAACTAGGAAAAGTATTAGTTGAATATCTCTGATGGAATATTGCAAATCTAGAAATAAATCTTTGATCTAATAAATCAGGGTAAAATTCTGATAAAGCTTCAGCTAAAAACATGCCCTTGTAAATTATTGATCTCGAGCTAAATGAACATATATAGAAATCTTTTAATTTTTTATTATGTGCTTGTTTTTCAATTTTTTTTCTAACAACAAATAAATCCCTTTCTAATTCGTCATTTTTTAAAGTTTCATCATTAGATTTAAATATTATTTGAACTATTTCAGGTCTATTATTTTCAGCTTTAATACCAAGAACTTTGGTATTTACAGGGACTTGTCTCCATCTATAAATATAATAATTTTTATTTAAAAGTTCATTTTCTACAATAGTCTTGCATTTTTCCTGTGATGAATAATCATTTCTAGGTAAAAAAATCATACCAACACATATTTCTCCAGCGGTATGCTTTCTTCCAGCATTTTCTATTCTTTCATTAAAAAAATCTTTTGGAATTTCTATATGTATACCTGCTCCATCACCTGTTTTTCCATCAGCGTCTACAGCTCCACGATGCCAAACCGCTTTTAACGCTTGAATTCCGTATTCTACTACCTTTCTAGACCTTACACCTTCGGTTGAAGCAACAAATCCTACTCCACAAGAATCATGTTCGTTGATAGGGTTGTATACGTTTCCTTCGATCAATTTATTTAGATTTTTTTTATATAATTTCATATTAAGCTGCTTTATTTTTATTTGCTTTTTTATTTTCTAAAAATTTTTGAATTGAGTATGCCGAGTCTCTTCCATCTCTAATTGCCCAAACAACTAGGGATGCTCCTCTAACTATATCACCAGCTGCAAACACGCCTGGAATATTAGTTTCCATTGATTTTAAATTAATTTTAATAGTTCCCCATTTAGAAACTTTTAGATTTGGATTATCGAATAATATTGGTAAATCTTCAGGATCAAACCCAAGTGCTTTGATAGCTAAATCTGCTTTAATTTCAAAATCTGAATTTGGAATTGGTGTAGGTTTTTTTCTACCAGATGAATCTTCGCCGCTTAATTTCATTTTTTCTGCTATAACAGCAGTAATCTTTTCCGATCCAATAAATCTTTTTGGGCTTGATAGCCACATAAAATTTACACCTTCTTCTTCTGCATTGTATACCTCTCTAGCAGAACCAGGCATATTTTCTCTATCTCTTCTATAAAGGCATTTAACTGATTTTGCATTTTGCCTTACAGCGGTTCTGACACAATCCATTGCCGTATCTCCACCACCAATAACTACAACATTTTTATTTTCTGCATTTAAAATACCGTTATCAAAATTTTTAACATCATCACCTAATCCTTTACGATTAGATGCAGTTAAAAAATCCATTGCGGGGAAAATGTTTTTTAAATTATTTCCTGGTAAATCTATTTCTCTGGGTTTGTAAACACCAGTTGCAATTAGAACAGCATCATGTTTTTTTTGTAACTCTTGAAGTGGAAAATTTTTTCCTATTTCAATGTTTTGTTTAAATTTTATACCGCTATCTTTTAAATTTTTAGTTCTTCTTTCAACAACAAATTTTTCTAATTTAAAATTAGGTATTCCATATATTAATAAACCACCTGCCCTGTCATAACGATCATATATGGTTACCTGATAACCTAATTTTCTTAATTCTTCTGCACATGCCATTCCAGCTGGTCCGGCACCAATAATTCCGACAGACTGATTAATTTCTTTTAAAACTTTAATAGGTTTTATCCAACCTTTTTCCCAAGCTGTATCAGTTATATATTTTTCTACAGAACCAATCGTTACTGTTCCATGCCCTGATTGTTCAATAACACAATTTCCTTCGCACAGACGGTCTTGAGGGCAAATACGACCACAAATTTCAGGCATATTATTTGTGCTATGCGCAAGTTGACTTGCCTCCTCTAATCTTCCCTCAGCAGTAAGTTTTAACCAATCTGGAATATTGTTATGTAATGGACAATGAATTTGACAAAAAGGGACTCCGCACTGTGAGCACCTGCTGGATTGTTCTTTTGCTTTATCACTTATAAACTCATCATAAATTTCTTTAAAATCATCTAGCCTATTGTCAACTTTCCTCTTGTTTGGAGTTTGTTGATCCAAGTTTACAAATTTTAACATTTTTTCAGTCATAATTTTTCACTTTTAAATAGGTTTTTATATCAATGTAAATGGGCCTAAAAGTACTTTTAGGACAGTAATACTGACTTATATTTTAAAAAATCCAGTAAATTTGTGGTTTATATTGCATAGCTGCTATGCAATAGTATTATCTAATGCTTTCTTCAGTAGAAATTTTAATTTTATCAATAATACAGGGTATAACGGAATTTCTTCCTGTTAGCTCCGCTGCACATTTAGTTTTAGTTTCAAAACATTATGATTTTGTAAACCAAAATTTATTAATAGATATCTGTTTGCACCTAGGATCTTTAATAGCGATTATATTTTATTTTAGGAAAGATTTATTTAATTTTGTTAAAAATAAGAATTTTTTAATAAAAATTATTATAGGAACTGTTCCAATAATTCCAGTTGGATTTATTATATATCAAACAAATTTTATAAATCATTTAAGAAATTTAGAAGTTATAGGATGGATGAGTTTAATATTTGGAATCTTGCTATTTATAAGTGATAAATTTAAAGTTAACAGAAATATTGATAAGGAATTTACAATAAAATCAATAATAATAATTGGGTTGTTTCAAGTTTTATCATTAATACCAGGTGTAAGTAGATCTGGTATCACCATAACTTCGGGAAGATTTTTAGGTTTTAGTAGATTTGATGCTGCAAAAATTTCATTCTTTTTATCCATTCCAACATTAGGTGCCGCAAGTTTAATGGGAATATATAATATATATAGAGAGGGAAGTGTCGAACTAAATTTCTTAGCTATAATTGCAGTAATTTTTTCATTTATTTTTTCATACTTAACTATAACATTATTTTTAAATTTTATTAAAAAATTTAGTTTAAAAATATTTGTTGTTTATAGAATAATCCTATCTTTAATAATCTTAACAATAGTTTACTTATAATTTTTTTCATATATTGGTGCTAATTGAGATAACAAAATTCCTACCAAAATAAGAGTACAACCAATTATGTTACCCATGCCTAAAATTTGATTTAAAATTATCCATGCTGAAATAGCAGCTACCACACCTTCAAGTGACATAACAATTGCTGCAGGCGCGGCAGAAATATTTCTCTGACCAAATAGCTGCAATGCAAAAGCTGCACCTCCTGACAATATACCAGCATATAAAATTTCAAATGTTTCTAGAGATATTTTAGAAAAATCAATCTCTTCAAAAATTACTACTAGTATAAAAGATAAAAGTGAAACAATAAAATTTTGAATTAAAGCAATAGAAAAAGGTAAATTAAATTTATAAATTATTTTGCCAATATAAATTATATGTAGCGCCCAAAATAAAGCTCCAATTAAAACTAGAGTATCACCAAGTCTAACAGAAGAGTCGTTTATATCACTTAATAAATATCCTCCAACAACACAGGCTAATACAGATGGCCAGATTGACCAATGTAATTTTTCAGAAAATAGAAAATAAACAATAATTGGTACCATTGGTACATAAAAAATTGTAAAAAAAGCAGAATTAGCTACATCTGTATAAAGCAAAGAAACCTGTTGAAAAATACATCCTAAAAATAAAAATATTCCTACGGGAATTATGAGTTTTAAAAATTCAGATTTTCTATTTTGAATTTGATTTTTTATTTTATTTTTTTCAAATAAAAAAACAAAAGGTAAAACAGCGAAAAAACCAACAAAAAATCTTATCCAATTGAAAGTAAATGGACCTATATTATCCATTCCCGTATCTTGTGCTATAAATGTGGTGCCCCAGATTATTGTGCAGATTACTAAGCAAATAAACGATATAGTTTTTTTCATAAATAAAACTATACCGCTAATTTATAGGCAAAATCTTTTCCTAGACTTTCACGCAGATGTGCACAGAAACGGGCTCCTTC
>MDTG01154559.1_pt1 | contig 10178 bp, 12 predicted proteins | sample 811421 | NCBI WGS metagenome assembly MDTG01 (sample SAMN05326645, study PRJNA326480) | marine metagenome | isolation source: seawater | place: Pacific Ocean: South East | collected 2011 | reverse complement strand
TGATGGTCTATGAAATCTGAGCCCTTTGTGCTAAAATGCACGCTCAATACTGGAGAGGTGCCCGAGCGGTCGAAGGGGCACGCCTGGAAAGCGTGTGTGCGGTTATGCCGTACCGAGGGTTCGAATCCCTCTCTCTCCGCCATTCACGACACATAATCTTTTTGTTGCTTAACCCTGAAACTGTGTTGGCGCGTTCTGTTATTGCCAGCTCAGCTATCTTTAGATGGAAGAAGTCATTTGAGAGTTTATGAGTTTGACCATAAACCCTGTAAATGATTTTTCCCTTAAAGCATCGAAGTATTGGTGCTAACCAATTTGCGCTGATAGTTACAATTGCAATATCGAAGTATGTATTTAAAATATCTCTGGTTTCTATGTTGAGTTCGTCAACATAGAAAAAATTTGTATTACTCAGTGTTTTAAATACTGAGGGTGGTAAGGTTGTTTTCTGATAGTAGTCTTCCGTTTATCCAGAGAAGTATGGTTTCATCGGATACATGATGATAAATACTTGTCATCCAATGCTCCGGGAACCTTAACCACAAGTGTTATACTATCTTCAAGTGCTTCAAAAGAAGTCTCTTCGTACGGTTCAATAACAATAATATTTCCAGCATCAAATTTTTGATCGAACATAATAACCGACCCAGCATGAATGAGAGTTATTTCAGTCGCAATTTTATGGAAATGTTTTTTTTCTTTTTCTCCTCGCTTATAACTTTTTAAAGCCACCTCACAGGTCGAAGTTTTGTAGCTTGAAGGAGAAAAATTTCCAACAAACCAACCGTTTACCATATCATCAAATTTAAAAAGTTTCATTTATACCTCTTTGGCTTCAATCCTCGAGAAATCGCTCGGCATATCTGCTTTGAAAGGAATATAATGACCCTCAACATCATAGTGGTGTATTTTCATTCCATCTAGAAGCATTTGATTGTAAACTGGAGCAATATAAAATTGATTTGAGGTCACGCAATTATTAAAGATGGATTTCTTTGCGGCGTTTACAAAAAAAGATGTTTTTCTAAACCAAAAACTTCCTGTGGTGGCATAATTGCTCAATGGTTTTTGTTGGCAAACTTCAACAATACTGGAATTTAGAAGTTTAATGTAAGAGTATCGCGGATGCACGGAACTAAATGTCATAATGCCTCCGTCAGCATCATTTTCAAAAGAGCTCAAAACATCAGCATAACAAATATCGACAATTTCATTTGTACTGATAATCAATAAGGGCGTATCTTGCTGCAATTTACATGCTGCGTACAAAGCGGTACAAGCAGATCCACCGGTATTACTTTGTAGAGCAACTATATCCGCTTCTGGAGCAAGTACTTTTGCAATACTGTCTAGGTGATACTGCTTCATATCATTTTCTAAAAATGCAAAAGTATAATTTGCGTCTATACCTTCTAAACTTTGTTCTTTAATATATTGTAGTATAGTTTTGCCTTTATATTCCTGTATACATGTAGGGGGCTCCTTATCCTTATGTCTGCCTGATGCCAAAATGAGTATATTTATCATTTTAATGCCCCTGATGTTTCGATAGCGGTGATGAAGGAAGAAATATTTGTGTAATTCACATCAGCGAGATCTTTAATGACCATATAATGGGCTCCAGATTCTCGAGCAGCCTGTATGCCATTTTCATTATCTTCAAGAATTAAAACCTCTTCTGGAAACAGGCCAAAATACTCAATGGCTTTAGTGTATATTTCAGGGTCTGGTTTACCACGTTTGACGTCTTCAGCGCTCCAAAACTTATCTAGGTATGGTTTTAGGGCTGATAGTTCCATCATGGTATCAATAGAGTTTCGGATTGAGTTTGAGCATACTCCGATTTTATACCCTTGTTGCTTTAGGTTTGCGAGAGCGAATTGATGTGCGAAAACAGGAGAGCATTTCTTATAAACATGCTGCATTGTAAACTTTTGTTTCAATTTATTGATAAAGCTATGCAACTCTTCCGGTAAATTAATTGACACGGAAAGTTTTTGTAATTTTATTTTTGTTGGCAATCCATCATAAATACTCAGATGAGCATGGCGCGAAATAGAAGTTCCGAAAATTTCTAGTGCTTCATTTAATGCTTCATAATGCCATTCTTTTGCATCAATCAGCACTCCATCCATATCAAACAAAACTGCTTTGATTTTATCTAATTTACTCATAATCTTTCCCAAAAAAAATGAATGCTTCTTCTGGCTTATCTGTGCATAATGATAGATTACCATTATCTCTTAGCGGATGCATTATATTCCACAAGTCCTCAGGGTTATTATTGTGTAATTCAGCAGAAACAACGCATACTTTCTTTTTTGATAATAATTCCGATAAGATTTCTTGTTTAATCCATGTATCTTTCGAGAAATTATCCAGCCAAACGCCATCGGCCTCTTCAAAATAGACTGGATGCTGCTCAACATCGCTGTATCTAGTATAGGTTGTCAGACCATTCTGAATATAAATCCGCATATCAGGCACAGACATGTCAAATAGGAAATAATTGATATTATTAAAACGAGTTAGGTTTGTGGAAACTTCCTTATGTAGTCCATCTGCTTTAATATTTAAAGCAAGTGTTAGTGGAAAACTCGCAGTACTGTAATCACTGGCAAGATCAAGAAACTGCGTTAAAGTCATCTCATTCTCTGTTGGCATGTCGTGAGAAATAACAATTTCCCCATTATAGTCACGCAAATCAGTTTCAGTCCCAAAACCCAACTTAAAGGATCTTTCAAAAGCCAAGCGGCTATTTTTCTCTTCAACCGACTTCCAGTAACCTCTGTGGGATAAAATCTTCACAATTACTTAACCACCTTGCTGCCGATTGTTTTAGCAATTTCAGTTGTTAGGAAAAAGTCAAGATCGATGGGAATGCCCAAGCCGTACATACCAGATCGTTCAGAACCGATATTCACAACACCAATTTTGTATAACTTTTCTTTGATCAATCTATTATAAACAGGCGCAACATAAAATTCACCGTTAACCCGTTCGTCACGCTTTATCATCGCTTTTGCAGCATTAACAAAATCACTACCTTTTACGAAATTATAGATCCCAACGGTGGCTTCATTAGATATAATCTCTTTTTCAATAACGCGGTTAACGAAACGGCTATTCTCTTCAAATCCGACAAACGACCATTTGGGGTCATTAGCCGTCATCGTCATAATAAGTCCATCTAAGCCTTCTTTGGATTGAACAGTAATATAATCATCAATTGAATAATCAATATACTGATCGCTATTAGCGATCATAAGAGGCATGTCGTTATCAATCACATGACTGGCAGCCAACACCGTGCATGCTGCACCTTCTGTTAGCCTATCAATTTGAATAATTTCACAGTTTGGTGCTAAACAAGTTAGTCTCTCCTGTAAACCATATTTTTCAACATTTGCTTTTTGACAAATGAAGATAAACTTATGCGCCTGTTGTGGGCGTAGATTATCTACAACTATTTCAATCATTGTCTTGCCACAAACTTCGATCAGTGGCTTAGGGTCTTTATATCCAGCTTTAGCAAATCTTGACCCAGCTCCTGCCATTGGAATTACGATGTTAAGCACGCTGTATCCTATATAAGATTATCCGTTAATCTGTGCATGTAACCTATTAATTTCGGCATCTTGCTCATTAATACGGGCATTCAATCTATTAATTTCGGCATCTTGCTCATTAATACGGGCATTCAATCTATTAATTTCGGCATTGAATTGACATGAAGGCCCCCCCCAAAAATCTTTACCACTAAATATGCTGTTCATATTTAAATCAAGACTATCTACAGTTTCTCGCCAATTATTAATACTTCTTGAGAAAAAAATATTTAATTCATTGCATGCTTCATCATTTGGTTTAACCTTCATAATTTTGAAGCCATTTTTCTCAAGAAAAATCAAAAAGGCAGATAAGAGCTTTTCATCCTTGTATAAAGCACTGAATTCTGTTGATGGAGACTCAATCATTCCAGCCATAAGTTTATCTATATGAGAGCCAAGCGATTGCAGTATTTCCCATGTCATCCCTTGAGCATCAATTTTCATAAAGTCGATTTGATCGATATTATTTTCAACAATAAAATGATCAAGTCTTTTAACCTTTACAGCCTCTATCACTGAGGTCATCTGCAAATCTCTGCGTGTTTGCCAATACTCATCACTTTCTATGTTCACATCATTCAGTTGCTTGAAGCTTGAAATGCCCATATCACCATATTCGCTGTAATAGAATGGTGCTTCTGTATTTTCCGAGCCTATCCCAAAACTATAAATCTTGACATTTTTAAGATTGTGTTGATCTTTTTGGTCATTCATATGATCGACCAAATGAGAAATAGGCTCAAAAAGATAAAAACTAGCATCTGGATTGGTTTTCGCCAATTCCAGTCCAAATTCTCCTCGATTTGCACCTATATCAAAAATAATTTCTTGCATTTATACCTCACATAATTTCTTTGCATAACGACTATAATACAGCGGATCATGAGACGATAACTTATCTGTCGACAGTTCTCCCCTGAATTCCTCAATACTATTCATTTGATCTTTTGCATGGAGCACGTTGGAAGAGAGATGGGAAAAAGCCAAACACCGGCATCCACATGCATAAGCTTCTATCATGGGAAGCCCTAGCCCTTCATTATAAGATGGAAACACCAACACTTTCGCCTCTAAGAAAAGCCTTTTTTTTGTGGCAAAGCTTGCATTTGCATACCAAGTCACATCATTAATATTCAGCTCATTAAAAAACGCTTTGACTAACTCTAATTTGCATCGAATATTACCAATAATATTTACTTTTGTAATACTGCTGTCGTTCAATATTTGGGGCATTAAATCCAACCCTTTGCGTGTATCAAATGGTGCAGCTAAGATAGCAGTATTTTCGCGTTGGACTCCCACTAACTCATCATTACAAATACTGCTAAAACCTGGGGGCATAAAATAAGGTAAAACTTCAGCAGGGGTGTTTTCTTCCAAATAACCAAGCTTCTTTACGCTTTCTAAAGTAGAGGGTGAAATGCATAAAAATCCATCTTGTGAACTAGCATACTGGTAGCCTAGGTGATGCGCATGAGCAAACATATGCAGACTATGGTTATTAGGATTATCAAAGAAATATTGGATTGGTATGGTGTCGAGTGCAATCACTTTTGTGGAACGTGCTTTCGGTAGGGGTAAATGCGGTACCACAAGCCAAGGTGCAGATATTGTTAATTGATCATAAACTTTTTTATTATTAAACAGGTTTAGCTGGCTAATATTTACGTTAATATTTGTAGACCGAGATATTTTTTTCTGCATACTTCGAGAGAGTTTCGATATTATGTTGGTTTTTTTATCTCCAATAAAACTTTCGCCCGAAAAAAATAAATTTTCTATGGAAGCCGCATCTGGCTCCAATACTCGAATTTGTCCGTTATCATCGCAAACAAGTAAGTCAACCTCTTTGCCATTCTTAATCCAATCAGAGTACATCGACAAGACCAAGCATTTCACACCATGATGATGGAATAAAATAGAACTATCAAGTAATATCGCGTGAATCATTTTAAAAATCCTTTTTTCTTAACAATCGATACAAGAAATTATCTCCCAACTATTTACGGATAGGTTGGCGGATTTTACACCAAGTCCGGTAGAGGAAATGACGTATTAAATTATGAGTTTTACAAGTCGACAGAACTTTCTTAATGGTTATAGAGATTACTTTTATAAAACCTTTTGACTGGACTTTTTTTATGATGCGCGTGAAATTTCTCTTTAAACTTTTCTTATAACGAGTTTTTTTTGATGTATCAATATTAATAAAAGTCTTTGTGTAGGTGTTAGGAACGCCAACTGTTGTGGCTGATGAAAAAACATTAATCCTTGGCACGATTCCGTTACTCATAAAGAACAAAGAAAGCTCAACATCTTCAGCTTCATTGTGTAAAAGAAGTGGATTAAAAGAAAGTTTTTGTAAGGTGGATCTTTTGAAAATCATCACCCCGCCGTTGATGTAGTGTCCGGCGAATAGTTTACCGTAGTTTTTGCTATAATGTGGTGTCATCCATTTAAAGACCGGGAGATCGAATCCGGCATACCCTGGGAAAAAGCTTCCATCTTCATAGTGTTGACTCACTGTTATGAAATCAAAGTCATAACCAAACTTATCAAACCCATCGAAGAAATCCTCACCAATTTGATAGCGATCATGAAAAATGGCAACATTATCATACTTCGCTAGTTTTCCAATCTCATACTTCTTTTGACTAATTCTTGGTAATTGGTCCGACACATCTAAATCAAATATCGTGATATCAATGTTTGTCATCAGACTGGATTTGTCGAACTGACCTGCGATGATAAACTCTATATTTAGGTCTTTAGAAAGAGTTGAGGCTTTTTCGATAAGTTGACGAACATTCTCCTCTTTTTTTCCATTAGTTAATATACCGAATGACCAGCTCTTATTGTCGACTTTACGTTTTTGCTTTCGTGCAACTTTAAACACGCAAACCTTATCGCCTTGAATAGTTTTGTGTTGCTGTAATAAGTCTACTTCGATAGATGGATTGCGATGAAGATAGCTCTTCAATGCAAAAATACTACCGTTCTTATTTTCTGACATGCGACATATAATAACCCCATCTTTACAGAGCAATGAAATTGCTTCATTTAGAAGAAGAGGCCAGCTCTCATTCTCAAACAAATTGTATTCATAGATCCAAATAACCGAGTATTTGCCGTGAAATCCAGAATCAGCTCGGTAGTTTGTCTGAGGATCTAAGCAAATTGAATCAGCTATGATAGGCGCTTTCTCACCAAACCAAGCAGCTTTTTTCCCAAAATATGGCTCAAGGAATGTAAAAATTTTATCTGTCATTTAGTTGCCAATCCAACATCGTAAGTAACATTGTAAGCCTGAATTTAGCACTTCTGAGGCAGACTATAAAGATCACTAAGCTTAATCTTACTATGCGCTTCATACGATGAGGGCCTGTAGTGAAGGCTAGCGCATATAGATAAAGCTATATGCACAACCATTTTCCATTAGTTGAATAAACATAATGCAATGTATATTTTTGTGGCGCAGATGGCAAGAATAAGTTATTTATTAATCAATTTTTTTATGATTTGGTTTTTGTGAGGGGTCATTGTTCCAGGCAGTTTTTTGGGTTGAGCTTGTCTTTGCAGCAGATTCTGAGTAAATCCACTTTAATATCTTCTCAAGTGAATAGGACGGACGATTTTTGTATAAAGTCATTAATTTTTCTGTATTACACCGAATGGACTTTGTTTCATTCGGCCGAAGAAACTCAGGATTACAGGAAATGGCTATATGATGACCTGAGATACTAGATAGTGTATCAACAACATCGATGATAGCATGCTTTTGCCCTGAACCAATATTATACATAGAAGAAGATTATCCCTTCACGGTGATTGTGTAGTAATCTAATGCTGCTAATCTAATATCTACAAAGTCTCTTTCAATTAGTGTGTCCCCTAGCTCGATGCTTACTTTTTTTTTGGTGAAATGGTGTATAATTTTCGATATGAGGAAGCTGTCCGCTTGGCCTGTCCCGATACAATTAAATGGACGAGTTATAACGATGGGTAACTGATTGAACCATAGAGATGCCATATGTTCCATCGCTAGTTTACTCACGGCATAATCACTTTCGGGTAAAGGGGGAGTTTGCTCATTGGGGTGGCTGGCGCGTCCATATATATGTGCCGATGATGCAAGCACTACCTTTTGTACCAGAGGGGCGTATTTAACAAGTGCATCAAGAATATTTCGAGTTCCTAAAATATGCACATTGTAGAATTGGCCAATATCATGATTCATTACATGTGATATGCCGGCTAAATTTATTACATAATCAGGTCTTACCTTTTTAATGACTGTTACTACGTCATCTGCGTTTAAAATATTTATCTGATGCGTCTGCTCGTCATCTATTTTTTTGAGCTTGTTCGATGAGTATGTTGTGCCGATAACTTCAATTTTTTTTTGCTCGAAGACACGTTTAACATGCTGGCCAGTAAAACTATTAATTCCAAATATTAGACAGGTTTTCATCAGGTGGTTTGTGTTTCTTTGATTTGCTTGAGATTGAAATTGACCATCATACGACATAAATCTTCGAGTGAGGTTTTTGGTGTCCAGCCAAGTACACTCTTTGCCTTTGAGGCGTCTCCTATCAATAAATCAACTTCAGCAGGCCGATAGAACTTTGGGTTAACTTGCATTACTTTCTTGTTGGTTTTTTTATCGATGGCAATTTCATTTTCTCCTGACCCAGAGAACATAATATCGATATCTACCGCTTGAAATGCCATTTTGACAAAATTACGAATAGTTTCGGTTCGTCCAGTTGCCAGAACAAAAGTATCTGTAGTGTCTACTTGTAGCATTTGCCACATACCTTCTATGAAATCTTTAGCATAACCCCAGTCTCTTTTGGCATCTAAGTTACCAAGTTCTAGGATTTCTTGTTGCCCCTGTTTGATATTCGCAACAGTGCTGGTGATTTTTCGGGTGACAAACTCCTTGCCACGTAATGGACTTTCATGATTGAACAGAATGCCGCTACAAGCAAAAATATTGTAGCTTTCTTGGTAGTTGAGAGTGATCCAGTGTGCATAGAGCTTTGCAACACCGTATGGGCTACGTGGGTGGAACGTGGTCTCTTCATTTTGAGGTACTGCATGTGCTTTACCAAACATTTCAGATGTACTCGCTTGGTAAAAACGGATGCCTGGGTTGACTATTCGAATTGCCTCGAGAAGATTTAGTGCCCCTAGGGCGTTGATGTTAGCGGTTGTCTTAGGCTGATCGAAACTCAGTTTCACAAAACTCTGCGCTGCTTAATTGTAAATCTCATCTGGCATACAGGCCTGGATACAATGAATGCAATTACCTGGGTCTGTTAAGTCAAGTTCAATAAGCGATAGCATTGGATTATCAAAGATACCTAGTGTTTTGATTCGCCAAAAATTTACAGAGCTCACGCGACGGTAGCTACCATAAACATGATATCCTTTGGCTAATAAATACTCTGCTAAATAGGCTCCATCTTGGCCGGTAATTCCGGCTATGAGTGCTTTCTTTGTCATGTAGCTCTTCTTTCTGTTGGGTATTAGGATATATGCCCAGTTGCATACTTGGACGACATATCATTTTTCTTTTTAATAGTTATTTTTAGCGAAGTGTTATTGTAAGCCTTGTATTTTGTGTAGCCTCTTTGCTTTGAATGCGTATATGAACATGACTCTACTGCTTTTCTATATGTGTTTGACACTACAGGTTATTTTCGAGATCTGTCCATGGGTATAATACTGGCTAAGTCACAATATCTTGCACTGCAGGGACTTTTGAATCGAGTAGTCCTCGACAATCAATAACTGTTTTTGCCGAGAAGTTATTAAATGTCTGCACGATTTTAAATGCAGGCCATTCTGTAAGTATGGCGATGTGATTTGTGTGCTCATAACAATCTTTGATGGAATCGCAATACTGGATTTGATCGCCAAGAATACGCTTTGTGTTTTGCATGGCTTCTGGGTCGTAGGCAAATATTATGAATCCTTGTTTGAGTAGTCGTTTGATGATATCAATTGCGGGACTACGACGGACGTCATCCGTACCCGCTTTGAATGCTAAGCCAAGTACAGAGAGTTTTTTTTCGTGATCATTTATGAAATGTGACACAATCAGCCTGCTCATTTCATCAAGTCGACTATGGTTAGAGGAAATTACAGCATCAAGGATACTGAGTGGTACATGGTGTGTTTTTGCGATGTGATTGAGTGCAAGACCGTCTTTGGGAAAGCATGATCCACCAATGCCAGGTCCAGGGTTCAAAAAGGCTGAACCTATTCTGTGGTCGAGGCCCATTGCATGAGTAACTGCCCGACTATTGCATTGTAGCTTTCTGCATAATGTGTCAATTTCGTTCACAAATGCCACTTTGGTCATTAAGAACGCGTTGGCTGCATACTTAATGAGTTCAGCACTTTGTATGTCGGTATAAATGACAGGATATCCACTATCAATCCAGGCTTTATAGAGTACTGATGTAAGTGTTTTTGCCTGGGTGCTGTCATCGTCTATTCCGATCACAATTCGATCGGGATGATTGAAATCGTGGATGGCATATCCCTCGCGCATAAACT
>MDTG01110328.1_pt1 | contig 10178 bp, 9 predicted proteins | sample 811421 | NCBI WGS metagenome assembly MDTG01 (sample SAMN05326645, study PRJNA326480) | marine metagenome | isolation source: seawater | place: Pacific Ocean: South East | collected 2011 | reverse complement strand
TCTACTCGCCAGATTTACCGCACGAAGACCTTTCACTTCTCTGGAGCGAAGTGCATCAAATCGGCGAAGATACCTCATTAGTACTATACGCCGAAAAAGACCGCTTGTCAGAAATACAGTTCGGGATCATGTCGGATCTTGCTGCTGAAGCTTGGTCTAAAGCATATTCTCGCTGGAAAGAAATCAATAAGGAGAAACTGAGCTTTGATGCCGAAGTCAGTAAAGCTTCCGATTGCCAGCATTAGTTAGAAGTTTATAGCGTCTGAGCTATGAATGAGTTGGACTGAGAATTAACAGGTAAATAATGCGATGAAAAAAATCTTGGTCACCGGGGGTGCAGGCTTCATTGGATCAAATCTGGTTCGACTTTTGTTAAAGGAAAAGAGCTGTTCGGTGATTAACTTAGACAAGTTGAGCTACGCTGGAAATTTGGAGTCTTTAAATGATCTAAAAGACATGCCTGGTTATTTTTTCGAGCAGCTAGACCTAGGAGGCGCACCAAGCTCTAGCTCGGCACCATCAAAGTCACTCCAATCGCTTTTTCAGGAGCACCGCCCAGATGCGGTTATCCATTTAGCGGCAGAGAGCCATGTCGACCGTTCAATTGATGGTCCGGGTGAGTTTATACAGGCAAATGTAATTGGTATCTTCAATTTGCTTCAAGCGTCGCTTCAGTACTGGAAAAAATTACCCGTAGATGCGCAAAGTAAATTTAGATTTCTGCATGTATCTACGGACGAAGTTTATGGTTCTTTGCCTACGAACGGCCTAGGCTTCTCAGAAACCACTCGCTACGACCCACATTCTCCGTATTCAGCCTCTAAGGCAGCCTCCGACCACTTGGTCCGCGCTTGGGGTGACACCTACAGTCTGCCGGTCTTAGTTACAAACTGTTCCAATAACTACGGCCCGTATCAATTCCCTGAAAAGCTCATCCCTCTAGTCATTCTCAAATGCCTTCATGGCGAACCGATCCCTGTTTACGGCAAAGGTGCCAACATTCGCGACTGGCTCTACGTCACGGATCACGTCGAAGCCCTCTACCTTGTTCTGACCAAAGGGCGGGCAGGAGAAACCTACAATATCGGCGGGAATAACGAGTGCCAGAATATCGAACTGGTGAGGATGCTTTGTCAATTGATGGATGAATTAAGAGGCCAGAGTACAAGTCCCCAAGATCTGACAACTGCCCGCTTTCCTCTGCCATCTGGTAAAGGTTATGAGTCGCTCATAAGCTTTGTCACTGATCGCCCCGCTCATGACATGCGCTACGCGATTGATTCGACAAAAATTCGCGATGAACTCGGATGGGAGGCCAAAGAAGATTTTGAATCCGGCTTACGCAAAACTGTCCAGTGGTATCTTAATAATCGTAATTGGTGGGAGCGTATTCTAAGCGGCGACTACCAAATCGAACGCTTGGGCAAGTCTTCGGCCTCCCTGTAGTATCAGAACTCTGTTTTACGGATCACCATATCAACTATGAGTCAGCAACCCCCAGCTATCGAAGGCCGTAGTCGTTCCCGTATTCGTGCAAGAGAATGGCTAGTCGCTATCTCCGCAGGCGCAACGCTCGCCTTCACTGCATGGGGTCTTGGCGGCGTCCAAATGTGGACCCTCCATGTCCTGCTCGTTGGCGGATTATCCACTTTAAGCTTAGCGGTCATTAATGTTAGATTTTCAAAATTTCCTTATTTCAGCTTATCAAATCGGACGCTTCGTAGGCTAATTTCTTGGCCTCCCTTCTGGTTCAGCTTCCTCTTTCTTCTCTACCTTTTAATTGGCGCCCTCAATCCCGCAGCCGAGCTTGTCCGCGACGAGCGCGGATGGTGGGTTGAAGCGGTTCAAGCCCCCCTAGCTACCTGGCTACCCACCTCAGTTCGTTCCGATTACCAGCCCATGAATGCCTGGCGCGTTCTAGCCAGCTTTGTTGCCGCCTTCACCCTCATTTGGGGACTCTGGGCCGGACTGACACGACGCAAGCCTGTTCTTCTCGTACTCTGGTGTCTTCTGCTCAGCGGCACTGCCATGGGACTGGTCGCGATCCTCCAGCATCTGACTGATGCCAAGGCAGTCCTTTGGACCTTTCCGTCTAGTAACGAAAATTTCTGGGGCTCTTTTTTCTATCGGAACCAAGGTGCCGCTTATCTGAACCTTATCCTCGTCGCTGCAGGTGTCCTTTTTTTCTACCACGCCAAGCGCGCCCGCGATTTTGCCAGAAGCGGGGGCCCGCACTTTCTTTGCTTCGTTTTTTTTGCACTAACCGCTGCGTCCATCGGGCTCGCGCTCTCACGAGGTGGGATACTTTTTGGCGGGATCCTCACGGTCTCTTTCCTAGTTTTATTATTGTTTTTTGGACTACAAAGCATTTCCCATCTTCATAATTTTTGGCTTAATATGCTCCCCGTGGCCATACTAGGTTTGGGCGCCGTCATGGCCGTTTCTTATATCGACTTAGATGCGATTGAAGAGCGCTTTGGTGATATTGGAGCAACCATCGAGACGGTGGATCAGAACGCTCGAACTATTTCTACTCAGGCCACATGGGAGATGGCTCAGGATCGTATATCTTTGGGTTGGGGTGCCGGTTCATTTCGCTATATATTTCCTATGTATCAGCGTAATTACCCAAAGATCTATCATTATTACTATCACCAGAAAAAGGGATGGATTGGTCGCCAGATACATCACTACGCGCACAACGATATCGTCCAATTTGTCGCCGAGTATGGGGCTATCGGTAGCGGGATGGTGCTTCTTACGCTCTTGTGGATCCTTTTTTCTGCTCTACGCATTTTCAATTTTTCTGCCTGTTTCTTAGTCGTCGGCTTCGCCAGTAGTATGAGCCACGCCTTCCTCGATTTTATTTTCAATAGCCCTAGCTATTGGATGGCTTTCCTCGCTCTACTTACTGCATCAAGCAAGCTTTTACAGCGGGAAGTTGTGCGCAGAGCCTAGTCTATGAAGCTTACAACATGAACATAATAAAAAAATACTTTATAAATCCACCTATTATGCAATTCAGTCCACCCAGGACTGGTAGCACATTGCTTTGGAATGTGCTACGGCAAGTGGCGCCGCAACGGCGTATCTTGAAAACACATAGTTTAAAAGCGAAATATTTAAAGGAATCCAATAAGGTTAAGATTATTATAAGTGTGCGAGATCCAGTAGACTCGATCTCATCATCAATTCAGAGATATAGCCAAGTGCCTACCGATGATGTAGTTGTGGAGCATATTAAACGCTTCGAGCGCTACGGTATTTGGCAAGTATTGGAGGTGAAGGATTATTCAAACGTAACAACTCTCAGGTATGAGGATTTTGCGTTTGATTGGGCCTATTTGTTCGAATCACTGGAGACTTCTCTAGGTTGCATCATCAATCAGGATGTACGGCGCATGTGTTTGTCAAACTATGGGCTCGAGCGAGTTGCTCAAAAAGCCAAAAGGCTGGGTGATTTTAGGAATTTTGACACAAAGGATCAGATTCACGGGAAGCATATATCAAATTTTAAAGGGAGAGTGGGTCATGGACATGAAAACCTCAGTCCTGAGCAGATTGATTTAATAAATGAATCATTTCGCCCGTATTTAGAGGCCTTTGGATACTTAGATTTATAATTGGATGTAGAGACTTTGGGAATGGGTTTTCTTAATACAGTGCGAAAATACAGCGAGGGTAGGAAGGGCGATGTCCTGGGAGGCTTCTCATTTCAAATGCTTTCTATGGGTGTTGTGTTTGTGAAGCAGATTGCTCTGGTGCCATTGTTTCTAACAGTTTTACCGCTCTCGGAATATGCAGGCTGGTTGGTCCTGCAGGGTGTGTTAAATATGTTTGTTGTTTTTAATCCCGGCTTTGCTGACTACTATCGCCAACAAATTGCCGAAGGTCATGGTCGAAGGGATTCGCAGGCAATCATACGTATGGTGATTGAGCTTCGGCGTTTTCAGTTCTCACTCGCCTTGGCTATTTCAACAGTAGCTTGTTTTGCGACATATTTTGATTTTTTTGCATATGTTGGAATAGATATGAGTGGAGCTAGTATGCACTGGGCTGTTGTTTTTGCTTTGTATGCATTGGTAGTTTCTATTTTACGTGAGTCCCTGAGTATTGTAAGTATAGGCTTAGGTCATGTGACACAGGTCTCAATGTATGGAGTTATTTCTGAAATTATAGGTGTCGCGGTGACGCTAGCCTTTTACAAGGCTTTAGGAGTCGCGGCTTTGGCAATGGGTAGCTTGGTTTCATCAATCACTCGCTATGCAATGGATTGGTGTCTGAATGCGAAATTGATGAAGAGCTATGCTGACGTTACAGTCCATGATATATCTATAAGTTACCGATTTAGTCGTGAGTTATGGATGACCTTTGCTGGGCGCATTGCACGGATCTTTTTGTTGTCTTCAGACTTGGTTTTGATAGCTAAGTTCTTTTCTGACGAGACGGTTGTTAATTATGGGCTACTCAAGAAACTGCTTGTTTTTGCTGGGTCTTTTTTGGATAGAATTTCAAATTTGCTCATTGCGCCTGTATCGAGTTATTTTTCTTCAAGTACTCCGCATGATCAGAAAGTCAAAGTGGCCAAGATGCTTTCGTATTTTGGTTGGAGTTCCTCGCTTGTGTTATTGATATTTGGTGCCTTAGCATCACCAATGGTTATTCAATTTTGGATTGGCGAGGAGTATGTTATGCCACTATCTAACGTAGCCGCGCTCTCGACATTCATTGCTGCAACTGGATTAGTAAAATGGGAACTTTTGCTACGTTTTTCTAGGGGGCAGTTCTACCAGTTTGCTGTCGTTTTTGTCGTTTTTGCGGTACTTGTAACCCTTGCACGTTTTTTTACGAGCCTCATGGAGATTGAGTCTTTATTTTATTTTTCGCAAGCGAGTATAGCAATGGTCATGGTTTTTGTGGTCTTGATTACATGGAGGAGTAGCATTTTGCACGGTGTCCATGCTTAGGTATTTATTTTACAAGATGTGATGAAAAATAATGACCTATATAACACTAGATTAGTTTACATCGCTCGAAGGTTTCTAAGCGTGATAGTTTCTTATTTGCGCGGCGTTTTTTTACCTCTGCTTTCTGGAAATCAGCAGGTGTGTGTGGTTTCTTCGGGTGGTGTTGCGACGACATTTTTCATGGAGTTTATCGGCCAACATATAACTGTAAATAACCCCTATGACCGTGATGGCTTAAAGCATGTAGCTTGTCCGCCCATTTTTCTCGGGAAGAAGAAATATATCTATATCTATGGGGACCCCAAAAGTATTTTATCGTCACTAGCTCGTCGGGGGTTTTTAGATTATCAAATTCGTAAGAATGGAACATTTCAGACCTTTGGAGTAATTGATACTGTGGAGGGCTATTTATCGCAAAATCGAGACTTGCTTCGGTTGAAAAAATCGCGACGAGCTTGGGAGCGTTTGGCTAGCAGTAATGAAAATGTGTTAGTTTTACATTTTTCAGAGTTATGGACACGGATGCAAGAGTGGGGAGAGTTGTTGAATCTTTCAGAGCAAGTAATAAATACTTTTCCTGCTCAAAAAGTTCGACATAGCGATAGTATTGATTTGACGCCTAAAGAACTCATTCGTTTTGAAGTAATTTATGGTAAGGATTACTTAAGGACATGAAATACGCCTACGCTAAATTCAGCTCTAAACTTAGTAATCCTTTTTGTTCCATTGCTCCACCTGGTTTAGGGAATTGTCTTTTCCCATGGGCTCGTGCAATGACATTTGCTTATGAAAACAATGCTCACTTAATTACGCCTGAGTGGTTTACAATAAATGTCGGCCCACTGATGAGAGAGACTAAATCGCGTAATTATTGTGATGATTTTAAGAATATTAAAGATGATGTCTCGGGGCTATCTAAACTACTTGTCTTGGTGTGCTCAAGACGGTTTCAAGAGGGTTCGGATGAAGCGTATGAACTGGCCGCTGGACGTCGTGTGATTCAGTTTTCAGGTATGAAGGGATGGTTTGGCCCAATCAATCAGCATCGAGTCTGCGTGAGAGCAGGGATAGCTAAGAGGCTGGGGAATTCCTTCGTTGATTGCAATGGTTACCTTGGTGTCCATGTGCGTCTCGGTGATTTCCAGGTTGCTACACTTGAGGAGCTTTATAGTGGGAAACGCAATTTGAGAGCGCCGTTTTCATGGTATTTGCGTATTATTAAAGAGCGATTGGAGTCTGGATCATACAAGGGCATTAAATATTTCACTGATGCAAAAGAGTCCGAAATCGAGGAGCTATTGAGGTCTTATCCTGGTGTTATTGTCAGTGGTCAAACTGCCCTAAGTGATATGTTTTCGCTTTCAAGTTGTGATGCGATTGTTGGGACTCGATCTACATTTGCCCTTTGGGCCTATTATTTATCCGAATGCAAATTATATATACCATTTGGTGAATTTCAAAAATCTGAATTACTACCTAATGGTGCAGGGATTGAATACTGTCGGTAGACATTTTTTGCGTAATGGGATTAATAAAAAGATATAGTTCTGAAGATTGGTTAACAGTAGCTCTATTTTTCTGTGCATTTGCGGGGTTTGCATTGTCGCAGCAAATTTGTGTTGTTCTATACATTGCAAGTCGTCCGGTTTCAGTGGGATTTAGATTACTTATGCTATGTTTCTGCGCGTTTTTTTTCTATCGGCAGATTGCTCGTCCACGTTCTATATACAATGGACCATTATTGTGGGTCTTTATCGCTTGGTCTTGTGTGTATATAGTGCGCGTAGTGATGTATTCTCAAGAGAACGTTTTTACACTGCATGGGCAGTATACATATATACAGATGCTTCTAGGTATGTGCTTGTTGCCAAGTCTGGCACTGATGTATGTCTGGGATGAAAGACGTCTAAAGATTGGTCTCTACACTATTTCAATTGGTTCTACAATTGGAGGGTGGGGCTACTGTTATTTGTATCGTGATGCGATTTTTGGTGGCGGTGGTTTTGGGCGTGTAAAAGGTGGAGAGTTTATTGGCGAAAATGTTGCACTCAATGCCTTGCAGCTTGGTTATGCTGGATCAGCTTTGCTGATTTTGGTTTTAGGGATATTGTTTTCGGAGTTGAGAGGATATAGAAAGTGGCTGCTCATTTTTTCTATGTCTGCGCCAGGATTATTTCTAGTGGGTTTCTCAGGCTCTCGAGGACCTATAATTGCTTTGTTGGGTTGTTTTATTCTTTATGTTAGTGCTAACTTTCGGATGCGCCATCTAGGTCGACTCACGGGTATTACTATTGTTTTCTTTGTCTTGCTTACTTCTGGGGTTATTTATGCAGTTGCCACCGAGAGTGTTCTCTTTGAGCGATGGACAGACACATATTACGCGTTGTTTGAGGGGGAAGCAGGCGCCGATATCTCAAGATTAGCTCTCTACGCATTGGCATGGGAGGGGTTTATTGATGCCCCATTATTCGGTAATTTCATTGAGTTACGCTCGCTCGCCATGTATCCGCACAATTTTTTTATGGATGCCTTACACTCAACTGGGCTAGCTGGATTTCCGCTTTTTTTCATATTAATCATGGGCGTTTCTGTCATCGCATTACGTTTAATGCGTAATTTTCCTAGATATTCATGGATTTCATTGTTGTATTTTCACTTCCTGTTTTTTGGTCAATTTTCAGGTGCTTTGTATTCAAGTTCGTTCTTTTGGTGTAGCCTCGGCTTGGTCCTTGGTGCTTGGCAATCTGCACGTTATAATCTGATTGGCCTTGGACGTGAAGTGCATACGCGCCATAGATAGATTCCGTTATGAGTAGGGATATTATCTTCTTCTCGGGGATTGAGTGGTATGGGCAAAATCGCATGCCTTGTCACCATCTTGTCGAAGGCCTGGCCAAGCAACATCGAGTATTTTATATCAACAATTTTGGGGCGTTGCGCGATCTCGACTATAATGACTTATCACGCTGCGTGAGTAAAGTGCTTGGGCTTTTAAGGGGATGTAAGAATCCACATATACATGTTGGGGATTCTTGTGATGATGTTCGTGTTTGGCAGCCATGGGTAATTCCAACACCTAGGGTATCACTGATTCAGAGTGTAAATGTAGCTCTGTTGCGACGCAGTTTGAAGAAGCTTTATGAAGAGCACGACATTCAGGCGCCCATTATTTGGGCACGCTTGCCGACGCCAATCGTGTGGGAGGCGATTCAAGGTACGGAGCGGAGCCTACTGGTGTATCAGTCGATCGATAAGTTTCCAGAGCATCCACGTATCGCGAGAAGTCTAAGGAAGCGCTATAGTGCGATGGAGCAGAAGTTCAACAAGGGCGCAGATGTGGTCTTTACCAGTGCCCGTGGTCTTTATTATGAAAAGAGAGTATTCAATTCAAACACATATTTCATTCCCAATGGTGTAGGAGAGGCATTTGCAGATTCGCCATTGATTAATATATCAACAATGGAGGCTATTTCTGGACCTGTAGTTGGCTTTGCGGGCGCTCTTGGAACGGCAACAGACATCGAATGGATCGTTCGCTTGGCAACTGGGATGCCAGCCGTGACTTTTGTGTTCTTAGGAACAATTGATCGTACCGAACCTTTGTTAGAGCTAGAGACACTTAAGAATGTAATCCTAGCGGGTTTGGTGCCACACCATGAATTGATTTCATGGTTTAAGTATTTTGATATTGGACTGATGCCATACAAGATTAATGCCTTTCAAGATTATACTTTTCCATCGAAACTGGCGGAATATCTGATGGGAGGGTTGCCGATTGTAGCGACTCGTCTACCTGAGTTGAAGCATTATTCTGGGGTTGTAAAAATTGCAGATCAGCCTGAGGAAATGATGGCCGATATTCAGGAACTATTGGACTCTGGTGCACGTTCGAATCCAGAATTGCTCAAGCAGCGGAAAGCGGCAGCGGTCACGCTTACATGGGAAGCCCAGATCGTGAAAATAGAGGAAGTGCTGGCGAAGGCTCTAGCGTGATTATACATGGCTAAAATTTTGTTAGTAGTTCCAACACTGAGTAGCTACGAGGCGTTTCTTTCAGATTTCGCTGAGGCTGTGATGGCAGCTGGGGACGAGGTGCACGTCGCGACTCAGTTGAAGTTACTGGATGGTCGAGATGCCGAAGAGTATCTATCTAACGAGTCTGGTGTTCAGCTACACCCAATCTCAATGCCCCGTGGCTCGAATCCTTTTGCAGTGCTTAAGGCAGCAAAAGAGTTACGTGGACTTGCTTCGAAGATACGGCCAGATTGGATTCAGGCTCATTTTAGTGTCGCGGCGGCTGTATGTGCTTTAGCAAAGTCTAGCGATTGGCCTTTTACTTCATGCGTTATCCATGGGCTGGCATGTACACTTACGAAGGGTAAAGCCCGGTTAGCGGTTTGGGTTGGTGAGCGGTTGGCGATGGCGCTTCTCGATGAGATGTGGGTCCTAACTGAGGATGATTTTGAAGTGATTCAAGACTGGGATTCCAGCAAAGCTCGCCTACAAAAAGCTCTTGGGGTTGGTTGTCGTATCGATCGATTTAATCGGGAAAACTACAGTGCTGATTGGAGAAGCGATCGACGAGCAGAGCTGGGGATTCTACCAGAGGAGTGTGCACTGATTTATGTTGGTCGATTGGCGTCTTTTAAGGGCTTTGATCGAACGGTGCGTGCGTTTAATCAGATTTGTGAGCGTGGTGCGCGTGTGCGCCTAGTTGTGCTCGGCATATTTGATGCACTGCATCCGTCGGGCTTATCCGAAGAGGAAGTGGCCGCTCTGGAAACAAATAATCGGGTTATTCTGGCAGGTTGGCAGGCTAATGTCGCCGATTGGCTATCGATTGCCGATCTCTGTGTCTTTCCGAGTGAGCGCGAAGGTATGCCAGTCTGCTTGATGGAGGCCCTAAGCATGGGGGTACCTGTGATTACAGCAAATACCCGAGGATGTCGCGATGTCGTGCGCGACGGCGTGGATGGAGTTGTCTTGGATGAGCCTAATGTAGATGAGTTGGCTAATATAATTGAAGAGCTGATTCGGGAGCCGATGAGGCTAGCGGAAATGAAGCAAGCAGCAATCGAGAGACGCTCTAGCTTTGACCGAAAGCATTTCGTCGTAGAGCAGTTGCTTGAAGTCCGGAAAACCATTAATAGATGAGCTATTGTATTGGTGCTTCAAAACCATACTACCTCGAGGATATGTATCCTCTGGCGG
>MDTG01106057.1_pt1 | contig 10178 bp, 8 predicted proteins | sample 811421 | NCBI WGS metagenome assembly MDTG01 (sample SAMN05326645, study PRJNA326480) | marine metagenome | isolation source: seawater | place: Pacific Ocean: South East | collected 2011 | reverse complement strand
GAGAAACTATGCCAGTATGGTATCACTGGCATTTTCAATGATGTGGCTGCCGATGTACTGCTGAGTGAAATATGTACAGCAAAGATCAACAGGCCTTAGGGGTAACCTTTTAATGTTGGGCCGTTGGTTAAAAGCGTCAAACAATAAATAGCGTTTGAATACTTAGATGCTCGATATTTTTGAATTACTATAAATTTATATGTTTCAAGATGGCATATAGATGCTTATCGAATTATTAGGGGTTTATTATTGTGAACAACTCATCAATGAAAAAAATTGGTTTCCCCATTTCCGGCAGAAAGGGTAAACGCGGAAATTGGGAAGAAGCTAGACCCGGTGGTGCCGATTTATCAGCCTTGGATTTGGCTGTTAAAATGTCACAAATGGGTTTTCAAATCGTTGTGATCATAGACAACGATGGGCCAACTGTTGATTACATATTACGCCTGGGTTTAGATTATGTCGTTATTGAATTGCCAACAATAGATAAGAGAGCCCCTTTTGACGACTCTGTGATTAAAAGCATCAACAAACATTCTTCAGATGTTGAGAGACATCTAATCAGAGAATCTATTGGAATCATCCATACAAATGATGCGGGTATGCATAGAATTTGGGGGGCTTTGCGACAAGAAATCGAATTTATTCATGTATGGCATGAACGAGGATTGTTTCAGCATCCGGCCAAGGCTGAAGAGTTTTTACTGGCGGCTGATATGGTATTGACGATTACAATGTTTGTTAGAGATCGTGCGCCAGAAAGTATTAGAGAAAAAGTGATAGTTGTAGATGATCCGATTACTATTGAAGGGGTTTATGATCGCAAACTAGATAGTTATTGGTTAAAGAATGAGTTTGACATTCCTTTGGATGCCAAAGTCTTTACTATGATTGCGAATGGCAACAAAAGAAAGCGTTGGGATATGTTTTTTGAGGCTGCTGCAAAGTCAATCAAATCAAATAAACGGCACTATTTTATTTCTGTCGGATTAACTGTGCGTAGTGAAATCAATGAGTTAAAGCGAAAGTATATTTCATCTGATGTTGCAAGCAATGTAATAATTGCAGGGTATCGATACGATGCTTTGAGAATCGTTTCAGGTACGGATGCGTTAGTGTCTACTGCGAAGAATGAGCCGTTAGGACGTACTATAGTTGAAGCAGGTATGTTAGGTACTCCGATGATACTTTCCTCTGAAGGAGGACATAAAGAGTTACTTCAACAACTTTCACCTTTTTGTCTTGTTGAACAAGCTAATGCCAATAGATTCAAAAATGAGTTTGATAAGATTGACAAATTATCTGAGCGATATGTGGGAGTAAGAGATGATGTGGCTGATAATATGTCATGGCGTTTTGCGCCAGAAAGGCATGTAAAGAGCGTTGCTAATCTCTATATGTCTGTTCTTGATATTACTGTATAAATTCGTGTTTATCAGTTTTGTATCAGATAATAAATAGTTGTCTTGTAGTAACTTCCAACTTTATGTTCTCCACAAGTGCCTTTAAAAACTATGAAGCCTGAAGTTTTCAACGCGAATGTACAGAGTTATGAGTGGACAATGTAATGTGTGAAGCTCCAACTATCTCTTTTGTCGATAAAGAGTGGTATTTAGATACTTACCCAGACGTTGCTGCAGCTGGAATAGATCCCGCTATTCATTTTGAGAGACATGGTAGGTTTGAAGGCCGATTACCTTGCCCTCTACCGTCTCTTCCAATAGCACGTGATTTGTGGGCAAACGCTTTTACTCCTGACAAGTATCTAGAAGCCCTTACAGTGCAGGCAAGGGCGAGTGACACAAATGCTGTCTATGCATGTAGTGTTATTGCTGCGTTCTATTTGTTCCAAACTAAATATGATTCAGCACTAAAGTATGCGTTAAAACTGATTTCAAACTTAGAAATTGCTTCACTGCTTTGTAACGAAGCAGTAATTTTTATCCTTGCTTTTGAAGCCGCTTTTAAAAGTGGTGACAAGCAAACCGCAAAGTATTTGATAAACCACAAACGTTGGAAGAAATCGAATTCTAAGCTTCTAGCTCAACAGATGTTGGCAGGTGATTCTTCGCAACTAGAATATCTTAATACGATCTATAAAAAAAATAGGTTGATGAAGATTGAATGCGCTGTCGATGGCGTGAAGTTTGACAGTTTGAAAGGTGCGGCCGAAACTTTTTCTTTCTCAACGTTGTTTGGCCGAGGCAAGGCTTTATATAAAGTTTCTATTGTTGTTCCTCTGTATAATGCTGCCGATAGTATTCAGGTAACTATCGATTCATTGCTAGCACAAACCTGGCGGAACATCGAAATCATTATCGTTAATGACTGCTCTACTGATAACTCGCTCGAAGTTGTGGGGAGGTATGCATCGCATCCAAATATAAAAGTAGTTTCCAATTCGGAGAACATTGGTGCATATCCGACTCGTAATAAAGGAGTAAAGCTAGCTACCGGAGACTTTATTACGATTATGGATGCGGATGACTGGGCGCACCCACAGAAAATAGAAAAGCAGGTTCTCCCACTTATAGCGCAGCAACCATTGATTGGTTCACTTTCCCACTGGGTTCGGTGCGATAACAATTTGGAGTTTACACGCCTAAGAGTTGATCAATCCTGGGTATATCGCAATGTGTCTTCGCTAATGGTCCGGGCGTCTGTTTTCGATACAGTCGGATACTGGGACGAATTAAAGGCGAGTGCAGATACTGAATTTTATTCAAGATTAATTGCTAATTATGGAGAGGCGTCTTTACAAGAAGTTTATCCGGATGTGCCATTATCATTCGGCCGTGTTCATCCCAATTCTCTAACACAAAGTTCCAAAACGCATTTGGTTACTCAGTTTGGCGGTGCGCGACAAGAGCATTTGGCTTTTGCGAAGATGTGGCATGCCAATGCATCAAAACCAATATACTTCGAACCATCGAGACCGAGCTTTCCTGTTCCTCTAGAAATATGCCCAAACCCAGAGGCTAGGAGCTCTAGTTTACGAGAGCTGGAACGTTGGCGCAGAGCATTTGATAACCACTGGTATTTAAATGCTTATCCCAATGTAGATAAGATGGGCTTGTCTGTTTATGAGCATTTTTCCCGATACGGAGAGTCTGAGGATTTATCTCCGTCACCTTTATTTGTACCCAGTGCATACCGCTATAAAAAAGACCTGAACGAGCAACTATCTCCGATCTGGGATGCATTAAAAGCTGGATGGGAATTTCAAGAAGCAGTTTCTGTTAAGGGGCTTGCAAATCATAACGGTAAGCATGTCGCATTATTTTCTCATAGTATATCAAGCGAACTTTTCGGCGCTGAGCTAAGTTTTTTAGATGTGGTTAAAGCTTGTTATGCCAGTGGTTACAAAATTTCACTTTTTCTACCGAATGCTAGTAATAAAAGATACGTTGATGAATTACTAGGTATGGTTAATACGATTAATTTTTTACCGTTACATTGGTTCATTAAAGATAAGAAAGCAGAACCAAAAATCGTAAATTTTTTAAGTTCCTACTTTGAGATAAACGGGGTCGAGTTGGTTTACCTCAATACCATTATGTTGTTCGAGCCTTACATCGCCGCGAAAAAGTCCGCGGTGAAAACAGTTACTCATGTTAGAGAATTGCCCGAACAGGATAAGCATATTCGAGAGTTATTATCTGAAACTGCTAATGAAACGCGGTTGAGATTAAATGACTGGTCGGATTATTTTATTGCAAACTCAAATTTTACTGCTCATTGGGTGAATTCTCCACCCAAAACTTTTGTACTTTACAATAAGGTCTCCACTCCAGAAAAAAGTATTCCAATAGACATAAACTCGCCTTTAAAAGTTTGTATGCTCAGCAGTAACCTACAAAAAAAAGGAGTGGAAGATTTCTTTAGAATTGCACACCTGTGTTTGGGAACTAATATTCAGTTTAGTTTGTATGGGCCCATCACTAACGATGTGAAAAATGCCGTTGCAAAGTATCCCTGTGATAACGTCAAAATGATGGGGTACGTCGATGATTCGAACGAGGCTATAATACAAAACGATGTTGTATTATGTTTGTCTTGGTTTCAGGAATCATTCGGACGAACAGCTGCTGAAGCGATGATCAATGGTAGGGTTGTTGTGGGTTACGATTCTGGCGCAATTTCTGAAGTTGTAGGTGATTGTGGTATGCTCTTTCCTTTTAAAAAGACTGATTTATTAGCAGAACGCTTGAAGGCTATATCTGTGGTGAAAAAGGACTTGGAACAACTGGCTTCACAAGCTTTTTCAAGAGCTAAATTGATGTATTCTGAAGAAGCCTATTTGTCACGGTTTCAAAAAGTGTTAGTAGAAATTCTTAAGTAATTTATGAAAAAATTATTATCAATGTTTGATGTTGTATTGGGTGCATCTATAAATGAATTTTAAAATTCATGTCGGCCCCCCAAAAACTGGTACTTCAGCTATTCAAAAGTGGTGTTTGGACAATAAGACATTGTTACTTGGTTATGGTATTTACTACCCTGAACATGATGTTGATCCAAATGGGGTTAGTTCTGGAAATCTACTAAGCCTTTTTGAGCGAACTGAAGACGGCGAGCTTGTCTATTCTAAAAAAAAGTATAAAAAGCTACTTAAAGACGCTAAGGCTCTTGGTGTGGATACAATTCTTCTTTCCTCCGAGTTCTTTTTTAAAAAAATTGCTGTTATAGCTGAAGCTATTCCAGAGGCGGTTTTTGTCGCTTATATTCGATTTGAGTTAAGTTTAATTGAGTCGGGTTATAATCAGTCGGTAAAGCGCCACGGTAAGACCGAACTATTAAAGATTTCACAAAGACTTAGATCACAATCCTTGTCACTAATAAATAGTTTCATCTATGAATATGGTAGTCAAAGGTTCGTCCTCCGGTCATATAATGATAAAACATTCAGTGGTGGTAATATTGTTTCAGACTTATTAGAAGCCGTGGGCGTAGCTGTAGATGAATGTAAAAGTCTACCAGTACCTAGAAGAATTAATACTGGATATTCTTTAGAGGGTCTTGAATTTAAACGATGGTTTAATAAGTTTGAAGCGGGATATCTGCAAGAACCATTAGATAGATTTTTGCAGCATGAAGCACGAAATGCAGATTTAACTTATTCAATTCTCTCTGGCTCTGAATTTTGCAGGTCAAAGAAATTATTGTTAAAAGAATTGAAGTTGTTTTGCAATAAAAATTCAGTTCATAATGGAGATTTACTTTTTAAAGACTCTGAGCTTTTTGAGCAAGGAAACGTAAAATTACAACATATTGGATTGGTAACATTTATCCGTCTGGTGCGTGACTTTTTGCAATTTGAGCAAGATGCTCATAATCTGTTAAGTCGGTTTATTTCTGAATTTAAAGGTGAAGCGAATAGCGCTGAGGATAGTGCAAGGTTTTCTGAACTTTCCAAGTTAATTACAATATCAGATACTGTTCCAGTAAAACCATTTAATGTGTTTCCCAAACTTGGAAGCATGTTTGATACCGCAAAGAGCAAACTCAGTGAGAAGTTCGATGATAAAAACATTTTCTCCTCTTTTTATAGAGCTTCAAATGCAAAAGTTATTCAGGCTCAAGAAGCTAATAAGAATGTTTTAGCGCTGTATCATGATATTCCGCTTACTGGTGGTGATTGCTTTATACAGATGTTGGAACAGTCATTTTTGAAAGGAGCCGTGTATAGAGCTACTAGCCTAGGAGGGGCTCCTTTGCTTAGTAAAGGGCAGGGTATCATTCTACCTAAGAATACGAGGGTGATGCATGGTCATTTTAAAGCCACAAACAGTCTGGAATGTTTTTATCCAAATGCAATACAGATGTGCTGGGTGAGAGATCCATTAGAGCGATTGTGGCTACATTTTCAATACATAATACATAATGAAAAACCTTCCCGTCTTTACGATATGCTGATGAAATTGGCGCAAACGAACAAGCTAGTTGACCCAAAATTCCTATTCGTAGCGATGATGGAAGATGACGGGTTTGATAGACTGAAGAACATATATTCATATTATCTAAGTGAATGTGATCTTGAAAAATTCGGTTTTGTTGGCTCGGTACATAATTATGCAAATGAGATTGTACGCTTGTCGAAAATGCTACCTAAACCATTAGTTTTTTCTAAAGAACTGAAAATTTATGAAAATCTTCCTGCTTTTCCAAAGGATTTACGTAAATATGATTATCATTTGTCAGCAGAGTACGAATTGGTAGAACGTTTTCTTTAATTATGTAAGTATTATTGATATTTCATGCCACTAGTAGCATTCATGACACGAGTTTTCAGGTTTGATGAAATAGGACGGGGCAAACAATGAGAAAAGGAATAATACTAGCCGGAGGCTCAGGAACTCGACTTCACCCTCTGACCAAAGTTGTCAGTAAACAGCTAATGCCGGTTTATGACAAACCAATGGTCTATTACCCTTTGTCTACATTAATGATGTCTGGAATCAGAGATATACTGATTATTACAACTCCAGAAGAACAATCCAGGTTTGTTGAACTACTTGGCGACGGTAGCCTCTGGGGACTTAATTTGCAATATGCCGTTCAGCCTTCACCAGATGGTCTGGCTCAGGCTTTCTTAATTGGTGAGGAATTTATTGGCAATAGTGGTTGCTCCTTAGTACTCGGAGACAACATTTATTACGGTCATGATCTGCGTCAATCATTAAAAAACGCGAATGCACAAACCGATGGTGCCACCGTTTTTGGTTACCATGTTAATGACCCTGAGAGATACGGGGTTGTTGAATTTGATGATGATTGGAATGCGCTATCCATTGAGGAAAAACCTACTGTTGCAAAGTCAAATTATGCTGTTACTGGCCTCTATTTCTATGACAAGCGCGTGGTTGATTTTGCAAAGCAAGTGAAGCCATCCTCTCGTGGTGAGCTTGAAATTACAGACCTCAATAATATGTATTTGCAGGATGGATCACTCAAGGTTGAGGTGATGGGGAGGGGATCTGCATGGTTGGACACGGGAACCTTAGATAGTTTGCTTGATGCGGGCAATTTTGTAGCAGCCATAGAGAAACGTCAGGGTTTAAAAATTTGCTGCCCCGAAGAAGTCGCTTACCGAATGGGGTATATCACTGCTGAAAAGCTTGAAGAGCTTGCCGCGCCATTGGTGAAAAGTGGCTATGGCACTTATCTGCAAAATGTCTTAAGGGACAGAGTCAAATAGCTAAACCCTAGTTCGCTTTTCTATAAACTACCCCAGAGCCGTTATATATATGGATAAAAATCGAAGTAGTGGATTCAGTAGTGTTTTCTAAAGTTGCCAGGGTAACCATCTTAACTCTAGTTTTAATTGCTCTGATTTTTCTTAAGGAGCGCTTTCATGATAAAAAAGAAAAAGAAGATGCATTATATCTTCAAGACTTTGAGGATATGACGGTTGATCAGCACTGGTTTAGTCCAGCATTACTGGTTATCGAAGACGAACGTAATAGCGAGGGATTAATATTACGTCAGAATTATGTGCCGTCTTCTACTGGAACCCCCTTTATCGGGAAACGTTTTAAATTGAGAGAAAGCGTTCGCGAGGCCACACTTACTTTTGATATGAAGATTGACCCTGGTTTTGAGTTTGTAAAAGGTGGAAAGCTTCATGGCTTGGGAGGTGGTTCAGCAACCACTGGATGTAAAAGTATCGATCCAGATGGTTGGTCCGTTCGCCTTATGTGGCGTCAAGAGGGCAAACCTGTATTGTACATTTACGATCAGGAAAGGAAAAAACGATGCGGAGACAATGTTGAGACTCCATCCAACTTTACGTTCGAAAGAGGAGTTTGGTACACCGTATCGCTCAGTGTAAAACTAAATTCTGCAGTCGGTAGTTCAGATGGCGCTGCCAGCTTATTTATAAATAGAGAAAAGCTAATAGAAATCAACAGCCTCAATTTAACTGGAAATATGGATTCAGCGATCGATTGCTTTATGTACAATTCATTTTATGGTGGCAACGATCCATCTTGGAGCCCTACCAAAGAAGCTTATATTTTTTTTGACAACTTTCAGGTTAAAGGCGGAAGTTTTTAAAGCTTAGACATCCAAGAATTAAGAGTGATTTTGTATAGATATTGCACAAATTTACTGATTAATAGCGGATATGGAACGTATCTGCTTAAAGTGTTACGGGATAGGGTAAGGTAAATTTAATAACATGACTTTTTTGAGTAATGCACCGCTTTAGACCATTATTGATAGTACACCTCTTGTTTCGATAGACATGGTTGTCGAAAATGAAGCTGGCAAATCTTGTTGGGCTTGCGGAATAACTGACCCGCAAAGGGGTATTAGTTTGTGCCGGGCGGAAGGGTGCTGAAAAATGAGCGATTAGATGACGCATTTGAACGATTATCTTTTCACGAGTTAGGAAAAGTGATTAAAAGAGGGCAAGCGCGGCTTCTGGACGTTTACGAACATTTGTATGAGGATTGTGTGTTTGGTTGCGATATCAGCACGCACTATGTTGTTTTGAGGTTTTATATCCAGTTGCAACAAAGTGATTATAAGCTGCCTAAAGAAGAACAGCACGAGAGATATCAATGGTTTAGTAAGTCAGAAATATTGTCTAATTTTAACGTCCACGTGAATACATCAGCTTACCTCGGTGCACTGTAAGCAACTTGCTTGTTGTGGTGAGGTTTTGCATAAATTAAGCAGAGCATAAAGATTGAATATCATTAAAACCGACATCCCGGATGTCAAAATTATTGAACCACGCGTGTTTGGCGATGAGCGTGGTTTTTTTATGGAAACCTTTCGCACAGACTGGTTTAAAGCCGAATGTGCTGACGTCGATTTCGTGCAGGACAACCACTCGAAATCTAAACAAGGTATTTTGCGCGGCTTGCATTATCAGTTGGAGCAAACCCAGGGCAAACTGGTTCGCGTGGTGTCTGGTGAAGTTTTCGATGTAGCCGTGGATATGCGTAAGGACTCTGAAACTTTTGGTAAATGGGTGGGAATATACCTTTCTGCTGAAAACAAGCGTCAGCTCTGGGTGCCTGCCGGTTTTGCGCACGGCTTTTATGTGACGTCCGAGTCGGCCGAGTTTGTATACAAGTGTACTGATTATTACCACCCTGAATCAGAAATCTCAGTGAAATATGACGATCCTGCTATTGGTATTCAGTGGCCATTGGTGAATGGCGCTGAGCCAAGCCTGTCGGGTAAAGACGAGCAGGGCCTGGCGTTTGACGATGCGCCGGCATTTTAAATAGCATTAGACTAAAAGAGTTTTCACTATGAGTATTGCCGTTATCGGAAAAAACGGTCAGCTGGCCACCGAGCTTAGTCGTTTGTCTGGCGCTGAAGTTGTTTTGCTGGAACGTGAAGAAATCGATATTACCTCTCTGGAGAGCGTTAGAGTCGTACTAACGGATTTAGCGCCCACTAGTATCATTAATGCCGCGGCCTATACCGCTGTGGATAAAGCCGAGTCCGATGAAGCCAATGCGCGGCTTATTAATGCTACCGCCGTAGAGCATTTGGCCACCGTCGCGAAAGAATTAGCAATTCCTCTGGTGCATGTGTCTACCGATTATGTATTCAATGGCGATAAAGGTTCACCTTACCTGCCAGACGATGAGTATGAACCTTTGGGCGTTTATGGTCAGACAAAAGCGGAAGGTGAACAGGCCATTTCGCGTATTTATCCAGAGGGTAGTTGTATTCTTCGCACGTCCTGGGTGTATTCCAGTCATGGCAATAATTTTGTGAAAACCATGCTTCGCCTGATGGCGGAGAAGCCTCAGCTAGGCGTGATTGACGATCAAATTGGTAGTCCTACCTGGGCGAAAGGGCTGGCGCGTGCTTGTGTGGAAGCTGCTTCTCAACGCACAGCTGGTATTTATCATTGGTCTGACGAAGGTGTATGTAGCTGGTATGATTTTGCCATAGCCATCCAACAATTAGGGCTGGAAAAAGGATTGCTGGAACAAGCTGTGCCGGTAAAACCCATTCCCAGTAGCGCTTATCCAACACCGGCAAAGCGCCCCCATTACAGCGTTCTGGATAAAACTTTAACGCGAGAGACTTTTACTTCACCACTTAACCACTGGCGCGAACAGTTAAGCGCTATGATGGATGAGTTGGTGTAAGCGCAGCAGAGAATTAAAGCAGATGACAACAGCGAAAACCATTATTGTAACCGGCGG
>MDTG01068053.1_pt1 | contig 10178 bp, 9 predicted proteins | sample 811421 | NCBI WGS metagenome assembly MDTG01 (sample SAMN05326645, study PRJNA326480) | marine metagenome | isolation source: seawater | place: Pacific Ocean: South East | collected 2011 | reverse complement strand
TGCAGCGTCCACATTTGACGCACAACTCGTTGGTCTCGGCGATGGCGTCGTGACCCCAGTCGACTTTGGAGATGTGTGCGTCAACTACGACCGATCATGGTTTACCGATAACGGCCTCGAACCTCCCACATCGCTCGACGAACTTGCCAACCCGGCCTACAAGGGTCTACTCGCAGTACAGCACCCTGGCACCTCCTCACCTGGGCTTGCATTCCTGCTCAGTACCATCGCTCGTCTCGATGATGGGTGGGCCTCCTATTGGGAGGAATTAGTCGAGAACGACGTGCTCGTCACCAATGATTGGGAAGAGGCCTACTACGGTGCGTTCACTCGTGCCGGCGGTGATCGACCACTTGTCGTCAGCTACGGCTCAAGCCCGCCGTTCGAGGTGCTCTACGGCGACGACCCGAACGCGTCGGTCGCCCCGACTGGCGTGATTGAAGACACCTGCTACCGCCAGGTCGAATTCGCTGGAGTGCTTCGCGGAACCGAGGCATCCGATGAGGCTCGTCAACTGGTGGATTTCTTGGTGAGCAGCACATTCCAACAGCACATTCCACTCAACCTCTACGTGTTCCCTGTTGCTGATGTCGAACTTGATCAAGTTTTCGTTGACCACGCAGTCATTCCAGAGACTCCACCTGCACTCACCCCAACAGAGATCGATACCGGCAGAGCCGAGTGGGTCGAGCAATGGATCGACATCACCGGCTAAATCAACCACCGCGCTGGTTCATCAGCGCGACCACCGTTCCTCCTGCCGTCATCGCCCTCGGGTTCGTCATCGTGCCCGTTGCGATGCTCATCGTTCACGCCATCAGCATCGATGCGATCAGGTCGACGTTTGCTGATACCCGCACCTGGGAAGTTCTCGGCTTCACGACTCTCCAAGCAACCCTCTCAACCCTTGCTACCGTCACCCTCGGCATCATTCCAGGGCTCATTGTTGCGAGATCTGACTTCCGCGGCCGTCAACTCGTCTTGAGCATGTTCGCTGCCGTATTCGTCATGCCGACCGTCGTAATGGCGGCAGGCGTACAGGCGCTACTCCCCGGCGACCCGGACGGGCTACTGCCAATCGTGCTCGCCCACACCTTGTTCAACTTAGCGGTCATTGTGAGAGGAATTGCTGCCGCACCGCTACCAATTGAACTCGAGCGGGCAGCGACAGTGCTCGGCGCTCGCCCGACTGAACTTTTTAGGACGATCACGCTCCCGCTGTTGCGTCCCACATTGCTCGGTCTTTCGGCCGTCGTCTTCGCATTATGTTTTACCAGTTTTGGCATTATCCGAATACTCGGGTCTGCCACTGCGACAACGATCGAGGTGGAAATATGGCGAGAAACGGTCATCGTTGGGCGCGTCGATCGGGGCGTAGTTCTCGCTCTGATTCAAGTCGTCACACTCGCCCTCGCTCTTGTCGTATGGCTCAATGTGAGACGGCAGCAAACCCCCTATCGGCACGGACATCGACAGCTCATTTCCCGAAGATCAGCCCTGGTTGTTACCGCGAGCTGCGCTCTCGTCACCGCCCCATTACTCGCCCTCATCTACGGGTCGTTGACGGTCAACGGCAAGTTGAGCGCCTCAGGGTGGTCGAACCTGCTCGACACATCGATTCGGCCCGGATTACGGCTCGGCTTTGACCCTGCTCGGGCAATCGTTACGTCGCTCACCACAGCCTCGATCGCAACGGGGTTTGCAGTCGTCCTCGCAGGGCTTGTCATCGCCGCAACAGCAGCGTCACCACAACTCGGCCGAGCGATTGATCTCAGCGCAATGCTCCCGCTCGGAATTTCAGCAGTCACACTCGGCCTCGGACTTCTCATCACCTTCGATGTCCCTCCCGTCGACTGGCGGGCATCGTCAATCATGGTTCCCCTCGGTCACGCACTCATCGCAGCCCCATTTGTCATTCGGCCGGCCATCGGAGCGCTGTCAACGCTCAACCGTCGACAAATTGACGCCGCATCAACACTCGGAGCTCACCCGGTGAGAGCTCTCGCCCACTCGGTCATTCCCATCGTTGCGGTACCGCTTCTGTCCGGAGCGGGCCTTGCCGCAGCGATCTCTCTTGGCGAATTTGGAGCGACAAGCATGCTGTCGCGAAGCGGTGGTGAAACTCTTCCAATTGTGATCGAACGGCTTCTTTCGCGCACCGGAGGAGATTTCAGGGCGCGCGCCTATGGGCTGTCGACCATCCTCGCATCGGTCACAATGGGAATCGTGGTCGCTCTCGACATGTCATCGAATCGAAGGAAACGATGAGTTCGCTCTACGTTGACGAATTGCGTATCGCCCGTGGAGGTCGTCCCGTTATCACCGAGGCCTCGTTCGATGTGCCTCACGGAACCACCACCGTCATAGTCGGACCCTCAGGGAGCGGAAAATCTACGCTCCTTTCCGCAATTGCGGGCCTCATCAACGTCAATGGTGGCACCCTGCAACTCGACGACCGGGAGATCACCAACGTTCCGACCGCACAACGCAATATCGGGCTCGTCTTTCAAGACAACCAACTCTTCCCGCACCTCAACGTCGCAGACAACGTCGCGTACGGGCTTCGGCGAAAGGGCGTACGGCGATCTGACTGCGATGTTCGAGTATCGGAAGTACTTCAACTCGTCGGGCTCGAAGGTTTCGGCAGGCGTGCCATCGGTGAACTTTCAGGAGGAGAGGCGAAACGGATCGCTCTCGCCCGATCACTTGCTCCGGCGCCTGAACTCTTGCTGCTCGACGAGCCTCTAAACGGTCTCGATGACTCTCTCCACGACCGCTTGCTTCACGACCTCGTCACTGTGCTCTCCACATCTCAGACGACTGCGATATGGGTCACCCACCATCGGAAAGAAGCAGAACGTGCCGGCACACAGCTGCTTCGAATTCACGACGGTGTCGTTTCACCTGAATCGACGGAGCGCAGCCAATGGAATGTTCAGATCGTTTCCGCAGATGACACCTTTGACTTGCGTCGACAAGTACTACGAGACGGCACACGGACAGCCGACGTCAACTTTGATGGTGATGAGACCGCAATTCACTTGTCGGTCTCAGACCCTGCAAGCGGGGAGATCATCGCGATCTCAAGTTGGTTTCAACGCAATCGTCAACATCAGACCATCAACGGTTTACAACTCCGAGGGATGGCAAGCCATCCGAATTATCGCGGGCAAGGCGCAGCGCAGGCCCTTCTGCGCTCAGGCATCGAGTTGGGTCGTAGTCTCTCCGTTGATGAAGTGTGGGCGAGGGCGCGAGATACCGCCCTCGACTTCTACCTCGCACACGGTTTTCACACCACAGGACCGGGATATCTCGATGACAACACCGGTCTCGCCCATCACGATGTCGTTCTTTCACTTCGTTAAAAACCTCGTCATTCCGCAAGGTGCAAAATTGTCTTGATCGACAGGTCAGAGCAGCCCCAAGTCAGGTCAGGCCGCTCGGAGGGACTCCGTCGACTTCGACACGCCCCAAGAACCACCCAAGTCGTTCATGGGGCGGAATCTGAAGGATGTCGGCGTGCAAAGGTGTCATCCCAATCGGACGACGCGCTCTCCACAACATCTCGAGCAACCGAAGATCACTCCGCAGGTAATGACGATCGAGGTCGTGTAAGTCGTGGCCACAACCGAGATCAACCCAGTGCACCTCAACCTCCCGCCACCTCAGCAACGGCAACACTGACCTTGGGACAACTGCTCCGCCGAGTAGGGTCGACGAGCCCTCCCATGTTGAAGGGTCGGCAAGTCTTGAAGAAAGTTCCGCATCTAGACGCTCACATGATGACCGAACATCGTCAATAAGGTCGGTCCAGATCCGGTTCGAACCTGCCTCAATCGCAGAGTTCCGATCCTCAAGGCTGTCGTATTGAGGGAGACCGCGCAACAGATTGACGTAACTGTCAGCATTGTGCGAAAGGTGGGTCAACACGTGACCAATCGACCACTCTGGCAATTTGCTCGGACGCTCGCTCGCAAGCGGCGGCTGTTCTTCAAGCCAGTCAACAAAACGGCTTTGGGAGATACGACAGCCCTCGACCTCTCTCGCGACCTGCCGAACGTCAACCGCCATACGACAAGTCTGCCCGACCGGGGTAGTCAGAGTTGTTCTCGCCGGGGAACAACGACCACGGTGCCGTCGTCTTCACGGTGGACGGTCACGCGAACACCGTAGAACTCGGCAAGCGTTTCCGCTGACAGCACGTCTTCAACCGAGCCGTCAGCGACAACTGTGCCCTCATGAAGTAGCGCAAGGCGATCGCTGTACATCCCTGCGAGAGTGAGGTCATGCATTGCTGAGAGCACCGTGAGGCCATGCTCACGACGCAGGCGCTCAACAAGTTCGAATGCTTGCTGCTGGTGCCCGATATCGAGCGCGCTCGTTGGCTCGTCAAGCAACAAGATCGGAGCTTCGGTTGCAAGGGCACGAGCGATAACAAGCCGCTGCCGCTCTCCCCCGCTCAAAACTCCCAAATGGCGAGGAGCAATGTCGTCGAGGCCGAGTCGGCCGATCACATCATCGACCATTGCCCGATCGCTCTTTGTTGGATGACCGAAATATCCGATATGGGGTGTACGACCCAACGTCACGTACTCGCGGCCAGTCATTTCATCGGGCAAGATCGGTTCTTGCGGCACGTACGCCACGAGCGAGGCTCGGCGAGAGCGGCTACGCAACGACAGCGACGACCCATCAACGACAATGTCACCGGAGTGCTTCACAAGACCCGCGACAGCACGAAGAAGCGAGCTTTTGCCGGCGCCGTTTGGTCCGATGAGACCGACCCAACTTCCCGAAGCAACAGCCATCGAGAAGTCATGGATCACCACCCGACGGCCGTATTTCACCGCCAAGTGTCGAAACTCAACCGAACTCACCGACTGACCTGCCTCGTACGCAGAAGAATGATGAAGAATGGCGCACCAATAAATGCGGTGACGACACCGATTGGCACCTCGGCAGGCGACGAAAGTGTTCGGCCTGGGATGTCCGCCAAGATCAGAAATGCGCCCCCGACAGTTACGGCAAGTGGAATCACAACTCGATACGTCGACCCGGCCATCAGCCGCACCATGTGAGGCACCACAAGCCCGACAAAACCGATGAGCCCACTCACCGCCACAACGGCGGCGGTTCCGAGAGTTGCGGCGACAACAACGGTTAAGCGAACCCTCGCAACCGGAATACCAAGCGCAGCTGCCTCCTCATCACCCACCCTCAGTACATCGAGGTGGCGACGATGAAATAACAGCACTGTCGTCGACAGCGCAACATATGGAAGCACGAGTGCGACATCGCCCCACGACGCAGTGGCGAGCCGACCGAGAATCCAGTTGTACACCACTCGCACCACGTCTGAGTTGCGTTGCAAGATGAACGTCTGAATCGCAGTCGTTAACGAAACCATCGCAACACCAGCGAGCACCAATGTGCTTGAGGTACGCATTCCACCGAACGACGCCCCGACGAGATAGGTGAGGGCCACAGTCCCAAGAGCAAACACAAATGCCACAAGTGGCACCGGGTCGACCGGCCAATCAAGACGATCACTTCCGACAGTCGTGAAAATAATCGTTGCGCCAAGTCCCCCGCCGGCTGCTGCTCCCAACAAGTACGGGTCGACCAAAGGGTTTCGAAAAACTCCTTGATAACTCGCACCGCCAAGCGAGAGAGTTGCGCCGACAATTCCAGCCAACGCAACTCGAGGCATTCGGATATCCCAAATGATTGACCACTCAAGGGGAGAGACCCCACTCGAGACTCCTAACCCCGATTCTCCAAACCCGGGTATGCGCTCGAGAAGTGCGAGCGGGACTCTCCACCATTCAGGACCCGCCGGGCCCGTCATCGCTCCAGCGCAAGCAGTGAAGACCAGAACGAGGGCCGAAAGCGACACCTTCGAGGTGATGGAGAGTCGACGCTCCTTTAAAATTATTTAGCTCCGCTGGCGTTTACAACTGCCTCAACCGCGTCAACGACGGCAGACATGTGTTCGATGATTCGAGGGCCCCATCGCGAGGCAATGTCATCGTTGAGTGGGACAACGTGACCAGCGCTGACAGCCGACAGCGCATCCCAACCCGGGCGAGCGGCAACTGACTCTGGTGTTTCGCCGCAGTAAATCGTGCAGGCCAAGAAAATGATGTCTGGGTCTTTATCCAGAATGAATTCAGCAGACAACTGCGGATATCCATATGACTCCTCTTCAACGAGGTCAGCAATGTTGCGGAGACCCAACGATGTGTAGGTCGACCCAATGAAGGTCTCGCTTGTCACAGAGTAATAGGTGCTATCGAGTTCGTGGTAGAAGGTCAGCGGCGTTTCAAGCTTGGGCAGGGTCGCAATGCGCTCGAGCAAGGCGTCAAGATCGGCGGTGAGCTCGTCGACTAGCGTGCCCGCTTCCTCGGCATGACCGGTTGCCGCACCGAGTTCGAGAATCTGCGCAAACGTGTCGTCGACGGTCACTGCTGCTGCCCCCTCCCAATGCGGGATTCCAGCGCGATCAAGGGCCTCTAGAAAATCCGGGTTTGTTCCATCGGTGAGAATGAGGTCTGGTCCAAGCCCAATGATCGCTTCGACGTTCGGGTCATAGCCGCTCACTCCCGGCATCTTGTCTGCAGTCTCGACAGGGAAGTTTGAAAAGTCATCCACCGCAAGCACTTGGTCACCAGCGCCAACTGCGTACAGCATCTCTGTGGCGGTGGGAGATAGCGAGATGATCGCCGACGGATAAACCATCTCATCTTCTTCACCTGGGTCGTCAGCGACTTCGGCGTCAGGTGCCTCGACGACTTCGCTGTCAGCCGCAGGCGCGGTTGTTTCACTCGGCGTCTCAGCGACGGTGGTCTCTGCCGCTTCAGAGCTCGCATCATCAGTCGATGTGCCGCAGGCCGCTGCGACCATGATGAACGGCAGCAACGCCGCCAGGCGGGTAATTCGTTTCATAATTGACTCCTGAGAACGGAGCGCAAGTTGGACCGAGGCCAGCGAACTGGCCGGCGAGCCTCCCTGAGCCTCGAGGGTGGTTATCGCGCACAACGCGGTCGACCGGGCTCGTCTGGCCAGTTGCCAGAACTACCGTTGCGGGACAGCGCCGGAATCTCACCGGACTTCGCACACGTAGTGACTCCGAAAACATAACACGGCGGCCACTACCGACAACGAATCACGATGCGTGGGGCATGTCGATGCCTCCGCACCTATGCTCATCGGAGCATGACTGAATCGATACACAACCAAACTAACCGTGGCGTCGTTGAGGAGCCACTCACCGAAGACCCAAGACCCGATGGGCTTCAGTCGGCCCCGTCGCTCGTGGTGCTCAACACCGGCAACGGCAAAGGGAAAAGTTCATCCGCATTCGGAATGATGGTGCGTGGCCTAGCCGTTGACTGGAACGTCGCAGTCTGCCAGTTCATCAAGAGCGGTGATTGGCGGGTCGGCGAAGAAAAGATGGGTCGCAAGTTGGGTGTTGAGTGGCACTCCTTTGGTGACGGATTCACCTGGGACTCCAGCAATCTCGACCACGATCGCAACATCGCTCGCGAAGGCTGGGACCAGGCGGCGGCAGTCATCTCAGGAGGTGACCACCAACTCATTATCCTTGACGAACTGACCTACCTATGCTCGTGGGGCTGGATCGACACCGCAGAGGTCGTTAACGCCATCAAACAACGTCCGGAACATGTCAACATCGTCATCACCGGGCGCGACGCCCCCCAAGAGCTCATCGAGATCGCCGACACGGTCACCGAAATGACAGAAATCAAACATCCCTACGCTCAGGGCATCCGCGCAAAGCGTGGCATCGACTACTGACATGCCCGACCTCTCAACGCTCAACGTTCTCGACCTTTCCGATGCGATGCTGGAATATCAAACGCTCGGGTGGAGCGTGTTGACGATTCGGCCCGCCGATGACCCGTACGAAGCGGTTGTTCGATCACCCGATGGAGAAATGAAATGCCTTCGACGAACCCCAATTGTCATCAGCCGCCTCGGTGGCAACAGTGAGGGCCACACCGGTCGAGCATCAATGATCTACCGAGATCTCATCCCTGGCCGATGGGACGGTCGCTACGTCGCTTCTCACATTGCAGTACCTGATGGAGGCGAAGTACCCGACGACGTGCACCATCATGAGGTTGACTTCCAGTTCCTTGCGGTTCGCTCAGGTTGGGTAGATGTCCTGTACGAAGGCCAAGGCGACATCATTCGCATGCAACCAGGCGACATCGTGTTGCAGCCTCCAGGTATTCGGCACCGCGTACTCGGGACGTCTCCAGGATTCGACATTGTAGAACTCGGCTGTCCAGCCGACCATCTCACCACCTTCGACCATGAAATGACACTTCCAAATGGAATCTACGGCGATCACCTCTGGGGTGGTCAACGCTTTGTGTTCTCGTCTCCTGGAGTTTTCGCTGATGCGTGGGACCACCCGGGGTTCTCAAGTGACGACAGTGGTATCAGTGCAGCAACAAACGGAATTGTTGATGTCCGAAGGGTGCGGACTTCTGATCGACTAGATACCTGCCCGCTTACGCCGCATGAATTTCGCTTTCTTTTCGTTATGGACGGCGACATTAACGTCACCGTGAGCGATGGCACAGCTCATCATCTCGAAAGTGGCGACTCGATCGCTCTTCCACAGGCCGCGCAGGCACAGGTCACTCAAGGTGCAACGAATGCCTCACTGCTCGATGTCCTAGTGCCGCAAACGGCTGCAAGTTAGCCTCTTCATTCGTGCCCCTCTCCACTATCGCTCGCCAGATTGCTCGCGGCTTTGTGATTGGTTCTGCCGACATCGTCCCCGGTGTCTCCGGAGGGACTGTGGCCCTCGTTCTCGGAATCTACGGTCGCCTCATCGAGAACATTCAACGCGGCGCATCAGCGTTACGGTCTCTGCTTTCACGAGATGGCTCTACTGCGATCTCAAAGGCACGGTCGGTTGAGTGGGGATGGTTGCTGTCGCTACTCACCGGAATTCTCATCGCAATCGCAACCCTTTCCGCCCTACTCGAACAACTACTCGAGGAACACGCGATTCGCACGTCTGCGGTGTTCCTCGGTCTTATCGCGGGTTCGATTGTCGTTGCATCCCAACTCATCAGAGACCGAAGCGCCGCACATGTTGCCATCGCCATTGCGGCTGCCGCCGCATTGTTCTTCCTACTCGGTCTGCGATCAGACACTCGTGCGGTTGGCCCTGAAATCGTCACCCGGCCGACATGGGTATTCGCTCTTGTCGGGGCGCTCGCAATCTGTGCAATGATCTTGCCCGGCATTTCTGGCTCGCTCATTCTCGTGATGATCGGTATGTACACCGAGATCATCGGGGCGGTGAACGACCGAAACCTTGCCGTTCTTGCCGCCGCGGCTATCGGATGTGTGATCGGACTTGCTGCGTTCTCAACCTTGCTGAGATGGTTACTCGACCGCTATCACGACGTTGTCATTGCCGCCATGGCGGGCCTCATGCTCGGTTCGGTTCGGGTGCTGTGGCCGTGGCCAAACGGAACGTCAACCACCGCACTCTCTGCCCCTCAACACGATGTGATGATTCCGTTCGCCCTCATGATCGTCGCTGCCGCTGTCGTCATCGCTGTGCAACGACTGTCGGCTAGGTCGGCGAGCTCAGACACTTGACAGCACGCCGGTATTGATGACCGTAAAGAAGAACGTCACCGCGCGCCCCGCACAAGACGACCCGGCGTTGCACCCGTCGACTCACCATCGGCCATGATCTCAACCCCAGCAACAAATGTGTGACGGTAGCCATCAGCCCTCTGCAACATACGTTTGCCACCAGCTGGTAGGTCATACGCCATCTCAGGTGCATGCAATTGCAGACCATCGAAATCGATGACGTTGAGATCAGCTCTGCGACCAACACCGATCACGCCACGGTCGGTGAGCCCGACCGTTTCTGCCGTCATTCGGCATTGCTTCGCGATGAGCGTTTCAACCGGAATGCGCCCCGTCGGACGATCGCGCCCCCACCACTGCAGCAACGTCGTCGGGAAGCTCACATCACAGATCGTCCCGACATGAGCTCCACCATCGGACAGCCCAGGGACCGCCGCTGGGTGGCGCAACATTTCACCGACAGCATCAAGGCTCTCGCCAAACCAGTTAAGAATCGGCTGATAAAGCAATGCATGACCGTCGTTTTCCAG
>MDTG01059297.1_pt1 | contig 10178 bp, 11 predicted proteins | sample 811421 | NCBI WGS metagenome assembly MDTG01 (sample SAMN05326645, study PRJNA326480) | marine metagenome | isolation source: seawater | place: Pacific Ocean: South East | collected 2011 | reverse complement strand
CTATAAAACGTTTAAAAAACAGGATTACAATAAACACTTGGGCACCCATAAACATAAAAATAGTTACAAAAGAGGAAAAAAGTATGCATGTGTATATTGTGACTATAAAACGTTTAAAAACAGGATTACAATAAACACTTGGGCGCCCGTAAACATAAAAATAGTTACACTATAATGAAAAAAGATGAAAAAAAAGTAGTACAAAATAATTTTATTGAGTACTAATAATGAATATTGTTGTAGAACCAGAACTTCAAGATATAATTATTCAACCAAAGGAGAAAGAAATTTCATGTAGAATTTGTAATAAACCACACAGTAATGAATTTCCGCTTCACAAAAGATGTAGATGTACTACAGGTTACATGCATAATGATTGTTTAGTAAAATTAATTCTAAAGAAAAGAGTTATGCGCTGTGAAATATGTCGCAATGACTTCTGTGATATAGATGTGAACACTAACACAAGAATTATTCATGGATATCCTTGTGTATATGTGTCAGCCATCTGTAATACATTGTTTATTATTGCAATATGGGTTTTTTATTATACATCATTAAGCAAAGAATGTGAAAATACTTCTAGTGATAATTATACTAGTGAAAGATGTATTAATTATGAAGAAACTAAAAACACGTTTTACTATGCGAATATCTTTGTTACAATATTTATTTCGCTTTTTGGATTTATTTTATGCATTGATATGCGACATTCTGGATTAATTGAACTTGAATATGACCGCGTTATCGTCATACAATAAATATTATAGATAACGGTTTAAAGCGTAAGCACATTATTAATATAATAATGCCTCGTAATACTTCAACCAAAACCTATCCTGCTCTTCGCAGCGCGATTCAGATTGTTGCTCGCAAACAATCTGACCAATTGTATGTTAAATCTATGAAAAATCTTAGTAGCACTTACGCAACTACTGTTAAAAATAGTGGCAGTTTCATGGATTGGGATGATCAAACCTTCAAGAATTTTATTAGCAATGTTGGCGGACACTTTAAATCTGGAATGAAAGGTATCCGCAAAGAGTTTGTTTATCTCAATTTGAAGAATGTTAAAAGTGAAGAGAAGTTTAATTGCGTAATTTCTACGCTCTACAATGCTCATAAACGCAAGTCTGAACACTGTCTTAAATGCGCTACATATGTAATTAATCAAGCACTTTAATTTATCTCATTTAATATAAAATTGAAAATATATTATAGTCTAAACAATTAATTAAAACAATGAAGGCAGGACAACTTACAAGTGTAAGACCTTACATATTAGTTCCAGAAGATGAATATTGGCGAGGTGTACGCACTAAACGCGGGTGGAACATGTTTCGACCAAATATTAATGAAACATGGGAAGTAATCACATTTGATGACGGTAACGGTCGAATGAGTCGAGTTCCTAATTCCTGGTTAATTTACGGTAGTTTGAAAGATCAGGTCGCTATTATAAATACGATGAACCCAAATACCCGAATTCCCACTATTTCAATGTGTAAACTACGTCAAAAAAAATCAAGTTTGTAAATAGATTTATAAAATAATATAAACCCTTTTTTGGTATTATACTATTCAATAACTTTTATGTCCGAAGATGGAGAATATGTAGAAGTGCTATTACCCTCTCTTAATAATATTGGGCGTTTTTTTACTTTACCAGAAGGTGAAAAACTTAAAATAATCGAAGTTGGTCTTTCTATGTTAGATGAAGGTAAAAATAAAGCCTTGGCTCTTGAAAACAGTGAATGGGAAAAAAGCATGAGTGCCTTAAAAGAAGTTCATCAAAAGGATTTGGATGGTGTTCGGCGAGAATTAGAACATGAAAAACAATTATCCGTTGAGAAAATGCAACAATTTCAAAGAGAAAAGAAAGATTTGGCTACAATTATAGAGCAAAACGAGTCACTAAAATATAAAACAGATATTCAACGATTAGAGGATAGAATTCGTCAAAGTGAGGAAAGTTTACGTGTTCGTAACGTTGAATATAACGCTTTGTATGGCGAGTTAACTGAAAAACATGAAGAAAAAACAGACTCTTTACGAAGTATGTATGAAGGCAAAGTCGAAGAAAACGTTAGAATTGCAAATGAAATGCGCGAAAAATACGAAAAAACTCTTATTAAATCACACAATTCTACCATAAAGGGTCAAGAAGGAGAGGAGCATACCCATCAACAACTGAATTGTTTATTTCCGAAAGCAGAGTTTCATGATTGTCACAAAGAATCTGGAAGAGGAGATTTTATTATGACGGAAGGAGAATTTGTAATGATGCTTGAAATTAAAAATTATACAGGAAATGTTAACAAAACTGAGATAGATAAGTTCTATAGAGACGTTAAAAGTGAAAATAATCATGATATTAAATGTGCTGTTTTACTTAGTTTGCGCAGCGGTATTGCAAACAAACAGGATTTTACATTTGAGATTGTAAATAATAAACCAGTTTTATTTCTTCATAATGTTCAAAATCGATGGGAGTACTTAACGATAGTGGTGAACTTCTTCAAAGCAATCTCTAATAAATCGATTGATTATGGAAATTCCGAATTAGTTGATACACTTAAAAAAATACTTACTACAACAAAACGTAATTTTAATAGACAGCGTAAAAGAATACAAAAATTTGCAAAAGACCAAAACGATGATATTAATGATATGGAACAATCTATTCAACAAATTTTCTCATTATTATCAATATAAATAACATTTTTCATATTATAGTAAAATATATTATGAAAAAAGTAATCAGTTTTTGCATTTATGGTAATAGTTCAAAATATTGTCTCGGGGCTATAGAAAACGCACAAGATATTAGAGAAAAATATCCCGATTGGAGTGTCTACATGTATTATAATAATGTACCAAGTGGTATATTAGACGTTCTCAAGGAATACGGATGTAAATTAATTCCATACGATTCTAAAAACAGTCCTTGTATTGGTATGTTTTATCGATTTTTGCCTCTGCATGATGAAACAGTTGATCTTTGGATTAGCCGTGATTGTGATTCTAGAATATCACAAAGAGAAATGGACTTAGTTGAACAATGGATCCAAAGCGACAAAATGTTTCATGTTATTAGAGACCATCCATATCATGGGATAACCATACTAGGTGGTACATTTGGTATTAAAAACAGACTGTTCAATAATCAATATTCAATAAAGATATCTGATTTTATTGAAAATTATTACGAACAATCGAAAGGTTTACTGAAAGGACCTGACCAAAAATTTCTTGTTAGAGACATGTGGCCTCTAATTAAAGATGACCATATAGCACATATTTCATGCCCTAATGTTAGATTCCACGAAAATGACATATTGATACCATCCGTTGCTCAACATGTCGGTAGGGATATTGCTGCTAATGATAAAACAATAATAAAATATGGAACATTACTTCAAAGTAGTATTTGATTTTAAAAAAGGCAATAATTTTTTTTCAGCCAAATTATGACGATCAATATAAAATAACCCCAGTAGTGATAAAGATAACAAAACGAAATTAAAGGTATTCATGGGAATGTGAAGATATTTGCTTGCTATATGCGCTGTATATCCAAAAAATATACCTAGAGTTCCACCAACAAATAACTGTAATGGGGTATGTTTTCTATATACCAATCTTTGTGATATTGTTAATGATGATGTTATTCCACTAATAATTAATAATAGTGGATTTTTTGTGTAAAAATATAAGTAAGTAGTTGCAAACATTACTGATTGAGCATGACCAGAAGGCATGCCAAGACAAGGATTTGTTGTTGCATCATGTTTTACGATATTAATAGGATTTTCAGGTCTAGACTGTTGACATATTTGTTTAAGTAATCCATTAGTGCCTTGATTTATGGCAATAAATAAAGAAAAAATAATTAGAGAGGTAAAATTATTAAAACTATCATTCATTATAACATTATTTAAAATAATTGCAAATACAAAGGCTGGCATTGTAATATAACCATAATATCCTATTAGAAATGGTGTTTCTAACGTTAAAGGACAATCTATCATTATTTATAATATATACCAATTTTATATTATATAGTTTTTAATACTGATAAAGATTGGTGCTCTTCATTGAAAATGACCAATCTATATTATTGAGATTTATTTGAATCCCCTTATCATCTGTAAGACGAATTCGCATGCGTTTGATATTTACCGGACCAAAATATGTTCTATTATTGTTTTTTAATGTCTCATCATTAGATAACATGTATTGAAATGTGCTTGTTGAAGGCAAACTTCTGTATGCATCCCCATCATCAGCCGATAACCAACCAACACCAGAATTATTAACTGTTTGGTTACGAATAACAGGTATCCTGGCTAAAATATCTGTTGCTGGAGGAGGTGTTGAATACGTATTCGTCGTTGCCACGCGATTTGAAAGTATCTCATTAATTGTATGGATTTGCGCCAATGTTAATTTTCTGGTAGGGTCGTCAGTAACACTTTTAATTTCTCCTGGACCCCATTCCCGATTGTTGGGTTCAATTGTGCCCACATCTGCACCACTTAAATCATAATTATAGTATTCAGGTAAATTTATTTGATCTTTTTTTTGAGCGCTTGCCGCATTAACAATACCTTGGCTTTGTCTATTCTGGTTAAAATCATCTAATAGAATGAATATATACTTTGGACCTGTAATATCAATTGGCGCATCACTAAGATATGCTGGATAAGGAATATTATTAAATATTTTTGTTCCTATTACAGATGGGCTATACATTTCCTTTCGAAATCCTAGCATCCATCCAAGATTATGGTTTGTTTTTGAATTAGCAAAAGGGGCTGTTTCGCTAGATGCATTAGTATCTCTTATAGATTGTGTAGATTTATTGGCCATACCCCCTTGTCCCAAACCAAAAAACATGATTGTAAAATTGCGAGATGCTTTGCTATAAAAATAGCATTTTCCAGTTCCTATTTCGTAACCACATCTAATTTCCGAAACCCCATCTTGTTCTGTAATAGGATAATATTGTGCTGTTTGTTTTAATTTATAGTTAATGGTTGCAATAACACCACTCAAATCGTAGTAACTGTCAGGTATACTGATAACTGCAAAACTTGCATCTGTAGTTGATGTGCGATATTGTGCTCCACCATTATCGCCCCAAATTAAAAAAGTCGATGTTCCATATTCATAGTTAATATTATGCCATGAAAGGGGTAATTCAATTGATTGCATCTGCAATTCAATTACATTTGTAAGTGTATCCGACAAACTAAATGTAAAATCAGTTGAAGTCTTCGTCAAATCATCACGAAACTGACTATCTACATTTATTAGACGATATGTAAGATTCTCAAACCTTGGATTCATCTCTCCCTGAATCACAGGAACGTTATAGTTGTTTTGGATTCCTACCTTTTGCTGACGCCCAATCACATGGTTGCCATCATTCAAATATTCAACATTATTTACTCTTGATGTATACTTATCTGAATCCTGAGGCCGTAATGGAAACTGTTCTTTTAAAAACTTATTTACGTTTTCTTCTTTCTTTTCCAGATTTTTTTCATCCAAATTATCCTTAATTAAGTCTTCTATTAATGCATTTTTTATGTTTTCCATAAACATACTTAATTCTGGTCTATTTTCTTTTCCAAATTTTTCTTTCCATTCAGTTACCTTTTTTTGAATATCCTCTTTTGTAGCAGTTTCCTGGTCTAGTTCTATTATTTTGTATAATTCGTTTGCTGTATAATGGTCCACATTATAATCCATCTTGTATATATGCTATAAATATTATTTAATTCCATATTTCTTTTGAAACATTGCTGCGCAATATTCTTTGATATTTTTTTCAAATTGTCTATTGAAAATGTCCTGATATTTTTGAGACATACATGTAATACTATCACCTCTCTTAAAATTTGCTCTTCCTTTGAACATCATCATTTCCAAAAATTGAATTTCATCTTCCCCGTATTCTAGCATTTCTTCGCGGCTAATATGATATTCTCCTCTATAAATATATCGATTGTAATTTCCTTCCTTATAAATTTTTCGCTTTGTTGAAGTGTCAACCCAATTTTTTACTATTCCCATTCCAATTAGTTTATTAATATCATTATTCATTTCAAATATGATAGCACATGAGTTTATAGGAATACTTACTGGTATTCTTCTAGGTGTTCCATAAATACAACCCGTTAACTCTTTTTTCACCATATATTCTTGGTTTTGCTCATATGTTTCATTTGTAAAACGTGTACAACCTATATGATGTAATGTCATGTTAATATGTTATTCATAATAACATGTTAAATTATATTCAATTTTTACTCAAAACTACTGCCCACATAGTTTTCTGGTTTAATATTGTGTAACTCTTCTTTAATCTCTTTCGATACTTCAAGATTTTCAACAAAATGAAATAAATCTTCGTATGTTATTTGTTTATTGTTTCGTGATAAATTTTTCATTAATTCATATGCATTTGAAAACCCATGTTTTCGCAACACTGTTTGATAACCTTCTACAATAACACAGCAATTTTTTTCAAGTTCTGCATTAATTACCGTCGTATTTGGAACAATTTTTTTTAAACCGGCAACAATAGATTTCAATGCAACCATTGTGTATCCAAAAGCCATTCCAACATTTCTAATAACAGTTGAGTCTGTCAAATCACGTTGAAGGCGCGACTGGGGTAGTTTTTCGGAAAAAAATCCAAATAGTGCATTGGCCAAACCAAGATTTCCTTCTGCATTTTCAAAATTAATCGGATTTACCTTGTGAGGCATTGTTGATGAACCAGTTTCACTGTTTACTATCTTTTGAGAGAGATAGTTCATAGAAATATACAACCAAATATCTACACAAAAATCCTTCAAAATTACATTTATTCTTGAATAAATATTAAATAATTTTGATGCATTGTCATATTGGTCAATCTGAGTCGTGTATTTTTGTCTTTCCATATCAAATGACTCTACGAAGTTTGTAGCGAATTTTATCCAATCGTGTTTAGGATAGGCGCAATAATGAGCATTCAAATTACCAACAGCACCACCAAACTTAGTAGATACTACAAAATCTTTTAATTCCTTCAACTCTTTTGAAATTCTATCAATAAACACACGCAATTCTTTACCTAATGTGCTCGGAACCGCAGGTTGTCCGTGGGTTCTAGTAATAATTACTATCTTTTTCCATTCATCGCTCATAGTAGACATGTTATTAATTAATAATTCTAATTGTGGGATTAAAACGTTTTGTGTTGCATCTTGTAGCATTAAAGAAAATGACATATTGTTTATATCCTGGGACGTTAAACCAAAGTGTATCATTTCTACACGATGTTTAAAATTAAGAAATTCTTCTCTAATTATTGCCTTAATGTAGTACTCAATCGCCTTTACATCATGATTTGTAATTTTTTCAAATTCTAAAATTTCATGATATTCCCGTGTAAAATCCCTTTTCTCATATATATTCTTGGAATATTCAACTATTTCGGAATTATCGTCTATTTTTTCAAGTTTCAGAAAACGCATAAGTTCTATAAAGTAAGCAAATTCAATGAATACACGGTATCGTGTATAAGATGCAGTAGAAAAAATAGGTAGTAATGAACTTATTTTTTCTTTATAACGGTCATCTAATGGACATATTTCCATTTGTTAATTAATTCATGGGTATATTTTTATATCTTTTTATAAAATTCAAACTTGTTGCTGAAGTTTTTAACTTCTTCTCGTAAATTTTTTATTTCAGAATTTTCATCTATTCCCTCTAAGAATGATGATAAACGTTTCCCCTTTTCATTTTGAATATTACCTGCAATAGTTATGCATCTGTATATATAATTTGCTACTTGAATGCAATCATCGCCATCAAAACCTCTTGTTGTTATTGCGGGAGTTCCTATTCTAATTCCACTAGGCGATAATGCATTTTTATCACCAAAAACAGTATTTTTATTTACACTTATATTACATAATTCGCAAACCTTTTCTACCTTACTGCCTGTTAATTTTTTATTTCTCAAATTTATTAAAAATAAATGATTGTCAGTACCATCCGTTACGATATCACATCCTAGTTCTTGCAACGTTTTGCTCATTATTCTTGAATTTATTATAACTTGTTCAATATAGGTATGATACTCTTCGGATTTCGCCAATTTTAATTGTACTGCTAGTGCACCTATTTGATTTTCATGAGGACCTCCTTGTAGTCCAGGGAAAACTGTATCATGCAATCTTTGAACCCAATCCTCTTTATTGCGAATAAATATCATGCCCGATCTTGGTCCTCGTAATGTTTTATGTGTTGTTGATGTTACTATATCACAGTATTGAAACGGCGATTTCATGTTTTCGGTAGCAACTAAACCACTAATATGTGCCATATCACACATTAAATAAGCATCAACACTATCAGCAATTTTACGAAATCTTTCATAATCAAAATCTCTTGAATAAGAACTTGCACCACAAATAATAAGTTTAGGTTTAAATATTGCTGCCCTTTTTTCAAGTTCATCATAATCAATATATCCTGTTTCATTTATAACATACGGCAATGACTCAAAATAAACTGATGTAGCGCTTATTTTTTTGTTTTTTGTAAAAAAACCATGCGTTAAGTGTCCGCCAGAGGGAAGATCTAACCCCATAATTCTATCATGAGGTTTTAATAAAGTCGTATATGCTGCAAAATTAGCAGCACTACCGGATAGAGGTTGGACATTAACTCCCCATTCATCACTGTTCAAATTATATAATTCTAAAGCCCTTTTTTCACATAACCGCTCTATCTTATCGATTACTTCGTTACCTCCATAATACCTTTTACCAGGTCTTCCTTCAGAATATTTGTTTGTAAGTACTGAACCAAGACATTCTAATACGCAATTCGGAGCGAAATTTTCTGATGCTATCAGTTCAATACCATCTCTTTGGCGAGAGAATTCCTGACTTAAAAGTTTGTGCATATCTTCATCAACTTCTTTCAAAGTTTTATTCATATATATTAGTTTTCTATAATATTCGCTTTAATTGGTTTATGATCCGAAGGATTATTGTCTAAATCTATAACCTTTGTATTTATTTTATACTTTTTATCCTCACTAATGATGTAGTCTAGAATTTGTGGATGACGAAAATACCTACTATTGAGTGTATTTCTTTTATTATTTACTTGAAAAATAAAATATTGATTTAAATTTTGCGTGTTAAAATCACCCGTTAATATCGCTTTTTCATATGGTAAATATGACTTTAATTCCTCTAATTGTTGTTCAATTATATTATTTACTTTTGTACAACAAAAATTCATTTCTTCTGATTGTAGATGTGTATTTACTATAGTTAATCCGCCAATAGTAGCCATTAAAAATCCTTTATTTGAAAATTTGTCACATCCAGATGATATTTTATAAGAGCGAAACATTTCATAATAAATTGGTATTTTACTTAAAATTACCAAACCACTATTTTCTCCAAATAAATATTTCTTTTTTAAACTACCCGTTAATAAAAATGGATAGATGTGGTTGGTTCTATTTTGTATATTTTGCAAGAGTTCATCACAAAAGCATTCTTGAATACATATAACATCGCTATTTAACTCAATAAGTTTTTCAATTATACTATATGTTTTGGATTCTGTTAGGTATAGTGGTATACCATGAATATTCCAAGAAGTAATTGTTGTCGGTTCTGGAATAATATGTCCATAATTTTGATAATAGTCATCACCCGTATTATCTATATATCCAGTATCCAAATAATATGAAAACGTAAATAGCCGAAATAGTCTTAAAAAATAAAGGAGAAAATTAAAAAGAATAATTAAAGAATACATATATATATTTCCTTAATATATATTTATCGGTTTTGATAGCAAATGGTGCTTTTTTTTTGGTGCATTTATTAAAGTTCGTAATTACATTCCAAACGGCACAAGTGGCTGTGAACCAGTAAACTTGAAGTTATTTTCTCTTTGAAACTTATTTTTTTGATATGTTCGCATACTTTTAACTGAGTTTTCAATAGACGTAAATCTTTCTTGAAGAGATGCTAACTCTGCATTCGTATGCACCAATTCTCTTTTTGTTTTTTCTAATTCTTTTTTAAAAAATTCATGTTCATGAACAATTTTATTATATTTTGAAGGAGTTAAATTTCTTATTTCTG
>MDTG01018945.1_pt1 | contig 10178 bp, 10 predicted proteins | sample 811421 | NCBI WGS metagenome assembly MDTG01 (sample SAMN05326645, study PRJNA326480) | marine metagenome | isolation source: seawater | place: Pacific Ocean: South East | collected 2011 | reverse complement strand
TAGCGAGTGCATTTAAAGTGGGCCTGTAGCTCAACTGGTTAGAGCAGTGCGCTCATAACGCATTGGTTGGGGGTTCAAGTCCCTCCGGGCCTACCACTGACTAATTTATTACTGGAATCACTAAAGCAGCGCACAATCCGTTTAGTAGTGAACTTCTTGACAACTTTAGAAATCCGCTATGACCTTCCGCAATTTCTTTTGCAATGGGCAGTCCGAGCCCAACACCAGAACCCTTATTCTGGTTTCTAGAGGGGTCAAGGCGGGTAAAAGGTTGTAGAACTTCTTCATATTTATTGTCATCGATACCAGGGCCATCGTCATGGATCGCTAAAATCAAAAAATTGTCTTTAATTTTCTTTTCAATTAAAATTTTATCGCCATATCGATTTGCGTTATTGATCAGATTTTCAAGGGCTCTTTTTATAGCAAAAGGTTTCAATTTTATGAATGTGTTATCTAATTTTCCTACGGTATTAATTTTTACATCTGCACGAGAAAAGTTTTCAACAAGCTCTTCAACTATAAGCGAAGGGTCTGTATCTTCAGCCGACGCATCGGTTTCATTTTCAAATTTAGCAAAATCCAAAAATTCATTTAAAAGTAGGTTCATATCCTCGACATCTTTTTCTAAGGGCTCCCTTTGTTCTTTCGGTAAAAAAGAAAGGCCTAGTTTTAGTCGTGTTATTGGCGTTCTTAAATCATGACTAACACCGGATAAGATCATTGTTCTCTGCTTCAAATGGCGCTCAATACGCTCTCTCATATCTAAAAACGCTTGCCCTGCTGCGCGGACTTCTAAAGCTCCGCTGGGATCGTAGCGTACATTTTCACCATGACCAAACGCTTCTGCCGCGTCAGCAAGTCTTGTGATTGGACGTAATTGGTTGCGCAAGTAGAAAAACGCAATAACCGTGAAAAAAGCACCAAAAAACAATAAGTAAACAATAAGTTGATGCGGGTTAGAGGCTGACACTCTTTTTCTTGAAAATTGTAGATCAAAATACTCTTGCCCTGATTTAATTCGGGCATTGACCCTTTTATTATTTGGTAAATCAACGGTTAATATCTCTGGAAGAGCTAGAAGCTCACGACGAACTACTAAACCAGTAAGGTCGTAAACTCTTCGACGTTCAACAAATTTTGTGTCCTCAGCAACTATTGACATAGACATGCCTAAAGAACGCGCAATTTGCTGAGCAGCTACCGCTCCTTCTCTATCAATTACCTCAGTGATCAAATCTAATTCTGCAGCTACTGTGCGTGTCATTTGAACAGTAACGCCCTCGAAATGCCGTTGAATAAAAACGATGGAAACGATCAATTGGAGAAACACTACAGGAAAAACTAAAATTAATGCCGCGCGAAAATATAGGCGTTTTGGCATATATGATTTGATCCACTTAAACATACCAACTAGACCTACGCATAACTTAGCAAAAAGGGAAGTATATTGTCATCCAAGTATGGAACCAAATCAAGTACAACAGAGCCTGCTGAAAATATAATTTGTATTTTAGCACCAAATCCAAGTCCAATGACTTTTAGAGGTACAAACACTTATATCATTGGAAATGATGAGTTAGCTATTATTGACCCTGGTCCTTTAAACGAGGAACATTTTTACAATATTCTAGAGATAACGGCTGGTAAGCATGTGAAATATATTTTTTTAACTCACAGCCATGTTGATCATTCACCTCTCGCCAAGCGAGTTTCGGCGGAATTGAATACCCCAATCTACGGTTATGGGGCATCTAATACAGGTTTAAGTCCCACTATGCTTTCTCTAATCGAAAGTGGATATGATAGTGGTTCAGAGGGTATAGATTATGAATTTGAACCACATTTCTTGATAAAGGATGATGATAAATTTGATTTAAATAATAAGATAATTTCCGCTATTCATACACCCGGGCACATGGGTAATCATGTTTGTTTTAAATTTGGAAAGATACTATTTTCAGGGGACCATATAATGGGGTGGGCTACTTCTATGGTTTCTCCACCATATGGCGATTTAACTCAATTTATGGCATCTTGTCGTTTGCTTCAAACCCAAAAATTTGACGTGTTTTTACCGGGTCACGGAGATCCAATTAAAAATCCAACTGAGCGGTTAAACTTTTTAATAAATCATCGTTTAGAGCGTGAGAGTCAAATCAAAGAAGCAATCAAAGTCACCCCTTTAACCGCCGTAGAAATTACTGAGACTGTATACACAGACATAGATAAATCGCTTATCCCAGCCGCAACAAGAAACGTCTTTGCACATTTAATTGACCTAAGTGAGCGGGGATTAGTTCACTTTTGTGACAAAATATCTGAGAAATCTAAAGTTAGTCTCCACAATCAGTAAATTTTTTTGAAAGTTAATTATTTCTCTAGACGTTCTAAATAGCTGTTGTTATATCAAATCTCAGTTCCGGCGTAGCTCAGCGGTAGAGCAGTTGACTGTTAATCAATTGGTCGTAGGTTCGATCCCTACCGCCGGAGCCATATCAACAAGAGCTTAAGCTGAAAAGCGGCCTCTTTTTACTTTTTTCAGCGAGACATTCAGCGAGACGCATGACCGTCTAATTACGTTATTTAACGTAATTCGCTACTTGATTTTAGGCACCACATTTGCAACGCACGCGCGCCCGTGCGCGACCTGTGTCTTTTTGTGTGATTTGGTATTTATCAAAGCCTTTAAGTAATGTTAATTTAGCAAATATACTCAGAGGCGGGGATACCCTACCCTAATCGCCGCTATCATCTTGAGAATATTTGTTGGTTGCTTCGTCAAACATGTCTAATGGAAGCTTTGCTTGCTATTTAGCTGTACTGCGTTGTCTTCTGTGTTGGAAGATTTCTTTGATACAAAGGTAAGCATCAAAGCAAACTAGCTGCTAATGGATCAAGTATAATTGTAACATTTTGGTGCGATTGAATCGCACTTGCAGGGCATAGAACAGATGGCGTTTCAGTTATCATTTTTTTACAAGCCGACGCTTTTTCTTTACCCGTGGCAATGACTAATAACTCTTTTGAACTCAATATAGTTCCTATACCCATCGTAATTGCAGATGTTGGAACTTCATTTGAATCAGCGAAAAATCTTGAATTAGTCTTAATAGTAATATTTTCTAATTGAACCTCTCTTGTGGTTGATTCAAATTTTGAACCTGGTTCATTGAAGCCAATATGTCCGTTCCTACCTACACCTAAAAGTTGAAGATCAATACCACCGGCTTGAAAAATTCTTGTCTCATAATTTTCCGCTTCTTTTTCAACATTGCTAGCTTCCCCATCCAGCAAGTTTATATTTGATGGATTAAAATTCAGTTTACTAAATAAGTTCTCATACATGTAGTAGGCATATGATTGCGGATGTTCACTTGCCAGACCAATGTATTCATCCAAATTGAATGTCTTTATGTTCAATAAACTATAGTTTTTGAGATTTGGGTTAAAGCTCTATAAACCGGCACCATGGTGGAGCCTGTAGCAAGACCAATAGAGTTCGTATTTTCGTTAGTTAAGTGATTAATAATTTTATTAGCAGCTTCTGAAAATGCGTGGCTGGAATTTTCTGCGACTATGACTTTCATATCTATTTTCTGAAATTAGTTTTGAATTTTGTTGAAAGAAACTCGATTACCCCTGAGAAGAAAAAAATGCATTTTTCCTAACTCAAAATCTAAACCGACAGTCTCCCCAATATTTACTTTAACTTTAGAAGAAGCTTTAACGGTAACAGATATATTTGAGCCAATATCTAAAACGATCAAGCGAGAGTCCCCATGAAATTCATTTATTAATATTTCTCCATGTAATTTTCCTTTATGGATCGAAACTATTGAAAAGTCCTCAGGCCTTATTCCAAGCTTAATTTCTGAAATATTTTTATCATTTTTAAATTGATTTAATGAAAAAACATGGTCACCAATTTTGATTTTTTGTTCTATCCACTGTGCCTTCACAACATTCATCTTAGGCGTACCCAAAAACTGAGCTACGAACACATTTTCTGGTTTTTCATAGAGTGCCGTCGGGGTTCCGCTTTGCATTATCTTCCCGTCTTTCATTACAACAATTCGATCAGCTAGTGTCATCGCCTCTACTTGATCGTGGGTTACATATATTGTTGTCGCCTTTAAAGATTTATGTAGTGCAGCTATTTCTAATCTTGTGTCATTTCGCAAAGACGCATCCAAATTTGAGAGCGGTTCGTCAAATAAAAACGCCAACGGCTCTCTTACAATAGCGCGAGCGATGGCGACGCGTTGGCGCTGACCTCCGGACAGTGCTGCCGGCTTACGATTTAAATATTGCTCTAGTCCAAGTATTTTTGAAACTTTTTTTATTTTTGTATTGATTATTTCAGGCGGAATTTTTGCTGTTTTTAATGCAAACTCAATATTCTGGCGCACATTCATGTGTGGATATAATGCATAATTTTGAAAAACCATCGATAACTTTCGGTAGTATGGTTCAATTTGAGTCACATTTTTATTTCCAATATAAATTTTACCTGATGTTGCCTCCTCTAACCCAGCTATAAGCCGCAATAACGTCGATTTTCCACAACCAGAAGGCCCAACAAAAACACAAAACTCTTTTTCTTTCACAGTTAAGGAAACATTTTGTATTACAGGTACTTTATCAAAATTCTTATTTAAGTTTTCAAGACGGATTTCTGACATATTTACCCTTTCACAGCGCCTACTACTAGAGAACCCGATATGCGTCGGTACATTATCAAACCAAGGAAGAGCGGAGGAAGAGCAGCCACGACCATAACTGCTGCTGCAACGCCCCACTGAACCCCTCCTCCTGATGTTGCAAAGAAAAATGATGCCCCAACTGTCATGGGAACTGCATCTTTGGTTGTAAGCATCAATCCAAATAAAAACTCATTCCAAGCGGTAATAAAACCAAAAATAAAAGTTGTAATCAGTGTGGGTCTACAAAGTGGAAACACTACACGTGTCAATAGGCGTGTTGTTCTCGCTCCGTCCATCCGAGCAGCTTCTTCAAGCTCTATTGGCACCTCGGCAATTGCATTAACGAGAAGCATTAATGTCAAAGGCAAGTTAACTACAGCCAAAATCAAACCTAGGCCTAGCTTGGTATCCAATAAGCCTACCGTCGCGTACATCATATACAATGGTATAGCAAAAATTATCAAAGGAAGTGCTCGCAGATTGACTACCAAGGGGAAAAGAATTGTTTTTCCATAGCCGTGGCGAGCCATCGGCCAAGCAATAGGTAAAGCGATGAGTAACGGTAGCAGAGCGCCTACAAAAGCTGCAAAAATGGAACTCCATAAGTATTCATAAACATTCAACCGATCAGTAATTGTGAGAACTTTTGCGAAATTTTCTAGAGTTGGGTTTTCAACCCACAAGGATGGATTACGATTAACTTCTCTTGAGCCTTTGAATGCTGTCGCAAATGTAGCGATTACAGGAAAATTCATAGTAAATGCGGCAACAAAGAACACAATCCAACGAGGGGTTAAACGTCTTTTCATTTTGAAAATAACCTTAATAGACGTTGTGCGATGCTTAAAATAGTAAAAGCCGCTATAAATAATAAAATTGCTGCTACCATCGATTCACCTATTTCACCACGGCGTAGGAACGACTCATAAATAAAAATTGACATGGATGTTGTAGACCCGCCAGGACCTGAGCCAACTAGGGTAAAAATATTGTCAAAGACACGAAAGCCATCGATGAATCTAATAAAACAGGCCACAAACAAAGTTGGAACTAGCAAAGGAAGTTCGATCGTCCAAAATAATCTCCAGGGTTTTGTACCGTCAACAACCGCAGCTTCTTTTATATCATTTGGAATGGATTGATAGGCTGTCAAAAAAAGAAGGAAGGCGAATGGCGTCCATTGTAGTGTTTCAGCAATAACAACGGTTTTAAAAACATTATTAGGACCAAGAAATGCTGGAGCTGACCCAAACCAGTTATAAAGATAGTAAGGAATTGAGCCGGCAAACTCATGTAGCACTAAGCGATACATCAAACCCATCATTGCTGGAGCAACAATCATCGGTATTATCAATACGGCAACCATCCATCCGTGTCGCTGAATGAGTGGCGCGAGATAAACTGCTAAAGTTAAACCTAAAGCACATTCAAAAAAAGCCGTAATAAGGCCAAACCGAAGAGAAAACCACGCAGCTTGCCAAAAATCCTGATCAAACAGTATATTTTGAAAATTTTTAAATCCAATAAATTGGGGGGTGGTCAATGTTTGGAAGGTAGTTTCTGAAAGACTGTATATAATGCTTATTACGACAGGAAACCCAAGTAATAATAGTAAAAAAATTATAGTTGGGCTAGCAAGTATAGTACTTTCAAAACTGCGTGACCTTATCATCAAACATATCCAAATATAAAAAACGCGACACGTGTTTCAGCGCCGCGTTTTCACAATTACTTAAGAAGCTCTTCCATAGATTTGGCTGCATTTGCCATTGCGCTGTTGAGGTCTTGAGTTCCAGCCCAATAGCCAGTAAATTCTTTAGCCTGTGCTTCATATACTGACAACGCATTTGCGGAAGTTCCGCCATTCATAACAAATCCGTATGTGGACGCAAATTCCCCGACTTGAACCAAATCTGGTCTATCACTAGCTATTTTAGCAACAGTACTACCTGCAAGACCAGGAGCACCACCAGCAGAAGCGTAAGCCAATGCAGCTTCTTCTGTTGATAACCACTTGAGGAATGCTGCGGCACCTGCTTTATTGGTTGCTGCTGCGTTCATCCCTAAACCTAAACCGTGGATATGTGTGAACCGGCCTTCAGGCCCTGCTGGCGGAGCAAATACATCTGTATCTGGTTGCGCAGATGTTAGGTCAGAAGCAGCTGCATTCCATTGAACCATAGCGGCTACTTGGCCAGACGAATAAGCTGCATTTGCTTCTGCGTATTCATAAGAAGTTGAGTCTGGTGGTGTTGCACCTAATTCAAACAGCTTATTTGCCATAGAGAGTGCAGTTCGGTAAGCATCACTATCAACAGTAATATTTCCATTGCTGTCCATCCAGTCAGCACCGTAGCTTCTCGGCCAAGAATGAAATACCATCATATTAAATAAAAGATTTTTGGCTTGTATTACAGTACCGTATCTTGTCGGGCTATCGGGATTAACAGATTTACTGAAATAGAGAGCATTGGCAACAAAATCTTCCCACGTCCAATTTTTTGGTGATTTTGGCTGCATATTTTTACCTAAATGTTCTTTCGCAATTTCGCTATACTTCGCTTTTCCACTTTCACTTGCGAGTAGTTCATTAATTAGGTCTGATCTAAAATAAAGAAAATGTAATGAAAGGTCAGTCGGCACTCCGTACTGATCACCTGTAAACTTCATTGTTTCTAGAACAGTTTCGCCAAAAACAGAACCAGCTTCGTTAGATAATTCAACAGGTTCCATAAATGGAGCATACTTACCGATTGAATATGTCGCTATTAGATTAACATCAAATGCTGTACTTCCAGCAGCTAAATCTACTTGCAGTTTATCAAAGAAGCCATCTCGTGAAGTGAAAAGAAGTTCTACTTTATTATCGTCTGAGACGTCTGACTTTCCATTGTAAATTTTTGTCACAGCTCTAAGCGCTGTCTCCTCCGGGCCTCCGGGCCAGCCGAGTACCGTAACTTCGGCAATCGATACTGTTGCAGCCACCGAAATAGAAAGTGCGGCGGCGCAAACATATATTTTCTTTATAATTTTCATTATGTTACTTCTCCATTATTGATTGTTTGTGATAAGTTCGCAACACCAAAAACCACAGCGTCCTGACCAAGGCTTGCTCTTGCGAGGGTTGGTTGAATGAAAGAATCTAAATTCTTAAAATGTGCTTCCATTCTTTCAATATAACCGGGGGCTAAACCGACCCCGCCACCGATTATCAATATTTTTGGGTCGAAAATTAATTGTAAATTTTGTATAAGCCTGGCTACACGTATTGCTGAAGATTGATTTATATCTTCTGCTGTTTCGTTACCAGCTGCCGCTTGGGAAAAGACAGCTTTTGCTGAAGAACCAAGTCCTAGACTGTCGCCCTCTGAACCAATCCATCTCCCAGAAGAAATATCTTCGAATTTTCTATTATTATCATTAAACAAGGGAACAATTTGTCCAAAATGACCAGCTAAATTTGAGTTTCCCATTAAAAGCTTGTTGTTTAAAATTATTCCACCACCGATGCCGGTTGAAATGGTCAAGTATAATAAATCTCTTTGTTTTCCTGCACCATATACATGTTCGCCCCAGGCTGCTGCTTGAGCGTCATTGCAAATAGTGACTGGAACTCTAAAAGAATTTCTGCAGCGCTCTAATAAATTAAATTTGCCAAATGTGTTTAAAGTTAAATCATTCAGGGATCGCCAATAACCTTTATCTACCCAGCCGCTTACAGCCACCCCAGCTGTGTCGAATTTCCCTTCCCAAGGTTTTATTAGATGCTCAATTTGGAGAAACCAATCATTTGGACCAGATTTTATGTCAGTTGGAATCTCCTGCCTATCAAGAACTTCCCTATTCTCGAATAGAACCACCGAAGTTTTTGAACCTCCAATATCTATCGCCAGAATAGCCATTATTAAGCACCCTCTTCTAGAGTTGATCGCTTAACACTATCCGCAAACCATGAGGTTATGTGTTCTGGCCTAGTTATAGCAGAGCCAACAACTACAGCATTTGCTCCGTGGGATATTGCTTCGGATGCTAATTTTGGTGTGTTGTATCGTCCTTCAGCAATTACAAATTTTTCTAACTTGGACAGACACCTCACCAATTCCAAATCTGGCATAGTAGGTACTGAGGGGCCAGTATATCCAGACATAGTTGTTCCTAGGACTGGACAGTTTAAATCAATAACACCGATAGCATCATTTAATTCAGAACAATCAGCCATAGCAATTTTATTATGGTGATTAATTCTACTTATCAGATCATCACGTGGGATAGGTCTGTTCCGGGAAGTCGCATCAAATGCAATTATATCAGCACCAGCCGATGCTAACGCATCTATATCCTCAATTGTCGATGTTATTCTTATATCAGTGTCAGTTCGTGTTGTTTTAATTAAACCGATTATAACTGTATCAGTTACATTTCTGACAGCCTTTAAATTATTCGCTCCCTCAATTCGCAGACCAACAGCTCCGTTGGACAAAGCCGCTAAAGCAAATCGTGATACAATCTCAGGGCTATCTAAATACCCGCCCTCAACTGGTTGGCAAGATACTATAAGGCCATGATTAATTTTTTCTAAAATTTTCCGCATTTCTCTCCCTACTTTAATTTAGGACCTGATACATACCAATTGTCAATTATATTAAACTGGTACGGACCAATTATTAATTTGGAAGAGCTACAAATTTTGATTAATAAAAAAGGTATTAGTCACAAACACTAAATACTTGTTTATGATTAATTGATGTTTAGATTTGAAAAGTAGTGCTGCCTATAAAATTAATTGGTCATTTTGAAGGTCGGATATAAAATCATATCGCTCGCCGTGGTATCTAGTTTCAGTAAATTCAATGGCTCTTCCATTTTTAAGAAAACACTGTCTTTCAATAATTAATAATGGAGAACCCGCTGAGCTACTCAATGCCTCAGCTTCAGCCATAGTCATAACCCCAGCTCTTATTCTTTGTGTCCCTCTAACTGGTAACTTTTTGCAAAACAGTAGAGCATCGTACAATGAATCAGTTACGAAATCAGGACTGGGAAGAAACTCTTGAGGAACAACCGCTTTCTCGATAGCTATCGGAATATCATCGGCCAGTCTTATTCGAACTAGTCGAATAACATTTTGCTTTGGTGATATGCCTAGAGACATTGATTCAGATGCTGTGGGCAAAGACCTTTCTTTTAAAAGCCATTTTTGTCCGGGTACAGTTCCTCTATCGCGGAGTTCTTCAGAAAAACCTTTCAAAGAAGATAAGGTCTTTTCAACTCTTAAATTTACAGAGCTTAAAGCGCCATGCTTTCTTTTTAATAACCCACTTGCTGAAAGGTCTTCAAATGCTCTTCGGACAGTTGCTCGACTTACTCCAAGATATTTGGCTATAACTCTTTCGCTAGGAAGTTTCTCATTTTTTTTAATTTTATTTGACTTTATTGCTTCTGATAAAACATTAACAATCCTTTCATACAAAG
>MDTG01220175.1_pt1 | contig 10179 bp, 16 predicted proteins | sample 811421 | NCBI WGS metagenome assembly MDTG01 (sample SAMN05326645, study PRJNA326480) | marine metagenome | isolation source: seawater | place: Pacific Ocean: South East | collected 2011 | reverse complement strand
TTTAGCAGTATTAACGTGAGCATATCTCGTCACACTCTTCAAATCTTTCCACCCCCCAGCTTCTTTGATTTGATAAATATCAACTCCATCTTTTGCTAACAAAGTGGCAAATGTATGTCGAAGAGTGTGTGGAGTTATATTTTTTTTAACACCACTATTTTGAACTGCTTTTTTCCAGCGTTTATTTCCTAATGAAGTTGCCTGTAAGGGCTTTCCATTATCCTGAACAAAAACATATTCAATCTTACCTCTCAAATAGGGACGAGATTGCTCAATGCGCTCTTTCCTGTCCCACATTCTTTTTAAAACATTTTGAGCAGATGTACCTATGCCTAAAACATTTGGTTCGGCATTTTTCATCTCATCGCTTGATTGAGTCCACTCTTTTAAATCATCAGATAGAGAAGACCATTTCAAGTTAATAACATTAGCTTTTCTCTGTCCTGTTAATGTTAAGAACTCAGCAATGTTTGCTCTTAATGTATCAAGTTGTCCTATAAATTTTTTCAATTCATTAGGCTCAAGGTAAGTTTCTTTTCCTTTTACTTGTTTAGTTTTTATTTGAATTCTAGTACTAGATAAACCGCTCTCTAAACCAAAATTCATAATAGCGTTGAAAGTTGAGATATACCTTTGAATTGTAGACTCAGAAAGACCTAATGAATTTTTAAGGTATTTTTTAAACTCGTGAGCATCTCGTCTTTCAAGCTCACTGAATTTTTTATTACCAAAATAATTGGTAATGATATTACACCTATGAATTTCATTAGGATGTTTTCTCTGCCTTTCATTCTTTGAAGGCTCTTCCAACCAATCGTCCGCTATTTCACGAATTGAGTTTTCCATACATAATCTCCATGTAAAAAACCCAGATCAGCCCATGAAACATAACAGATCATAGGCGATCTGGAAAGTGCTGATAAAGCTATCAGCTTTCGGGGGTAAAACTTAGTTAACAGTACCCGTTTCTACCTCGATCTCTTCCTCTGTCTCAATCGGATCGGGCAGCAATTTTCTTGCATCATTTGCTTGTTGTTCAATACCCATCCTCGCCATACCGAGAAGCACTGAAAACAGCTCAATCGCTTGATTACTTACTTGCACAGATCCAAGAAGTTCCATGCAGTTTTTTGAAAGATCAGACCTATGGTATGACTTGCCATCAATTATCAATATGTCCTGACCTTCATCTTTGCCATTACTTTTAGTCACGTTTTTTTCCTCGCTTCATTTCTAACAAATTTATATTGTTTAGGCGCAGATATAGATAGTTTTACCTGAGGTATCATCTTCTCAGCCCGATCTCCTCTGCCACAATGTTCACAGTATGAATTTTTAGGAGTCCAATGCTCTCCAATCCCTAACATCTGAACCACAACATTTGGTTCTAATTGAATCGGCACGGGATCATTCACCGATAAAATTCTTTCTACAACTCCATCAACACTGGCTATATTTGCGATGCAATCTTGGTAATACTTGGTATTCCTAACCCGTCTAATCCATATTTTGTGAGCGTATGAACTTTCAAGATCGTTAACATTTAGATTGCGACCACCATATAAGACACTATTAACAGGTCGTGTAATTCTTAATGGCATTCATATCGTCCTCACAAATGTCATTACATCCATGTAAAAAATTAAACCTAAAATGGAATGTCATCATCAAAATCACTGACAGGATTTTGTTTTGCTTCCACTGGTGGAGCCGTTTTTGCTTCTACTGGAGGCAAAGAATTTTTGTAGTTTTTAAAACTAGGCACTTCTCCACCGACCCATAAATCACCGATCTTCAACATTGGAGTTCCATCTAATTGCTTTGCAATTTTTCCTTTCCAGTTGATTCGGTCTTGATCCATCTTCAAGGCAAACGACAAGTAATCGACTAATTGCTGGTCAATTTTAATGAAGCCATCATAGTCGTGACATTGATCATCTGTAGCCCATGTCTGACCCGTTTCCCTCAAACCTTTGAGTCTTGTTAATTCTTTTTGCCTTTTCTCTTCTGTAAGTTTATACAACCTTGCGTTACCCGCATGTACTTCAAAACTACTCATAAAATATCTCCATATTTAATTGAAACTTGTCTAGTTCCATTGGGTCTTCTAAAGTCCTCAAGTGACTTTTCTTGCTTTAATAAAAGAGCCTCACCATTTATTTCACTAAAGGCTCTTCTAAAATCGATAGGTGCTTTTTTATGCAATATTTGAACGACTGTTTCGTGATTGCCAACACTTTGACCGTACTTGTCAGCAATAAGATTTTTTAATTCGTTAGATCGTTTTTCTAAATCAGAAAGCTCAACAAACATATCATCATGTTCAAGTTTGATGTCAGCTATTTTTCTCTGTATTTTTGTTAACTTGATGATTGCCTCATCATCCTTAACATATTCATAATCTTTGGCTGTTTTTTTAGGCTGTAAGTGTTTCTCTCTTCTTTCAGCATCATTAAATTCATCTTGAATAAAATCATAAGCTGCTCTGTATAAATCGATTCTTTCAATCAAACCTTCTTTTGGATGAGGCAATAAACGAGCAGATACTTTTTCATGTAACCAATCCTCGGTTCTTTCAACTGTCTCAAGAATGACATGAGGATCATCTGTAGGCTTTTTGACTTTGTAACAAAGAAAATACATCTTATCTAAATCAGCGACTTCCATAATCGTTCTGCATTGCATCTCGTAATATTCTTTTGCAAAGACGGAGTAGGGTTCTTTAGCGTAGTAAGGGCACTTAATTTCTATACCCGCATCAATACCCACTAATCCATCTGGAGATGCCGCCAAAAAAGGATATTTGTCATGGACAATTAAGCCTGTTTCAAAAACTTTCTTCCCTGTTCTTTTTTCAAAATAATCTCGTGCTACAGGTTCAAGCCTTGTGCCGTGCTCTACGGCTTCATTGGTAACGAACTCATCATCCTCTTCTGCTAAAGCCCTTACTTTCTTTCTGACTAGATCATCAAAAGATTCAAATTGATTTTTTCTTTCAATAACTGATGTTTCGGTTGCTGTGATCTTAGATGCTCTAGCTTTACGCCACTCAACAGATCCTTGCTCTAGTCCCGCAAATGGTTGTGACTCTGACATTAGGCAACCTTTGCTTCAGGAGAAGTAAATCCTTTGTTTGCAATAAACTTAATGAATCTATCTTCTTGATAATCTTTAAACCCACGATTCCTTAGCGCTCTTTTAAATCTGTCATATATTCTTTTTGATGCGTCATAATTTTCTGCATCATTTATACCGCTTTCATACCAGATTTCATCGATCTGCTCTTCGACAGTCATCTCTTCTTTTTGTGGAACAGGCTCGTTATTTGAAGTTGTTTCTTCATCGTCAATGACATCAATCTCCTCATAGTTTCTTAAATTCAAACCGAACTCAGCCATTGTCGCAACACGACATCTTTGCTTTGCAGTGTGTATTTCAGTTGAGGAAGGATTCTTAATTGATTCCCAATTACTATGAATAGGGTAGGAGCGATGCACTGTCTTACCGCATACGGTCATTCTGATTCTTACTTCGGCTGTACCGTTTCGGTAATAATGACACTCACAACCATCTACATCCCTCTCAAACTCCCAAGAGTAATTAGGATCAATATCTTGCATCAAACGATGAGCCGTTGACCAAGGTAACGTCAATATTGTTTTACCGTCTTTTGTGGGTTTATCTGTCTCTTTTAAGAATTGAGAGACATCTGTTTCATAGATTGCTTGAAACGTAGATTTTTCGGCAGACATAAACAACCTCCATGTAAACACATAGAAGCAGTTTAACAGTTTAAATTATAAAATCAATATATACAGTAACTTATTATCTATAGAGTAACATATAAGGAAATCTTCAAATTTACTTTTTCAAAAAAGAAACCATTGCGTGTAGGAAATCTTTTGCAGCATCCCAATCAACACTTAGCATTGAATATACTTCCTTGTACTGAGTATCACTTAATTCAAAATTATGCTCTTTTTCCCATTTCCTTATATATAAGCCAATAAAAGATTGTTTGCCTACCTTTTCTATCTCAGGATTTGGAACACCATAAACCCATAAATAGGGACACATAGAGTAAACTTTGCAGAATTTAAGGGCTGTCGGCATATCTTGCGGCAATGATCCTTGAAGCCATCCTTGCACTGTGGCGGGGGATGCATTCATATCTTTTCTTATTTTAGTGGCTCTTCCATATTGGGGAACGCCATTGTTTGTCAAAATCTTATCGAGGATTTTTGCCCTTTCCTCTTTCGATAACTTTTCCATGTTCTATTTTTATCCTCAGTTTTTCCCGTTAGTTATTGTCTTTTAAGGTTTGTTTATCATCTTAAAAATACAAAATCAAGAAATTTTTCACATATTATTTTACTCGCTATATTTTTCCATATTTGCAAAATGTTTCTGTGTAGATCATAATTTACTTCATAGATATTCATGGAGTGAATCTTGATATACCGCCCAGCTTCCAAAGAAAATAATTATACGGTTATTCCAAACCGTCTTTTACGTGGTGGATCAACTCCTCCAAGTCAGCCAAGGGAGGACGGTCTTTCGCCAGAATCTTTGGGGGTGCTAGTATATCTTTTATCACATAAAAGTGAATGGAATATTACCAATATTCAGCTTTCTAAATTTTTTAAAATCACCCAAGAAAAAGTTACCAAAATTACTCGTGAATTAGAACAATCAGGATACGCTCAACGGTCTGTCAATCGAAATGGTGGAAAGGTAAAAAGTTGGGATTGGATAATCACAGATGAAAGAAATAATTTTGATAAAGAAGAAGTAAAACCTGTGGGCGGTATGCCTAAATCAAGGAAAAGCCAGATCAAGGAAAAGCCAGATCTGGCAAAAGAGGGCACTAAGAATACTATTGATAAAAGAAATACTATTAATAAAGAAAAGCCTGAACCCTCTATTTTTAAAAATTTTCTTGAAAATCCACCTTCTTCGATATCGTCTGATGCATGGGTGCTTTGGTGGAACTATAAAAATATAAACAGAATTCCCGCTAAGTCTGTTGTTACTCGCACAGTTAATTTAATGAAGCAAATAAACAAAACTCACAATCTCAAGGATTGCATTTTGTTAACTATTGATCATGGGTGGAAGGGCTTACCAGTTGATAACGATGGAAATATTTATCAGATATGCAATCAATTTAAAAAAAACACACTACATTTGGTGAAATAACATGGATGTTAAGGAACTTAAAATGAGGCTTGCTCCTCATGTATCAACATTACTTCGGGAGTTTTATCCTGAAGGAAGGATAGAAGGTGGTAATTTTAAAATCGGATCGGTTCAAGGTGAGAAGGGCAGAAGTATGTCAGTATTTTTAAGTGGTGATCAAGTGGGGCAATGGGTTGATTTCGCTACTGGTGAAACTGGTGATGTACTTGATTTGATATGTTCAAAAGAATCTTTGTCCATTGTTGAGGCAATGAATTGGGTAAAAAAACGATTTGGTTTAACAGAAAAAGTTCAGAAAAAAATTAAAAATATCGGGGGAAAAAAATATAACACCCCAACACTTCCACCCAAAGATACAGAAATGATACATGAATATCTTAAGGGTAGAGCATTCAAGAATACAGATGATGTTTTAAATAACTCTGGTATCTATGAAACAAAACTAGATGCGTTGGATAGGGCAGTCGTCTTTCCATATTACTCAGCTGACAATCAGCTAACCTTTATCAAAATAAAGCCAATCACAGGCGAGGCATCACCCTTCACTCAAAAAGCATTGAAGCCTATTTTATTCGGATGGAAAACTATTGATGACAGGGCAAGAGATTTAATTATTGTTGAGGGTGAGTTCGATCAGGTTATGGCGAATGAGTTAAGTTTTAACGCATTGAGTGTTCCTATGGGAGCGCAAAATCTTAATTGGATTGAACATGAAATGCCTAACCTAGAAAGATTTGACCGCATTCTAATTTGTTCTGATATGGATGAGGCGGGAGATGATATGTGGAGAAAGGTAAGTAAACGACTTGGAGAGAAATGTTTCCGCGTTGAAATCCCTTGTAAAGATATCAACGACCTCGTTAAAAAATATGGTTACGAGAAGAGCAAATTAATTTTAGATCAAGCAATCGAATCGGCTATCTACAAAGACCCGCCAACCCTCAGAAACATCAGTGAATTTAAAGAAGAGATTGATCAATACTTTGCATTTGATGAAAAGGATAAAAATGGATTCGGTTTTGGTTGGACTAAATTAGATGAAGAAGATATTACTCTGAGAACCCATGAACTCGTTACGGTAAGTGGGGCTAATGGTCATGGTAAGTCTATGTGGTTATCTCAAGTTTGTTTGAATGCGATACATCAAGGACAGAAAGTTTTAGTTGGATCGTTTGAAATGATTCCGAGTCAGACAGCGGGACGGATGATGAAGCAAGCAGCTGGAGTATTCAATCCAACAACAGAATACAGGGATGCATTGCTTGAGTGGTTGTTACCTAACTTTTGGTTGTATGTGGATACATTGACGCCGAAACCAAAAGACTTGTTAGCGTGTTTCGAATATGCCTATAGACGATACGGTATAAACGTCTTTGTTGTTGATTCGTTGACAAACATTGTTAGACAAGATGATTACGGAGCACAGCAAGAGTTCATTGAGTCTCTTGTTCAGTTTAAATTAAATTTTCCTGTCACAGTTTTTCTTGTTACGCATGTTCGAAAAGGTGAAACAGAAAACTCAAGAACTGGAAAATATGATGTTAAGGGCAGTGGATCGATTACTGATCTTGCAGATAGTTGTATTTCAGTTTGGAAAAACAAAAAGAAACTAGAGCATATCCAGTATCAGAGTATGTTGGGAGAGGAACCTGATCCTGATGTATTGAATCAATGGGATATCTATATAGGGGTAATGAAAAATAGGTCTGGTCAGTTTGAGGGATCAGTTGGTTTTGAATTTAAGCCTGACTGCTTTCAGTACGTTCAATCTCGTGGTGAGCCTGTTAGGAAATACATAGATTTTGATATTAACCATGCACGATAAAGAAGAAGAGTTAGCTAACAATTTAAGAAAAGCGGGAAAGATGGTTCAGCAAGCACAGGTACAGATACACACTGCTGAAGCCAACTTAAAAAGAGAGATTGCTGTGCAAAAAGTTATTGCGGGTGAACAAAGAAATCTCAAGTCAAATGCTGCTCAAGATCGATGGGCTGATGAACAAGAATCAGTCTATCAAGCAAGGATAGATTTAGGTATTGCAAAAGGTAATCTTGAAGCCGCTCGGTGCGAGGTTATGGCAGTTGAGGCTGAGTTCAAAATATGGCAGAGCAAGCAAGCAGATTTAAGATTTGAAAGGAGAGTTTACGGAGGGTGAAATCACGCAGTCCGACTAAAGTTGAGACTGCATGGATGGCTAAGTTAACAGAACTAGGATGCTGTGTTTGTTGGCGTGAGTACGATGTCTTTACGCCAACAGAGATTCATCATTTAGACGGTAAGACTAAGCCAGAGGCTCATCTTAAAACAATAGGATTATGTTACAGACATCACAGAGAGGGAGTTAACAATGATAGATACGTCAGCAGACACCCATTCAAAAGAGAGTTCGAAAAAAGATACGGAACAGAGTCAAGTCTTCTCGACTGGACAAGACAGCGAATTGGACAATGACATTGTTTATGACTTAGTAGCTCGACCCAGACATTACAATCAGGGTGACATTGAGTGCATTGATTACATTAAAGATAGGCTAGGTAAAGACTTTAAGAATTACTTGTTTGGGTCAATCATAAAATATATTCATCGACACCCATACAAAGGCAATCCAGTTGAAGATTTACGCAAAGCAAAGTGGTACTTGCATCGCTTGATCGAGGAGCATTCAAATGACAAATAGTAGAACAAAAGGTCATTCGTTTGAGAGAGAGATAGTAAATCTATTCAAAGATGAACTAGGTTATTGCAAAAGAAACCTTGATCAATATGCCGAAAAGGATCATGGCGATATTATACTTCATCCATTTTGTGTTGAGTGTAAACGATATGCTTCAGGTCATTGGCACAAAGAAGACTGGTGGAATCAAGTTTTAAAATCTGCGGGAAATAAATATATTCCCCTCCTTGTATATAGATTTGATCGTCAACCAACTAAGTTTGTTTTCCCTTTATATGTAGTAGGGGATTTTATCAGGAGAGATAACGAAACATTTACAGTATGCACTAGAGAAGCCATGCTGATAATGCGAGAAGTTATCAGTGAAGCCAGCTAAATTGAGAAATATTGTTGAACAAGCAGCTGACCGTATATTTTACCCTGAGATCGAGGGGTATTTAGATAAGCATTTAGATAAACAATTTCACCCTCTAGCAAAGGGTATGCTTCAGTATTTTTTAGTAAACAAAATCATGGATTTGAACTCAAGAGAAGAGAGAAAACGTGCGCTCGATTTGCTACCAGAAGATGATGAAGTTCCTCATTTAAAGGGGTTTGTTAAGTACACGATTCTTCGACTTTGGAGTGCCAGAAATGTCAAGACAAATGTACGAGACAAAAGAAGATTTACAAAGAGAAAATCTTATCATAGAAACAGTAGCCGACAAATGGCATTGTAAGTATATCAAATTACCGATTCAGTATAGATTAGATTTTGCTTTGATTAGGGATAATAAATTAAAAGCATTGAGTGAGATAAGAGTTAGAAATTTTAGTAGTGATAAATATGAAACTATTATTGTTTCGACTATGAAAAGATTGACAGCGAGATCATTATCAAGAGAGTTGCTTGTCCCTAGTTTTTTTATTGTGAAGTTTGATGACTTAATAAAATATATAGACTTCGATGAGTCACCTGATTCTTTTGAAGTTGGTGGAAGAATAGGAAACACCAGACGGGATGCGGATGACGTTGAGATTGTTTGTCATTATAAAATTGATAGGCTGAAACCACTTTGATATTATGTAGCTTCTGGGCGATAGGGGATTTATATCCCCTTCAACCCTCCTCAGGATCGCCCAGAACTATAAATAGCTTGATCCTCAAACCATCTACAGCACTCAGCAATCCTGTCACTTGTTTCAAAAGAATAAAGTCTCGTAGATTTTGTCGCGCATGATCGTTTAATTTGATATAAAAACTCGTGCTCGACATAATATTGATCGAATACTTCTCGTTGCTTTTTTGTCGTTAGATGACGATTCAATACCGAGAAAGTAATATCACCGCCATCTATAGACATTGTTAACACTATAGCTATCTTAAATACTCCCGTTTGTTTGAAATTATAAATTGCGAACCCAAATTAAGGGGCAGACTGCACCAAAACAAGGTGCAGATAGTGTTAAGCATCATAAAACTAGACTAAAATTATCTATTTTTTTGACGATCTGCCCCTTCGTTTGGTTCAGAGAATGCCCTCATCTGCCCCCTCGTTTGGGTTACATCTAATATACCAATGAATAGGTGGTTCAAAGTGTTCTATAAACCACTTAGAAACCTTGTAGTTTGGTGATTTACATTGTCCACAATAAATATCCATTTCTGAACTTGCATCTGACAGCTGATAAATATCATCAGATAAACAAGTATCACACAGCCACCCATTCATTCCTCCCACTCCTCATAATTAACTTCAAGTATGTCTGAATGGGTAGTCTCACTTTCAATACTTGTCTCATCGTAATGACCATTGTCTTGAAACCATTCTTTCGCTTGATCAATGGTTCCTTCAAATTCATGAAAGTAATTGACCGTTTCAAGTCTTGTTTCTGTGATAAGAATTGTTTTGCTCATTTCACCACCTCCAACTTTTTAGTTTTCTGACGGGTCTTTTCTACTTTTTCATATGCATCTTGAACTGCTTCTAATATGATCTCTTCGCATAATTCCATATGACCTTCAGCCTTATAAAACAACGCTGTTGCTAGATTATTAACAAGGAAATATGTCGCTTGTAATGGATCCATCATGCCATGATCTTTATCAACCTCACATTTGTTAGCATACTGATTCATTGAATGAGTCATTAAGTTAAATGCTAGATTGTCATTTTTCGCAAAGTACTGATTTTTATCTTCTTCATTTTTCATAATATCCTCCTCAGGATTTTAGTTTAGTGTCGGAATTAACACTAAAGAACCACCTCAAAAACTCGTGCTCGATTTGATATTCGAGGTGGCTCTATGGTGTCTACTACACACT
>MDTG01177494.1_pt1 | contig 10179 bp, 10 predicted proteins | sample 811421 | NCBI WGS metagenome assembly MDTG01 (sample SAMN05326645, study PRJNA326480) | marine metagenome | isolation source: seawater | place: Pacific Ocean: South East | collected 2011 | reverse complement strand
CCCATCAGGATTAATGAAAAATGTTGCGGGAACAGCTGGAGGAGTTTGAATGCCCCATATATCTCTTGGATGAGTTATTAAGGATGGTACCAAAATATTAAATTTCTTTGCTAAGGGTTCTAACTCATCAATTTCAAGTTGATCAAAATTGAAAGTGTAAACTTTTATATCCTTATTCTCTTTTGCAAAATCATTTAGTTCAGGTATTTCTTTAATGCAAGGTGCACACCAATCTGCCCAATAATTAATAACAACCCAGCCTCCATTAAGTTTTGAAAGATTTGTATCATTCCCATTGAATACTTCAATATCATTAAAATTAATATCATTTACATCAATGTCATTCTTTTGGCAGCCTAATATAATGATTAAGCATAAAAGTTGTATAATCTTTATCTTCATTGGCTTCATAATATAATTAAAATTTAAAAAGTAAATATGAAAGAAAATTTTTTACTAATATTATTCTATTCTGCGTCAGGATCAGTAAAAAATCTTGCGCATGCAATAGCTGATGGAGCAGAAGAGCAAGATTTAAATGTGAAACTCAGGACTGTTCCAAAAATTTCTATGCTCAATAAGGATACTGATCAGCATATTCCTGAGTCTGGAGAAATATATTGCACTAAAGAGGATTTGATTAACGCCGGCGGTCTTGCGATCGGATCTCCAACTCGTTTTGGATCTATGGCCGCTCCTCTCAAACATTTTTTGGATTCTACTGGTGATATATGGTCAACAAATGCTTTGGAAGGTAAGCCCGGTATTGCTTTTACATCCACAGGTTCTATGCATGGCGGACAAGAACTTACTTTATTTAACATTCATACTTTCATGCTTCATCAAGGAATGATTATATGTGGAACGCCTTACTCTGTTAAAGAATTAAATGAAACAAAATCTGGGGGAACTCCTTATGGAGCTTCACATGTTGAAAATTTCAATTCTTCTAACGAATTATCAAGAGAGGAGTATGAAATTGCTAAAAAATCTGGTGTGCGAATAGGCAGTCTCATCAAAAAACTTAATGTTTGATATTGATATTGAAAAATATACCAAGATAACTCATTTTTTATTTTTGTTACTATTTCTGGTTAAATCAGTAAGCGTTTTTCAGGACAGAATTGATATCCTCCAATTTATAGCCTGGTTATTACCATTAATAGTATTTTATTATTTTATAAATAAACTAATAATAAGATCGTACCAATGGTTTTGCTTTCTTTTGTTAATATATTTTTTATCCTCTTCTTTAAGGGTCTTTGGAACTATCCCTTACTATTTAGACGTAGTAGAATTGTTGTGCATATGTGTTCTTTTTATACATATTATGTTTGGGCCTAGGTTAATTAAAAACATGAAATAAAATTCATTTACATGGTCTTATTAATAACTTATCATCATATTCCTTTTTGGAGAAAGCAATGAGTAAAATTAAATCAATTTGGTCAAAAGCGGATAATTTTTTATCTTTTATAAGAAAACTTCTACTAAATAGTGTAACTGTAATTATTTTGATTATTTTCACATTTTCTATAATTGGTGGGGTTGCATCTATGTTTAGTGACGACGATACAATTGATGCTAAAGATAAAATTTTATGGTTCAAACCATCTGGTGTTGTTGTTGATTCAATTGTTGATACGGTACCCTCTTTAGATTCTCTTTTATTAGGTGGAACTTCGGTCGAACAACATGAACTTAAAGATCTGTTAAAGGTTTTAAATAGCGCTGCTGAAGATGAATCTTTAGCTGCTGTTTACGTAAATGTTTCAGAATTAGGAATGTACTATGCTTCTGCATTTGAAATCGCGAATGCTGTCAAAAATATAAAAGATAATGGGAAAAGGGTTATTGCCTATGCAGAAAACTTTGGAAATCAAGCATATTTAATTAGTTCTCAAGCTGATACAGTTATGATAAATGAATATGGAATGGTATCTGCTGTTGGTTTTGCAAGAAAAAGAGAATTTTATAAAGATTTATACGAAAATATAAATTTAAATTTTAACGTTTTTGTTGCTGGTGACTTTAAAAGTGGTCCTGAGCCATATACAAGAAATTCGATGTCAGAAGAAGATAAATTAGCATGGAATGAATTTGCTAACCCTTTGTGGCTCAAAATGACTCAAATGATGGAATCTGGAAGAAACTTATCAAAAGGTACAATACAAGATTATGGAGATAAGCTATGGGAAATGTCTGTTGAGACACCTAGAATGGCTGAAATTGCTCTTGAGCTTGGAATGGTTGATATGGTTGTATCTAGAGAGGAACTAAGGCATTGGATGTATCAAGAGTTTCCAAATTTAGAAAAAGATAAAAATGAATTGCCTGATTCAATTTCAATATATGAATATTTATCTCTTGTCGATAATACTCAAAAAGAATCTAAAAATAAAATCGCTGTTGTCCACGTTGAAGGAACTATTGTAACTGGAGAGGCGTCTTACAATGTTGCTGGGTCGGATACAATTGTTAAAAATATTAGAAACGCTATCAAAGATGATTCTGTAAAGGCATTAGTGTTAAGAGTAAATAGTCCGGGCGGAGATGTCTGGGCAAGTGAATTAATTACAAATGCCTTAAATGAATTCAAGTCATCTGGAAGACCGATTGTAACCTCAATGGGTGATATAGCAGCTTCAGGAGGCGTATGGGTTACAACACTATCAAATGAAATATGGGCAAAGAATGAAACAATAACAGGATCAATAGGTGTTTATGGAATAATTCCTACGCTTGATGGTATATATGATTGGGCTGGAATCCAGGTTGATGGTGTTACGTCTACAAAAGCTGGTGAGTGGGATGAAAGACTTCCCATGCCTGAGTATGTAACTAAAGCAGTCCAAGCAGGTATTGATCATACATATGATGAATTTATAACAAAAGTTGCTGAAAATAGAATGGTTCCAAATAAAGAAATATTGTCAGTCGCTGGTGGAAGAATTTGGTCTGGAGAAAAAGCTGTTCAGCTTGGGTTAGTTGATAAGATAGGCGATCTAGATGACGCAGTTGAGTCTGCAGCGGCCTTTGCTAATCTTGATAACTATATGGTAATTTCTTATTCAAAAGAGATGGATCCATTAGATCTATTCATAAGCGAGTTATTGAACGGTTTAGGAGCTAAGATTGATGTAGGTTCTGAAATAAAAATGCTGGCGAAGTTTATTGATACAAAATACAAGTTTATTAATCCTGAAAAGAAAATAAATACTGCAATATATTGCTTTGAGTGTGAATATTTTACTTCTGAATAAGCTCCTTGATCAGTGGAATGGTAATTTTTCTTTTTAGTTGTAAAGATAACTGATCAAGCTCGTGTATAATTTTCAATAAATTGGCGATACTTCTTTTAGAATGTGTCATGAGATAATTAATCTCGTTATCACTGATTTCATATGAATTTATATCTGTTATAAATTTTAAAGCATCTTTAAGATTGCGTTCATTAACTGGCAGTAATTCTATATGATCAATTTTTTTTATTCTTGAAAACAAATCTAAAAGATTGAAATTAATTGTTGATGGGTTGAGTTGTGAGCAAAAAATTAACCTAGTTTTTGAAATCAAACAATTATTAATTAAATTAAAAATTGCTTTCTCCCAACTATCATCTTCTGCAATAGAATCAATTCCATCAATACATATTAAATCCAACTCTTCTAATGAATCTAGAAAACTTAATTCAAAGTCCTTAGCTTCTTTAATTGGTATATATAAAGATGTCTTTTTGCGATCTGTATAATAATTGCACAACGATTGAAGTAGGAATGACTTACCTGTACCAGAAATTCCATAAAGAAATAAATCATCATGGTTCAGCAAGGCATTTTGAACAGATAAATTGCAATCATCTAAGTAAAAATGATCAAAAGTAGCTCTACTTTTTTTACTCCATGGAAAAGTTAATTGTTCTGGTTTATTCATTATGAAAGATTTTTATGTCTCTATACCAAGTAAATGCATATACGATTAAGCTCGTAATAGTAATTAAAATTATGATTATATCAAGTATGTATATACCAAAACTAAGATTAAAAATTTCTTTTAGGAAAACAACTGCTATATAAATTATTTGCAGTGATGTTGTCAGTTTACCCAATAAATTTGGCATTGGTGTATCTAACTCATTTAAAGTCATCTGTATTGCAGCGCCTAAAAGAATGGCCACATCTCGACCTATAAAAATTATAAATATATAAAATGATATGTATTGATTAAGCCAGAGGATAAATATTGTTCCTGATAAAAGAAACTTATCAGCAATCGGGTCTAAGATGGCTCCAAGATCGGTTTGCCAGTCCATCTTTCTTGCTAAGAAACCATCCAGAGCATCTGTTATGGCGGCTATAACAAAAAATACTATGCTTATTTGAAAATTATTCAAATATATATTGTTTAAAATTGGATATACCAAACCAATTCTTACTATAGATAATAAATTAGGAATAAAAATAAAATATTTACTCATCTTTCATAGCCAAGTTCAATTTTATTCTTTGAATATTCAATATTATTAATTTTCATAAAATTGCTATCAGTTATTTCTTTTGTAAAGGTATCAAAATTTCCGTAAATGTTTAAATTATATGAGATTTTATTAAGTGCAAAGCTATCGATGTCAATTTCTTTAATGGCTACTAAATTCCTTATAAAATTCCTGGAGGTAATGTAATCATCATAACTATAAATATTTTCAATGGATAATTTGGCAAGATTTGATTGAGACGTATCTATTGTATATTTATCAAGAAGATAATTTATTTCAATTGTAAGATATTCCTCAAATTTTTTAATAAAATAGTTATTAAAATCTTCACCCATATATTCAAAGACTATATCACCATCAACTAACCAGCTATTAACACCAATTTTTGTAAGTTTAATTTGAATAACTTTATCTGATGCATACTTAGAATTTAATAAGTTATTTGAATTAATTAATTTAGAGTAGCTTGCTATAAGGTTTAGGTCTTCAAGATCAGGCTCTGGTAGTTCAAGATAAATTCCTCTTTTATTATAAATACTATCTAATGAATTTTTGATTAAAATATCTATTTCTGATTTTGATTCAGAGTCTTTTAAAAGATATGGGCTTGATGTTCCTGTATCAATATTGATAAGAAAAAGTATAACCGGGCGTGAAATTCCTATTGCTGGTATTGATAGTTCATTAAATTTTTTTACCAACAAATCTTTATCAAAATAAACTTGTAAATAACTTTTATCATTAAAGTTTTTGATAGTGTAACTTTGAATAAAATCTTTTCTGGAGTTGCCTGCATTGATAATTTTCCATATATTTGATGGTGATGAATTTCCACTTAGTCTATAAATCATAGTATTGAATGAATTATTTATTGTTTTTTCAATATTTGAACTATTTTCAATAGGTTGATTAATTATGAAAAGTCGATCAAACTCCTTTCCAAAGCATGTATTAGAAAAGATAATAAGGCAAAATATAGTATGTTTAAAAAATCTTATTTTTATGGCACTCATATAATGTATTCTAAATGACAAAAGATATTATAGAAAATGATCCTTATAAATCTGCTGGCGTAGATATCCAAGCAGGTGAAGATCTTATAGAGAAAATTAAAAATGATGTAGCGCTTACTCATAACCAAAATGTCTTGGGTAACATTGGTGGTTTTGCAGGAATGTATAAGTTAAGTGGTGAGTATAAAAACCCTGTTTTGGTTTCATGTACTGATGGTGTTGGAACCAAGGTTGCCTTAGCCCAAGAATATAATAATTTAGAAGGTATAGGACAAGATCTAGTGGCAATGTGTGTAAATGATTTAATTGTTTGTGGAGCAAAGCCTTTATTCTTTTTAGATTATTTTGCCTCTTCAAAGCTTATAGTGAATGAAGCAGCTCAAGTAATAAAAAGCATCTCAAATGCTTGCATTGATTCAGGCTGTGCTTTGCTTGGCGGAGAGACTGCGGAAATGCCGGGGCATTATGTAAATGATAATTTTGATTTGGCTGGCTTCTCTGTTGGTTGTGTTGAGGAAAGTAAAATAATTCAATCTAAGGATGTAGGTCTAGGAAATGTTCTAATTGGAATTGAGTCAAGTGGCCCCCATTCAAATGGTTATTCTTTAATAAGAAAAATACTAAATGAATCTAAGAAATCTAAGGAAGAAAAAGAAGATATAGCTAGGCAATTGCTGCTTCCGACAAAGCTTTATCCAAATTTAATAATGGAGCTTCTTAAAACTTTTAAAGTTAATTCGATATCGCATATTACCGGCGGCGGGTTAACTGAAAACTTGCCAAGATCCATTCCAAAAGACATGAGTATAGAAATACAAACTAATTCCTGGGAAATGCCTGAAATTTTTAAATGGCTCAGCGAAGAAGGAGACATATCAAAAAGTAATATGTATAGAGTATTTAATTGTGGAATTGGAATGGTGTTAATAGTAGAAGAGCATCAAGCAGAAGAGATTTCAAAAAAAATATCTTTATTAAATTTTAAAAATTACTTAATTGGGGAAGTGAAGGAAAAAACCCAAAATAATTCTGTGGTATTTTTATAAGATTATTTTTATGAAAAAGATAGTCGTATTAATTTCTGGAAGTGGTTCTAATTTGGAAGCAATTATAAATGCTTGCGAAGAAAAAAAAATTTATGGGCAAGTAGTTTATGTCGTTTCTAACAATCCAAATGCATATGGGCTTGAAAGAGCCAAAAGATTTAATATTGATACAAAAATTATTGATCATAAATTATTTTTTAATAGAGATGATTTTGATAATAATCTTCAAGATTTTTTAGATAAGCTATCGCCAGATCTAATTATTTTAGCAGGGTTTATGAGAATATTAGGAAGAGCTGTGACTGACAAATACAGTACTAAGATGATTAATCTCCACCCTTCTCTTTTACCTTTATATCCTGGGTTAGATACTCATAGTCAAGTGCTTAGTAATAATGATGATAATCATGGTGTATCTATTCATTATGTATCAGCTGAGCTTGATGGAGGCCCTTTAATTGCTCAGGGTACAATAAAAGTTAAAAATAATGAGGATGAAAATGATTTAATTGATAGAATACATAAAGTTGAACACTTGTTACTCCCAGAAATAGTTAATGAAATTTGTATTGGTAACATTAATTTAGATCGGGGAAAGGTTGTATATAAAAATATTAAATCTCTTGATAGAGGTTTAATCCGTAAACACTATGAAATATAAGATTCCAATATTCTTTCTCCTTTTTGTATCTTATTTAGATGCATATCAACTTTCTGAATATGAAGCGAAATATGCGTTTGAATCAAAAGAAATATCAATTACTGGCATTAGAGAATTTAAAAAAAATCAGGATAATTACGAAATACGTTTTGAAGCTTCTAATTTATTAGCAAGTTTATTCTTTTTATCTGAATTTAATATCAATAATGACAAGGTTATACCCAAAACTTATGATATTAAAATAAGACCTAAATTTCTTAAAAGAGATCAGTTTATAACTTTTGATCAACGGCAGGGCTTTGTTAAATCAAATGGCAAATCTTCTTGGGAATTTGAATTTGATAATTCAGATTTGCTTTTGGACCCTCTTAACGTTCAAGTAATGATAAGAATATTAATAAAAAAAGGGGTTAATGAGTTCGATTTAAATATAATTGATATGGAAAATGGTGGCTCTAAAATATACACATATACTGTTACAAAAAATGAAAAATGTACAGTTAATAAAACTAAATACAACTGTACAATTCTAGAAAGATATAGAAAAGATAGTGATAGAGTTGTTAAATACTATTTAGCAAAAGAGCTAGATTTTATGTTCATAAAAATAATTGATGCGAGTCCAGATAAAATTAACAAATTGGAATTAAAGGAAGTATTAAGTTTTGGGTAAAGTAACCCCTGTTTGTCCTTGATATTTGCCACCTCTATCTTTATAGCTTGTTTCACATTCTTCATCAGATTCAAAAAATAGCATTTGTGCAACACCTTCACCTGCATATATCTTAGCTGGTAGATTAGTAGTATTTGAGAATTCTAGTGTTACATGACCTTCCCACTCTGGCTCAAGAGGAGTCACATTAACAATTATTCCACACCTTGCATATGTAGATTTGCCAAGGCATATGGTCAATACATTTCTTGGGATTTTAAAATACTCAACTGTTCTTGCTAATGCAAAAGAATTAGGCGGTATAATACATATGTCTGAATTTATATCAACGAAACTTTTTTCATCAAATTCCTTGGGATCAACAATAGCAGAGTGAATATTTGTAAAAACTTTGAATTCAGTAGAACATCGAACGTCGTACCCATAGCTAGAAACTCCATAAGAAATAAGTTTATTACCATCGTCATCAACCCTTATTTGATTTTGAGAAAATGGTTCAATCATATTATGTTTTTTAGACATATCTTTTATCCATTTATCTGATTTAATCGACATTTATTTCTACCCTCCCTTCAATTGCTCTAGCGATAGTTGTTCCATCAACATACTCTAACTCTCCACCAATAGGAATACCATATGATATGCGTGAAACTTTTGCACCTTTAACATGATCTTTTATAAAAATTGATGTTGCATCTCCTTCAACGGTGCTGCTTGTTGCCAAAATTACTTCTTTAATTCTTTCTGTATCAATTCTTTTCAATAGATCATTTATACCAAGCTCTTCTGGACCTACCCCATCAATTGGAGATAATCTACCCAATAAAACAAAATACTTTCCTCTATATCCAGCAGTTGATTCAATAGCCAAAACATCTGATGGACTCTCAACAACACAAATGCTTAGTGTATCTCTTGAATGATCTGAGCATACTCCACATAAATTTTTAGAAGTAAGCATTCTACACGAAGAACATCTTTGTATGTTATCGACTGCTTGAAGTAGTGTATTTGCAAGAATACTAGCACCATCTTTATTCCTATCTAATAGGTATAAAGCCATTCTTTGTGCCGATTTTTTGCCAACACCTGGTAGTATTGTTAATGCATTAACTAATTCTGTAACTAAGTCTTGATCCATTTTATTTGATAGGTTTTATAGTCTCTGTTTTGATCCTTCCATTATATTTTTTTATAAATTCTTTTATATCTTGATCTTCATGTAAAGATTTTTGCGCATTATCAAGATTTTTTTGATCCTCAATATCTTTTAAAGATAGTGGACTGTTCGAAGCATCACCAACTTGGAATAAAAGCTCAACCTCAATTTTAAAAAAATCCTTAATTACTGATTTAAACTCCATGATAATGTTTTCAGGTATTTCTCCAGTTTTATCGTCCTTAATTAAATTAAGCTTGTTATCTTCATATGATTTAAAAGACATGTTTCCAAAATAGTTTCTTGCAAAAGGACTCATTTCAACTTTATTAATAAAAGATAGCCAATCCTCATTGCTCATCAACATACCATTGCCTGGTTCAACTTTTTTATTGTGAGAATTTGGGACTTCTAATTCTAATTTTTTAAAATTTTTTTTTTCAGGAGCTTCTTCTTTCTTTTGGTTATTGTCTTCAGTGAGCTTTTGAAGAGGGTTAAAGGTTAGCATTCTTAATAAACATATTTCTAAGGCTTCTTTTGGATTAGGATGAACAGAAAACTTTGAATATGCATTCATGGCGATTTCATATAAAAGTTGGCAAAACTCTTTGTCAGTTTTAATAGACAAATTTCTTATATCTTCCGATTCAGAATTTTTAATAATTTGATGTAGTGAAATCTGATGAAGAATAGAAATAATATCCTTTAGAATGTTGTCATACTCCGGCTTTAATTCTTCAATTTTAGATAGAAGATCAAAAACATTTTTTCCATTACCATCAATTACAGAGTCTATGAGCTCAATTAATAATGAGTTATCAATAGTACCCAAAAGAGCTTTAATGTCATCTTTTAATAGCTCTCCATTTCCATATGCAATAGCTTGATCAAGCAACGTAAGGCCATCCCTAACCGAACCATTTGCAGAATTTGCAATCAATGAAATGCTTTCATTATCATATTTAATTTCTTCTTTTTCCAAAATATTCTTAATATGATTAATAAGTATTTCTTCATCAACAGTCTTTAAATTAAGCTGCAAACATCGTGATTGAACAGTTTTAGGTATTTTTTCAGGATTTGTTGTAGCAAATATAAAAATAACATGTGATGGTGGCTCTTCTAGTGTTTT
>MDTG01071941.1_pt1 | contig 10179 bp, 6 predicted proteins | sample 811421 | NCBI WGS metagenome assembly MDTG01 (sample SAMN05326645, study PRJNA326480) | marine metagenome | isolation source: seawater | place: Pacific Ocean: South East | collected 2011 | reverse complement strand
TCCAGCCAATTGCGCAAAAATCAAGGCTCCCAAACCAATAGGACCAGCTCCTACAATCAGTACCGTATCACTCGAATCTAACCTAGCACGCTGTACTGCATGAGCTCCAATGCTTAACGTCTCAACTAAAGCAAGCTGATCTAAAGCTAACGTATTTGATGTATGTAGTTTTTTTGCTGGTACTATTAGTCTTTCACGCATTCCTCCATCAGTATGCACACCGAGTACTTGCAAAGACTCGCAACAATTTGTTCTTCCCAAATGGCATGGCCTACAGCGACCGCAATTCAAATAAGGTTCAACCGCACAGAACATACCAGGATGTATATTACTCACGTCAGGAGCTACTTCCAGTACTTCAACTCCAAGTTCGTGACCTAATATTCGAGGATATTCAAAAAAAGGTTGCCTACCTGCATAAGCATGTATATCCGTACCACAGATGCCAACCTTTCGAACTCGGATTAACGCTTCACCCGATTTTAACCTTTCTGGCTCTTGCGTCTCACAGAGATCAAACTCTCCTGGTTTTTTCAGTATTATTGTTTTCATAATTAATAATCCGCTACGGATCCATCTCGCAACCGATGGTCTGGCCACACAAATTTATACTTCGGATCTTTTCCTACGGCGATGGCTTTTTCCTCGTCGATTTCTACACCAAAACCTGGAGTATCTGGTAAAACGACAAACCCTTCCTCATCCATAGACCATTCTTTATTCGCAACACCTTCAACCATCTGCGTATCGTATCCTTCATGTATTAAAAATAGGGGGATGGTCGCAGCTACGTGTAGGCTCGCAGTCAAACCTAAATAAGACATCGTGCAGTGAGGTGCGATGGGCACATGATGTGCTTCACATAAAGCAGCAATTTTCCGCATTTGACTTATCCCACCCGTATGTCCCACATCTGGTTGCAGAACATCAATCACCTGTGCCTCAAGCAATTCACGAACTTCCCATATTGTCCTATCGCGTTCGCCTGTAGCCAAGGGAACCGAAACAGCTTCTCTTATTTTTGCCATCGCTTCTATATTTCCGGGTACCCAAGCCTCTTCCAGGAAAAGCAGATCATCTGATTTAAGATATCCTGCAAACTGTTTAACCAACGGGAGAGGTAGCATACTATGGGCATCGAACATAACTGCTCCATCGACCCCTACACTTTTGCGAGCAGATTTCACTCTTTTGACTAATTCCTGTACATCAGAAGGAGTTCCAGCATGGTAACGAGGATATCCAGGGCTAACCTTAATGGCTTTAGAGCTTGGATATTTCCATATTTTTTCGCGTACTGGCCCACCAAGTAATCTAAATACAGGTACTCCATAAAGTTTTCCAGTCAAATCCCAAAGAGCCATATCAATAGCAGAAATCGTATGGACCATCAAACCTCCTCCACGTAAATTTCGATGGGCTCGAAATAAACGCTGCCAATGATGTTCTATTCTTGTAGGATTTTCTCCAATAATTAATTCACCCAAAGATTCTGCTAACGAACAAGCAACATTCGTTTCCATATTGTTTATTTCTCCCCATCCCGTAACACCCATGTTAGTTTCTATCTTGACATATCCTTTGTTCCCTGCAGGTATAGTCTTTAAGGAGGTTACTCTAATCTTAGAAGCCTTATCTGATATTTCATTATCCATTATCAATCTCTTCTTTGTTAGATTTACGCTCTTCGTAAAGTTTACGCATGATAGGATGATGGCCCATACCCTCGGCTCGAAGTTGGGAATAACGCACCTCATCTACTCCTTGTCTATTAAGATAACCTCTTATATCGTAAGCACCCTCTTCCTCCGGAGGAAGTAAACCTTCTTCTATCATCAATTGTAATGGATAATCTGTCTCACTTAGAGGCAAACGAATTACTTGGTTCTGACGTGCAGATTCTAGAATAGCCATCATTATTTCAACAGTAGCGCGAGCACGTCTCCCAGAACAACGGTGCTCTTCCCCACCTTCCAACCAATTCACTAATTCTTTGGTCTGTCGCGCATTCGACATCCCACCAATAACATCTATTTTTTCTTTTTCAATTCCAAGACTCTGCTCTTCCCAACCATTTGTTTCCTCATTCCACAAGCGCGTCCATGTCTCGGTCGTTTCGATTAAACCACGTTCACCACGAAATAAAAAATGCCCGGGCGAAGCATTTTTTGAGTCTAAATCTGACTGAAAGTTAAGTTGAATACCATTTTCCATCTGAATCAATCCCATGCAGCCATCCTCGATAGGGGTATCCCTTTCAAATCGTTCACTTCTTCTTTCAACTGCTCCCATAACCCATTCCGTTTGAGGATCATCTAATATGAAACGAACGCCATCAATCGCATGTGTTCCACAATTCAGTAAACCTTGCACAACTTTTGAATCAATTTGAATAATATTCCCAATTGCACCACTTAAAACCAGTCCGCGGGCTTTCTCCCATCCAGGAGTAAACCTTCGCTGATGGCTAATCACCAATTTAGTTCCACTTCTTTCACATGCTTCAATCATTTGGTCAGCTAAATCTAAACCAACCGCCATGGGTTTTTCGCATATCACGCCAGCTACTCCCGCTTCTGCGGCACAGATTGTCGGTCCTGGATGAAGTAAATGCCATGTGCACACGCTAACAATGTCAGGCTTCTCTTCAGTAAATAAATTTTCAACAGATTCATACACCGCCGTAATTCCATATTCAGCAGAAAACTGGTCTCTCGCCGATTTTAGAGGGTCAACAACTGCACCGATCTCTATTCCAGCTAGTTTATATCCACTTACATGATGATGTGCAATATCTCCACAGCCAATTATGGCCGCTGTATATTTTTTTTTCAATTCAACATACTCCTATGGAAAAAATGGCTGTGAGAAATATTTAACAACAGAATCAATGTAGCTAATGACATTAGGGAATAGTCAATTACTGATTTTGCTTATTAACCACACGTCTAATCACGGCTTCAGCCCATTGAGGGCGCAATCCAAAAACTAATGATAACAACTTTAGTTTCCACGGAATAACCAACTCACGTGGTCTTTTTTTAAGCGCCTTAATAATTTCAGAACTCGCCTCATCTAAACTGATGGATTCACTGCTATGCCTGCGTGAAGTAGCACCGATCTTTTTTCCGTCCGCCCCCAATGCACTATTTCGAAGATTTGTATCTCGCAACCAATGTGGTAAAACCGTCATCACATCTACACCACTTCCATGTAATTCAATTCGCAAGGAATTGCAAAATCCCTGTACTGCGTGCTTTGATGCAACATAACCGCTATGCAAAGGAACGGGAACTTTGCCCTGTACTGAAGAGATAGCAACAAAAAGCCCTCTACTCTCTTTCAAATACTGCATACTTGAGTAAGCAGTATGCACAACGCCTAGATAGTTTATTTCCATTAAACGCGCAAAAACTGAAGGATCTTCCACTTCATCAAATTTGGTCCACATACTTATTCCAGCATTTGCTATAACACAGTCTATCCCATTAAACTGCAAAAAGGTTCGATCCATTATTCGCCGACAATCGTCAACTTGTGTCACATCACCAACTTCTTCAACCACTTCTGCTCCAAGCTCTTTACAAGTCTTGCTTACCTTGGCCAACATCTCACCACGTCGCGCAAGAAGACCGAGACTAATCCCTTGTTTTGCTAAGGAAGTTGCTAACGTGGCTCCTAAACCCGAGGAAGCTCCTGTTAAGACAACCCGCGAGATTGAATTCATTGAGAATCACCCAAAACGCCATTCCCAGTTGCAAACGTATTTTTAGGATCAAGCGAATTCTTGGTTTTGCGAATAATTTCTAAACTATTTTCACTTTGAATTTGAGGAAGGAATCCTTTCCTTACCTTGCCTATTCCATGATGGTGAGAAAGAGATCCACCATTATCTAAAATTTCCTGGCGCAGAGCATTTTCTATTTCATGATAAACCTCTGCAGGTCTGTCCTGACCTGCCCCAGAAAAAGCCATAGTAAAGTATATGCATACTCCTGTCTGGTAAGTTTGTGTTACTCTGAACGCTAAATATGGTTTACCCAAGATCTTTCGCTCAGAACATTCCTTTAATAAACGAGAGCTCACGGCGGAAGTTATATCCAAGATACGATCCCAGGGAGCAGAAGTCTCCATAGTTTCACCCAATATCTGGAACTGATTAAAAAAATCTCGTATATAGGCAATACCGAAGGTTAACATATACCCTCGCTCACCTTTTTTTGCTCCGCCCGAAATTGCGCCGAATCGTTTTGCGGTAGAAAAAATGATTTTTTTCTGATAGTCAACTTCACTTTCTGCACCTTCCATTGCGATTGTACACGCGACACATTTTTTTGGATCAAATCCTTTTAATTTGTATAGAACATAATCTTGTAATTTCTTTTCGAATTTCTTCCAACCTTTTGACTGGGGGCTTAATGCTTGGCCAAATCTAAATTCGTTATTATTTACGAGCCGGATACTAGCTGGCAAAACTCCAACTTTCTGACGCAATTCCTTAAGAAATTCCACACCATTTTCAAAAGACGGAAAAACCAGCGAACCAAATTTTTTCACTTCAGGAAGTCGATGAATCTTTAACATAGCTTTTGTTATTACCCCAAAATTTCCTTCGCTTCCAAATAATAGGCCGCGAGGTTGCACGCCTATTGAGTTGCGAGGAGTAAAACAAGATGTCTCAATCGTTCCAGTTGGAGTAATTAGTGTAGCATCTATAACAATATCCTCAATGTTTCCATATCGATTTTTTTTCATACCACTAGCATTCGTAGAAATCCATCCACCTAGTGTTGAGAATTCCAAGCTATCAGGATCATGTCCCGAAGTAAAACCCTTTTCACGCAGCTCTCGCTCTAAGTCTCCACCACAGATTCCAGCTTCTACTTCAGCCACTAAATTTTCTTTATCTATGGATAAAATCTTATTCATTCGGCACATATCAATAGAAACAATCATTCTGGTTTCCTCAGCATGGAGGGATAGTGCTCCACTCACATTTGTACCACCACCATATGGAATCAGACAAACATTATGTTCGATTGCTAAAGAAATTATTAATTGAACCTGGTCATTATTTTCCGGATACAAAACTAAATCAACTAATCTATCCAGAGCTTCGCCGTAAAGAACTCGGTAAACCTCGTTGACACTGAGCTGACCATGGCTATGCCGCAAACGCTCTTCATCGTCCCCAAAAACCTGATTCTTTCGAAGTTTTTCAGAAATTTCCGTTACAAAGTTTTGATTGCTTCGTGCGGCCGGCAGGGGTCCATAGGTTTTCTCTTGTGATATATCTTCGGGGCGGAACGAAACACCAATCGCCTCTTCCGCAAACGGTATAAAATATGGCATATCGTAACCACATATCGGATATCGATCTCCCGTTACACGCAAAATCGTATCTCCTGCAAACTCAAATTTTGTATCACTATAACCCCATTTATGATTGAATTTCTCAGAGCCATCAGAAGATATATTATTTTTATTTTTCATCGTTTCTGGTCCTTTTAAATTATCTAACTCTTTTGGCAACGTTGCCATGATGCTTCTGCCCAAATTTTGTCCTCGGCAAAGCCATACAGGATGATTTTTGTTTCTTTTCTTTAGTACATGGGATTCAAGTGAAAAATAACGCATCGTAAAGCCACAACGACGACGATTGCTGTTGTTAGCGGTCGCTCCGTGAATTAAACGTGCATCGTGTAGCGATGATTCATTAGTTTGTAATTCAAAATAAACTGCTTTCGATTCATCAATCGCACTAGGTAAAACCTGACGACCAAAAGTGTTTTTTTGGATATCTACATCCTCATAGTCTGAAAAACCGTTTGAATGAGAGCCCGGAATTACTCGCATACAACCATTTTCTCGGTCAGAATGGTCAATAGCCAACCAAACTGTTAAAATCTGGTCCATACGATCCATTCGACCATTCCAATATGACGAATCCTCATGCCATGGAGTAGCACGACCAATTTTCGGTTCTTTGCAAACAAAGTGGCTACTCCAAAGGCCAATATTCGGACCAAGAATGGGCTCAACAATATCTAAAACTTCGTCAGCTAATAAGAACTCAAATAACTCAGGGTATTTAAAATGAGGGACGTCTAATTGATCTGAACGCAAAGTTGGGTCTTTTTGTGCCAGAATTTGTTCGAAAATATGTTGCAGCCTATCGAATTTCTCCGTGGAAAATAGAGGCTTTTTGTGTAGCCAATAACCTTGGCTTTTATAGAAATCTGCTGCTTCTAAATCAAGCATATTTACTCTTTGTTGGAATTTATACAACTCATGGGAAAATTAAACTCTGCTTTCTCAACCTGCAAGCATGAGTAAAAATTAGCCTTGAGCAAACTTAATATAATCAGCTATTTTAGTTGAAATACAAAAACATAGGCACCCGCGTCTTTCAGTAAAAAACCATTTGCGGTTAATAGATTAAATTTTTGATGGAGCCCTTAAATGCCAAAGCCTCGTCCTAATATAATTTTTATTCTTACCGATGATCAGGGTTATGGTGACCTCGGATGCCATGGCAATAAAACTATCAGCACCCCTAACTTAGACGACCTCCACGCACGAAGTATTCGTTTTACCAATTATCACGTTGGCAGTACTTGTGCCCCGACAAGAGCAGGCCTATTGACGGGACATTATTGCACTAGTGCCGGCGTTTGGCACACCATCGGAGGCAGATCATTACTCCGCGAAAACGAATGGACCTTGGCCGATGCTTTGAGGGAGAATGGATATCGTACAGGTCATTTTGGAAAATGGCATTTAGGAGATAGTTCCCCTTATCGGCCACATGAAAGAGGTTTCGATAAAACCATTTATCATGGCGGAGGTGGTATAGGTAATACTGGCGATGCTTGGGGCAACGATTATTTTGACGACACGTATTTCGAAAATGGCACACCATCTCTTTTTTCAGGGTATTGCACGGATGTCTTTTTCCGAGAGGCTATGAAATTTATCGAAGAAAATAAATCTGAACCATTTTTTTGCTTTATTGCAACCAATGCCCCACATGGTCCATTGAATATTGAACCGAACTACGTCGCACCGTACGCAGACTGTACACCGCACGAAGACAGAGCACGTTTTTATGGAATGATCACCAACATTGATGAAAACTTCGGCAAGATGAATCAATATTTAGATGATATCGACATCGCTGACGAGACAATCATAATTTTCATGACTGACAACGGAACAGCAAATGGCGTCGAACTAGATCCAGAGAGTTTTCCAATAGAAGGTCAAGGATCGTATAACAGCGGCATGAGGGGAAAAAAGGGATCTCCATACGAAGGAGGTCATCGCGTACCATTTTTCCTACGGTATCCCCAACAAAAAACCTCTAGAGGTAAGGATATTTCAGAATTAACTTCTTATGTTGATTTTATGCCTACTATTTTAGACCTGTGCGATATAAAAACACCTTACGGACGAAATTTCCACGGAGAAAGTTTACTCCCCTTAATAAACGACACATCTGATCAAAACTGGAGCGATCGAACAACGGTCTGTGACACGCAGCGCGTGGCGCAACCTATCAAATGGCGACAGAGCTCGGTAATGCAAGATAGTTGGCGTTTAATTAATGGAAAAGAACTTTATAATCTACAATTCGATGCGGGGCAACGTGAAGATATATCTAATAAATATCCAGATAGAGTAATTTCTCTTCGAAAAGTTTACGAGCAATGGTGGAAACTTATTTCGCCACAAATAGATCATGAAATACCCATTGCTATCGGGAATATAAAAAGACAAACTATAACAACACATGATCTTAGGAATGATACCTGCGATGTTGCATGGAATCAAGGACAGGTAAGAGCAGGGCACATCTGTGGTGGCTATTGGGAAATAGATATTAAAGTAGATGGCACTTATAAAATAGAATTACGACGCTGGCCAGAAGAGACCGACTACAAATTGCGCGATGGTATCCATGGCGATGATAGCAATTGGAAGAAAGATTCGATAAAAGTCTCAGATGCACCCATGTATGAAGGAGGTAAAGCACTATATATTGAGTGGGCCCAAATAAAAATTTCTGGGCAAACCATCCATGCCGAAGTAGAAAAGGACCAGCTAAATATAACGTTTGAGGTAAGGTTAAAATCTGAACAAACTCATTTTTTTGCAGCGTTTTACGACCGAAAAGAGCGTAGTATAGCTCCATACTACGTATATATTGAACTTGTCGACAATGAGTAAACTAATTTACTTTCTTTCGAATCTGCTTAAGTTTTTTATTTGCACCTTCTGATTTACGCTTACTTAAAAGCTTGATGGCTAAATCCGGACGATTTAAGCGATCCAATGTTCTACGGATCCATTTGAAATTTTGCGACTTATACCAGAAGAAAAATCGGTGTTGATCTTTTTTCTCTTGAGAGCTACGAGCCGTCGGAACCTTCTTGAGCGAGTAAGGATCATAACCAGAATAATATATAACTGTCGCTACCGTCATAGGTGTAGGCGTAAAATCCTGAACCTGTTCAAGTTGAAAACCCTTGTCCTTTGTTTTACAGGCCAAATCAGCCATATCTTCTAAATTTGAACCGGGATGACTTGAAATAAAATAAGGAATTAGTTGTTGTTTTAGACCGGCTTGAAGATTAAATAAGTCAAACTTCTTTTTAAAAGCATCAAAAAATGAGAACGAAGGTTTTCTCATTAATTTTAATACTTTATCTGATGTGTGTTCGGGAGCTATTTTTAATCGGCCAGAAACATGATTTTTTACAAGCTCCTCAATATATTCATCACAGTGATTTTCTGCATTCTCTTTTTCATCACCTCTAACTAACATATCGTAGCGGATGCCACTTGAGACTACTGCCTTCTTAACGTTAGGATGCGCAGACGCGCTTCTATAAATATCTAAAAGTGGTCCATGATTCATGTCAAGATTATGACAGATAGTCGGGTGTATACAAGACGGACTTACGCAACGGTCACAGATTGACTGCACTTTTCCTTTCATTTTGTACATATTGCCGGACGGGCCGCCTAAATCACTTATGTTGCCCTTAAAATCTGGCATACGAGTAACTAAGTCTATCTCACGCATTATTGATTCTTTAGATCTACTTGCAATCATTTTTCCTTGATGAGCGGAAATCGTGCAAAAGCTACATCCTCCGAAACATCCCCGGTGCATATTAACTGAAAATTTAATCATTTCAAATGCTGGAATTTTCCCTCGCTTAGAGTACTTTGGATGTGGCTGACGCGTATATGGCAAATCAAATGAGGCATCAATTTCTGATTCAGTCATCGTTTGATAGGGAGGATTAACAACTAATGTTTCGGAGCCTATATCCTGTAATAAACGTCGACCAAACTGTTTATTGGATTCTTGTTCGATAAATTTAAAATTCCTAGCGAAGGCCTTTTTATCTTTCAAACATACATCGTGAGAAGCCAGATTAAAATCATCCCATTGTTTATTCCTAGGTAACTTTTCTCCAGATTTGATTATGAATGCGGTTTGTGAAATAGTGCGAAGAGATGAAAATGGTACTCCTTTATTCAACAAGCGAACTATTTCCCTTAAAGGCTGCTCTCCCATTCCATAAACCAATAAATCCGCTTGGCTTTCCAACAAAATAGAGGGTTTTAATTTGTCTGACCAATAGTCATAATGAGTCACACGCCTTAGCGAACCTTCAATACCTCCAAGCACAACTGGAATGTCCGGATATAGCTGCTTCAAGATAGTCGAATAGACAGTTGCTGCGTAATCCGGACGAAAACCTGGTTCTCCTCCTGGTGTATATGCGTCCGTAGATCTTTTACGCTTTCCTGCCGTATAGTGGTTGACCATTGGGTCCATACAACCAGAGGAGACTGCAAAAAATAGTTTGGGCGGACCAAGCTTCTTAAAATCACGCAGATCATCCTGCCAATTAGGTTGAGGAAGAACGGCAACTCTAAGTCCCATGGATTCCAATATTCTTCCGACAACAGCATGACCAAAAGCTGGATGATCTACATACGCGTCACCGGACACCAGTATAACGTCAAGAAAGTTCCAACCTCTTTCTTCTACTTCTTTCTTAGTTGTAGGTAACCAATTCATTATCGCTTGCCCACCATAATTAATCCGTCTTGAAAGCTACACTACATAAAGTTATGAACAAAAATATATTTGCGCCCCAC
>MDTG01316432.1_pt1 | contig 10180 bp, 9 predicted proteins | sample 811421 | NCBI WGS metagenome assembly MDTG01 (sample SAMN05326645, study PRJNA326480) | marine metagenome | isolation source: seawater | place: Pacific Ocean: South East | collected 2011 | reverse complement strand
TTAACGAGCTAAAAAACAATGCTCGACATGCTTGTTATAAGTTTACATTTGCTGTCAAATCCAATCCTATAATCTACTTTTAATGATAATAATAAAATATAAAAACCTAATAAGTATAAAAACAATAAATTAGCAGGTCTTGCAAGACCTAAACTTAATATTTTATCAACATACTGAACTAAATTAGCTTTATATTTAGTAGAAATTTGATAAGCTGGCATTCCTGAAAACATAGAGTTTGTCCATAATGCTTCTTGGTCAGTTTGTTTTCTAAAATCATTTACCTCCTTACTCATTCCTAACCATGTCTTTCTATCATGAACATCAAGACGCTTCCCTTCAATTACTGGTGAAAAATAAGTAAATGATATTCCAATAAATATTATTAAGACTACTAAATGATGTTTAATATTATGCAAATATTTCATAGTTTATTCATTAATTTCTTCAAAATCCACATAGTCCCCTACATTATTAGTTTTGATTTCTTTCTTATTACTTGATTTATTAATTGTTACATCACCCTCCTTCTCTTTTTTCTTCTGAGTATATTGATAAGATGTTTTATGAAAATTACCAGACATTTTTTTTATTAATCTCTTTAATAACAAAGGAGCTAACAATCTAGTTGTGAATTTTATACCATAATAAACAAGTAATATTATTAATATTGTTCGAATAAGTTGCATTATTTACTTAAATATAAATTTCTCTCAGAATATACTTTCGTAAAATAATCATCTTTTAAATCATCAATAAAATAAATAGCCTCACCTGTAGATTTCATTTCTGGACCTAATTCTTTATTTACATTAGGAAATTTATCAAACGAAAATACTGGCACCTTTATTGCATATCCACTTTTATCAGGGTTAAAATTAAAATCTGTAACTTTTTTATCACCAAGCATTACCTTGGCTGCATAATTCACATAAGGTTCATTATATGCTTTGGCTATAAAAGGAACGGTTCTAGATGCTCTAGGATTTGCTTCAATCACATATACTTTTTCATCTTTAATAGCAAATTGAATATTAATTAAACCTTTTGTCTCTAGTGCTATTGCTACCTTATTTGTAATATCAATCATTTGTTTTCTGACATTATCACTTAAATCAAAAGTAGGTAATACAGCATATGAATATCCAGAATGAATTCCACAAGGCTCAATATGTTCCATCATACCAATAATATAGACATTCTCTCCATCACAAATAGCATCTGCTTCAGCTTCAATTGCTTTATCTAAATAATGATCTAACAACACCCTGTTTCCAGGAATATCCTTCAATAAATTCACAATATGATGTTCTAATTCTTCTTCATTTATTACTATCTTCATTCCCTGACCACCAAGCACATATGAAGGTCTTACTAATATTGGGAAGTTTAATTCCTTTGATATCTCTAAAGCTTTCTCTGCTGTTTCGGCAACTGCAAACTTTGGATATGGAATATTATTCTCTGCTAACAATTCAGAAAATCTACCTCTATCTTCTGCTACATCTAAAGCATGGTATGAAGTACCCATAATTTGAATACCATATCTTTCTAGCTTTTCAGCTAACTTTAATGCCGTTTGCCCTCCTAATTGTACAATAACTCCCTCTGGCTTCTCATGTCTGATAATATCATAAATATGTTCCCAAAATACAGGCTCAAAATAAAGTTTATCAGCAGTGTCAAAATCTGTAGAAACAGTCTCAGGATTACAATTTATCATTATAGCTTCATAGCCACACTCCTTTGCTGCCAACACTCCATGTACACAAGAATAATCAAATTCAATACCTTGCCCTATACGATTGGGACCTGAACCTAAAACAATAATTTTTTTTCTATCTGTTACGGAACTCTCATTTTCTGCAAATACTTTTCCATCTACTTCTTTAGGCATTTCAAAAGTAGAATAATAATACGGGGTTTTAGCAGTAAATTCAGCAGCACAAGTATCTACTAATTTATAAACTCTTTGGATATTACTATCTATTCTTTTATTATACACCTCACTTTCTAAACATCTAACTAAATGAGCAATCTGCCTATCAGCGTAACCTTTCATTTTAGCTTCTAATAATAAATCTGTAGATATTTCTTGAATAGAATATTCCTCAATCTTTCTTTCAAGAGTAACCAGCTCTTCTATTTGATTTAAGAACCAGTAATCTATCTTGGTTATATCATGTATTTTCTTTGTAGGAATACCAATTCTCATAGCGTCATATACGCGAAATATTCTATCACCACTTGCATATTTCAAATCATGTAATATTTCATCTTGATCTGTTTTTTCTTTACCATCTGCTCCTAACCCATTTCTTCCTATTTCCAAGCACTGACATGCCTTCTGTAGCGCTTCCTGAAAAGATCTTCCAATAGCCATAACTTCTCCTACTGATTTCATTTGAAGTCCTAACTGTATATCAGACCCCTTAAACTTATCAAAATTCCATCTAGGTATCTTAACAACAACATAATCTAATGTAGGTTCAAAAAATGCTGATGTAGATTGGGTAATCTGATTATCTAATTCATCTAATGTATATCCTATAGCTAATTTCGAAGCTATTTTTGCAATAGGATAACCAGTTGCCTTTGATGCTAATGCAGATGAACGAGATACTCTAGGATTAATTTCAATAGCTATAATATCTTCTTTTTCATCAGGACTAACAGCAAATTGCACATTACAACCTCCTGCAAAATCACCAATAGAACGCATCATCTTAATAGCCATATCACGCATTCTTTGATATGCGGTATCAGAAAGTGTCATACAAGGTGCAATTGTAATGGAATCACCAGTATGGATTCCCATAGGATCAAGATTTTCTATACTACAAATAATAATTACATTATCATTATCATCACGAAGTAGCTCTAACTCATATTCTTTCCAGCCTAGAACTGCCTTATCAATTAACACCTCATGTATTGGTGAAGCATGCAATCCTTTTGATAATAAGTCCTCAAATTCATCCTTTGTATGAACAAAAGAAGCTCCACTACCACCAAGAGTAAAAGATGGTCTAATTACTAAAGGAAAACCTAACTCTTGTGCAATAGCCTTACCTTCTAAAAATGATGTTGCTATCTTTGCTGGAGCAACAGGTATATCAATCTTATTCATTAGCTTACGAAAACGCTCTCTATCTTCAGTAATATGTATTGCATCAATATCTACACCTATTATATCTACTCCATACTTCTCCCAAACTCCTTTTTCTGCAACATCAATACATAGATTAAGTGCTGTTTGCCCACCCATAGTTGGAAGCACAGCATCTATATCTCTTTCTTCTAATATCTCAACAATAGAAGCAATAGTAAGAGGTTTTAAGTATATATGGTCTGCCACAACATTATCAGTCATAATCGTTGCAGGATTGGAATTAATAAGAGAAACTTCTATACCTTCCTCTCTTAATGACCTAGAAGCTTGTGATCCTGAATAATCAAACTCACATGCTTGACCTATTACAATAGGTCCACTACCAATAATTAAAATTGATTTTAGCGATTTATTCTTTGGCATAAAATAATATTTACGTGCGAATTTATAATTTTTAAATCTTACATTTTTACTACAATCTTAATAGATATCAACAAGTTTCCAAATATATATGCTAAAAAAAAGGTGTTGCTAAAGCAACACCTTTTCTATATATGAATAACTCATTATTTATGGCCCATTTCATCAGACACTGTCAGTCTTTTTCTTCCTTTAGCTCTTCTTCTAGCTAGGACCTTTTGCCCATCAGAAGTGGACATTCTATCCATAAATCCATGCTTATTTTTTCTTTTTCTATTAGAAGGTTGAAATGTTCTTTTTGGCATAATATTATCTTTTAATAATCTGATTGCAAATATAATAGGTTTTTTGTTCTTTAAAAGAAATATTTATAATAAATTATTCCTAACGAATTAAATAATTATTGTTACGTAATATAAATTCTGCTCTTTCAGGCTTAAAGAATACAACATTCCAATCTCCTTTATAATAAATATCTGTAGGAACATGAATGTCATTTATATAATCCATATGTACCAAAACATCAATATCTAAGCTTAAGAGAACGTTTTTATAAACAAATTTATACTCCCTATAAATAACATGAAAATTACTTTTATCAAAATAGGAAACTAAATTCCTAATTAAAGCTTTGCCAAGATCTTTCTTTTTTAAATCTTTCTTTGCTTTAATGGAAAAAACATAACATTCCCTTCCACGATAAATAGTATCACTAATTATATAGTCATAATATTTCTGCATACTTACATCAAATACCTCTAATCTTTTTGACATCCCTCCTTTACTCTGTTCAGTATCAGAAGAGCCAATAGAGAATCCAACTGTCTTAGCATCGCGCATATTCTGACTTTCATCTGTTCTTTTATTACGGTTTATCCTAAGAGATACAGGAATGGTATCTTTTGGAAAAAACACTTCATCAAAGGCTTGTGGAGTATAATACCTATATTTACCATTTCTTTTAAATATTCTACCTGTATGGTAAGTAGAATCCTTTAATATAAAAGCATTACTTCCGTCTGAGAAATAAGTTCCTTTCTTTTTAACTTCTGCTATTATCTTTCTTTTTTTATTAAATACATATAACTCACTCTGGTAATCATGGGTATAATAACGCAGATGCTTAAAACCCATATAAAAAGTAGTATCATTTTTAACATATCTAACAAAGTCCTCTACAGTAAACCCATCCTTTTCTTCAGAAATAACAACATCATCTAAAAATACAACAGGCATTAATGTATCTTGAGCTATAGCATAAGATGAAAAAGAAAGAAAAAATAAAACTAAAATACTCTTCATTATAGAAACAAAGATAAAAAAGCCGACACAAGTGTCGGCTTTTAAGATTAGTAATTACACATAAGCCGGATTCTGTTCTCAATAAGAGTGCCATCATTTATCTAGGATAATAGTTACCTATTACCTCGAGCTACCCACCCCTCAGAAAAAGGCGAGCCACCTTTAAATTCTGATATACATGGTATTGCACCACATAGAGTTTACCTGATTTCACTACAGCCGAACTGTACTTGCTTTCTGTTGCACTTGTCCATATCTCACGATAGACGGGTGTTATCCGTTATGTTGCTCTATGGTGTCCGGACTTTCCTCTTTATAAAATAAAGCGATAGCATCAGTAATTACTAAAACAAAAGTAAAGAATATATTAATATAAGAAAACATTAAATATTACTTTTGCATACTATGGATTTTAAGATATTAAAGCAAGACAAACAATCTAAGGCAAGAACCGGCAAAATAAAAACAGCTCATGGTGAGATACAAACACCTATATTTATGCCAGTAGCGACTAATGGAACAATTAAAGGAGTACATCAAAAAGAAATTATTGAAGACACATTAGCACAGATAATATTATCTAATACATATCATATCTATTTAAAACCAGGTCTTAATATCATTAAAGAAGCTGGAGGCATCCATAAATTCATTGGGTGGAACAAACCACTTCTTACAGATAGCGGAGGATATCAGGTATATTCCCTATCTGGCAATAGAAAAATAACTGAAAAAGGTGTTGAATTTCAATCTCATATAGATGGAAGCTATCATTTCTTTACACCAGAATATGCAATAGATATACAAAGAATGATTGGTGCAGATATTATTATGGCTTTTGATGAATGTACTCCATACCCATGTGAATATGAATATGCGAAAAAATCCATGCATATGACACATAGATGGCTTAAAAGATGTGAGGATCGTTTTAATATTACAGAGGAAAAATACGGATACAAACAAACTTTATTACCTATTGTACAAGGAAGTGTATATAAAGATCTAAGGATACAATCTGCTGAAAAAATTGCCAGCTTTGATTTTGATGGTAATGCCATAGGAGGATTATCAGTAGGTGAGCCTCATGATATTATGTATGAAATGACAGACGCTGTTTGTTCAATACTACCCTGGGAGAAACCTAGATACTTAATGGGAGTTGGCACACCTTCAAATCTATTAGAAAATATTGCGTTAGGTATAGATATGTTTGACTGTGTTATGCCAACTAGAAATGCTAGAAATGGAATGCTATTTACTTGTGAAGGAACAATTAATATAAAAAACAAGAAATGGGAAAATGACTATAGCATCATTGATAAAAATGGCACCTCCTACGTTGATAAGATGTACACAAAAGCATATGTTAGACATCTTTTTTCTAGTAACGAAATGCTAGGCAAACAAATAGCAACATTACATAATATACGCTTCTATCTATGGTTAATGGAAGAAGCTCAGAAAAAAATAAAAGATGGTACATTTACCAAATGGAAAAATCAAATGGTAAAGAAATTAGATGTTAGGCTATAAATGAAAAAGCTAGATATATATATAATCAAAAGATTTTTAAGCACCTTCTTTCTTACTTTAGGATTAATATTATTAATTGTAATAATTTTTGATGTCTCTGAAAAGATAGATGATTTCTTAGAAAATGATGTAAGTCTAAATATGATTGTATTTGACTACTACCTTAACTTTATTCCTTACTTCGCTAATTTGTTTAGCCCATTGTTTATATTTATATCTGTAGTATTCTTTACATCAAAAATGGCTAATGATACAGAGATAATTGCCATCTTTAATAGTGGAATGAGTTTTAATAGACTACTTAAACCATTCATAATAGCAGCATCTATTCTTGCATTTATTTCTTATATATTTGGCAACTTCATTATTCCGCCAGCTAATAAAGAAAGGGTGGAGTTTGAAAGTAATTATTTAAAGTACAAGAAAAAATCAAACACCAAAAACATACATCTGCAAATAGAAAAGGGACAATATGTATTTATTGAAAGTTTTAATATTAAAAGATCTACTGGATATAAATTTACACTAGAAAATTTCAAAGGGAATAAACTGGAATCTAAATTAGAGGGCAACTACATCAAATATGACACTATTACCAATAGGTGGAGTGTAAATAGATATAAGATAAGAGAATTTCACGCAGATGGTCAAACCATTACTAAAGGTCAAAAGCTAGATACTCTTATCAACTTAACACCTGCAGATTTTATTAAAAAAGATAATTTAGTTGAGGGCATGAATCTATTTGAATTAAATGATTATATCGCCGAAGAGGAATTAAAAGGCACAGAACAGATAGTATTTTATAAGATTGAAAAGTATAAACGTACAGCATTCCCTTTTGCCGTTATTATACTTACACTAATTGCTGTTGCTATCTCTTCTAAAAAGATAAGAGGGGGTGTTGGCGTACATTTAGGATTAGGTATTCTTATAGCATTTACTTATATTCTATTTATGCAAATATCAACCACCTTTGCTACCAATAGTAATTTAACTCCACTACTTGGGGTATGGATTCCTAATATTATTTTCTCTATAATTGGTGCTGTGTTACTAAGAAGATCTGCTAGATAATCTATCTAACTAATTTACGATATTTTATTCTTTTAGGTGAGATATCTCCAAGTCGTTTTTTTCTATTTTCCTCATAGTCAGAGAAGCTTCCTTCAAAATACACAACATTACTGTCCCCTTCAAAGGCTAGAATATGTGTACATACTCTATCTAAGAACCACCTGTCATGTGAAATAATCACGGCACATCCAGCAAAATTTTCTAAGCCTTCCTCTAAAGCTCTTAATGTATTTACGTCTAAGTCATTTGTTGGCTCATCTAATAAAAGAACATTAGCTTCTTGTCTTAGAGTCAATGCTAAATGTAAACGATTACGCTCCCCTCCTGAAAGAACACCTACTTTTTTATTTTGATCAGAACCATTAAAATTAAATTTCGCGACATATGCCCTGGAATTCATCAACTTACCACCAACATTTACCTGCTCATTTCCTCCTGTAATCTGCTCCCATATTGTTTTTTCCATATCTATATCAGCATGTTGTTGGTCTACATAGGCAATCTTTACCGTCTCTCCTACTTTAAATGTACCCGTATCTGCATTCTCTTGCCCCATTATCATCCGAAAAAGAGTGGTCTTTCCAGCACCATTAGGCCCAACAATACCAACAATACCTGCTGGAGGTAACTTAAATTCTAAGTTCTCATAAAGCAACTTATCTCCAAATGCTTTACTTACACCTTCAGCATCGATTACATTATTTCCTAATCTAGGTCCTGGAGGTATATATAACTCTATTTTGTCTTCTTTCTGCTTGCCTTCATCTGATAATAATTTTTCATAATTACTTAAACGAGATTTTGATTTTGTTCTCCTGCCCTTTGGTGACATCCTAACCCATTCTAATTCTCTTTCCAGCGTCTTCTTTCTTTTGCTTTCTGTTTTCTCCTCTTGTGATAACCTTTTTGTTTTTTGCTCTAGCCATGAAGAGTAATTACCCTTCCACGGAATACCCTCACCTCTATCAAGCTCTAATATCCAACCAGCTACATTATCTAGAAAATATCTATCGTGAGTAATTGCAATAATCGTTCCTTTATATTGTGAAAGGTGTTGCTCTAACCATAAAACAGATTCCGCATCCAAGTGGTTAGTAGGCTCATCAAGCAGTAATATATCTGGCTCTTGTAGCAATAAGCGACAAAGAGCAACTCTTCTTTTCTCTCCTCCTGATAATACTGATATCTTAGTGTCAGCCTCAGGACAACGCAAAGCATCCATAGCGATATTTAACTTGGTTTCTATATCCCATGCACCTAAGGCTTCAATTTTATCTTGTAACACCCCCTGTTGTTTCATTAATGAATCCATCTTATCTGCATCTTCATAATTTTCAGGTAATCCAAATGCATCATTAATAGCATTATATTCAGCAAGCACATCAACGGCCTCCTGCATACCTTCTTTAACAATTTCCATTACGGTCTTATTATCATCAAGCTTAGGTTCCTGTTCTAAATATCCAACATTATACCCATCAGAAAATACCACATCACCTTGATAAGCTTTATCTACTCCAGCAATAATCTTTAAAAGTGTAGACTTTCCTGACCCATTTAATCCAATTATACCAATCTTAGCTCCATAGAAAAAAGAAAGATAGATATCTTTTAAAACTTGCTTATTATTATTGTTAAAGGACTTAGAAAGTCCTGACATCGAGAATATTACTTTTTTATCGTCTGACATATTAAATATTAATTAGAGTTTATTTCATCAAAAGCTATTCTTGCAGGATGAGATTTAGGTAAAATAGCAGCATGAGTTTTTTTAATTTTCTTGATAGTTCCATCATCAAGCTTATATTCTATCATTTCATCATCTTGATGATCTAAATCTTCAGAAGAGTTTGGTTTTACTTGCTCTTGTATTTTTTCTTCTTCCTGTAGAGGTTCTGAATCTTCTTTTACTTCTTTCTCATCATTAGAGCAACAAGATTTTTTTTCTTCTGATGGTCGTTCTTGTTTTTTTTCTGTCTGCTTATATGAATTATCATTTGTAAAAAATTCATTAAATGAATCTCCTTTTTGTAACAAAAGAACAAGCAACCATATAGGTCCTATAAGTGGAATAAAAATAATCAATAGCATCCATCCACTCCTTCCAACATCATGCAACCTTCTAACAGTTACAGCAAGTGCAGGAATGAATACAAGTAAAGAATAAAGCATCGATAATTTAGGGCTTACAATGGTAGCTAAAGAAGAAAAAACAATGTTAAATAATACAAACATCCAATACTCTTTCCTCGATGAGGATGATTCAAAATCTGAGTATTTTTTTAATACAGCAATAAAATTATCCATTGAATTATATTTTTGTCAATAATATAAAAATAATTACATTTGATGGATATAATAAAATTAAAAATTTATGGTTAACAATTGGCAGAAAAGCTGGAAAGGAAGAATAGCAAAATTTATTTTTGAAACATATAATAATCGTGAGAATGATAATGTGTCAGATCACTTCTTCAACCTAACTATAGATCAATTATTATGGCATGCTACAACTATAATTAAAGATGATGAAAAACTAGTTAACATAAAGTATGTAGGACAAAGGTATTGGTCAAAAAATGCAATTAAACATTACTGCCAATTAAACCCACTAGAGGGAAGAGGACTTAAAGCATGTGTAAACCTTAGGCATGAGCATGCAGTTCCAAGAATTATGATAAAAGAAAAAATAGAAAAAAGTCTAAAAGAAAATAGTAGTATTCATGAAATATA
>MDTG01245473.1_pt1 | contig 10180 bp, 2 predicted proteins | sample 811421 | NCBI WGS metagenome assembly MDTG01 (sample SAMN05326645, study PRJNA326480) | marine metagenome | isolation source: seawater | place: Pacific Ocean: South East | collected 2011 | reverse complement strand
TGGAATTTCTGATCCATCTTCATTAAAATATGTGATTGTAAGAAAAGATTCGTCTTGCCTCGCACCAGTATCAGGGTCAGTCAGTAATTGATCAATGATTGTTGATGTGTCAAATGTAAATAGACCATCTGTTGAATCATCTCCTTGAGCACCATCGCATTGTCTTTCAATTGAAACGGGGTAGGCAATAGGCCTAGGTTCTACATACAATTCAGCAACTTTTTTAAGTCCTAGGCAAGAGATTGTATTAAGCTCATTTATTTCGACTGACACCCAAATATCCTGTAAGAACGGGGTGATATTTGTATATGTTGAATTTATATCAATTGCATTACTTTTTGTTAGAGCATCTTCTTTGTTGTTAAAATATAGTATTGTAATATTCTGCCCTGAAAATTTACTATCAGAAGCGATTAGTTGATTTGTAATTTCACCAAATATTGCTGATGAGCTCCAAGTTTCAATTCCATCTTGTTCATTACTTGGTGAGGTTTCACAAGTGCTAAATTTTAATAAAAAGTTTTCGTTGATAGTACTAGCTCCAATTTTGAGCTGAATTTGAGCAGATCTAAAACATTGATTTTCTGTTAATACTTTGACATAAATGGTTTGATTAAAGAGGATTTCATTTTCATACGACTCTGGATTATTAATCAATGATTCAGTTGAAAAACTTGAATCTGTATAATATTCAAATAATTCATTTAAATAATTTTCTGAAATATCATCTTCAAACTCTGTTAAATTAAAAAGTGTTCTTCCATCATTATTTTCATCATCGTCACATTGTTCAACAATGATCGATGAATTTATTAAAATTGGAAGCGGGGCAACAACAGCATTAAATGATGAATCTGAATTAAAACATTCTGTTTTATTGCTCATTACCCTCACAAAAATTTTCTGACTGTTTGCAATTGTGTTAGAAAAAGGAAAACTAATTCCATTATCATCCAAATCCTCTGAGCTGTTCTTAGATAAGTGAAATGTCACTGTGAAATCATCTTGACTTTGATCATTTCCCAATATATCTGGAATGTAATTTTCAAAATTGAATGTAGCAATAAAACCATCTTTGTCATCACCAACTGAGTTGTTGTCACAAACAATTACATCCTCAATTTGATTTGCAGTTGGTAATGATTCCTCAACGATCAATGTCGTATCATCATTTGTTGTCTGTATACATGCGTATTCATTCGTACTAACTTCAACTCGGTATTTATTACCATCCATACTTAACTTAACATCGGAAATAATCAATTTCGCACTATTTGATCCTGAATATTCATTGTTATCAGTGATCTCTATCCACGTGTTTGGCTGATTAGCTGTAGAATAGAACCATGAATAAATGACGCTATCGTTAGTTGTAACGGAAACATTAAATTCAACTGTGGTTCCAATCTCACAAGCTATCGCAGATTCGGGCTCAGTAGAAATCGCTGGGGGCTCACCAACTTTTTGAAAATAATAAACATCATTATTATCCTTAAGGGGTTCACCATTAGGATCATAATTTGTAAAAATTATTTGTCCTCTTGAATCAACACCACCATTATCAATTGTAGGAATACCTTCTCCAAAAATTCCATCACCATCACCATCGCTATAACCAGCTTCAATAACATCGAAACAACTATCATTATCACTGTCATAGTCATACATATCAAGCTCGTCTGTAAAATCTGTATTTAAATTATAATCTTTTACAGTAACAACTGGAACGTAGACGCTTTCACCAGTTGCATTAACATTGGAATAGTTATGAGTGAAGCTTAAACCATCTATTTGATATGAATATAACTCATAGGTAAGATTTGTCCTTGTTTTGAATTTAAATCGAATTTCGTTTGAAGTATATTTTAGGGTTTTATCTTCGTAAATCCCATCAAAATCAGTATCAACTAACAGATTGTCATCTGGATCTAGTAATGTTATATTTGTTGTTGAGGGTAAACTTTTTATAATAAAACTTTCCCCATTTTTTTGAGCAACACCAATATTGGAGTCTGTTACTAGTATGTTGATCTTTTCATTGAAATCAAGTGTGAAAACCAAACTTTGATCAACACCAGCCTCAACCTGTGATTCAAAAGAGCTTTCAATTTGACCATTTGAAATCGTGTGGTCGCTTCTAGATGAAATAACATTTCCAGTGATGAGTCCATTAATTCCAGTTCCATTAAGTAATGCAATTTCAGGTCTTAATGGGTCTTGAAAAGATATTTTTCCATCACCTAAGGATTCGTAAAAGTTAGATATTCCGTCGTTATCTATATCTAAGTCAATGTTATCTATAATACCATCATTATCATAATCATCGGGACAAATGCTAATTGGTATTTCGTCCGAAACATAATCAATATTAGTACATTCTAATACTCCTTTCAACCTATATAGTCCAGGTTGATTTGGGGTAAATTCTGCAGTTGTAAAAAAAGTGGATTCAAACACACCAGTTAGCTCATTTAATTTCTGCCAAATTATGCTATCAAAGTTTGTAAAATTTGTTGCTGTAAAAACAACATTTGATGAACCATCTCTTTTAATACAAGAACCTAAAGACTCAAATTCAATATTTAAATCAAAAGTTGGGGGCCTTGCAAATCCCGAATAAAAACCACCTGTCGTTGCAGAATAGTTAGTGTTGTAGTATGCTACATATAACTCATCATCACCACGGACTGTTATATTTCCCTCCAAGCCTTTTACAAGATAAGTTTCATAATTTAAATTTCCATCCACTGCATATGGCCCTTCAGTTTGAAATTGATTTATTGGGTTACCGTTGATGGTGACAGCAGAATTTTTTTTAGCTACAAAAGAAACAGCTCCTCCATCTTCAAATTCTTTACCTACATAATTGATTTGAAGGATATTATCTACATCACCAACATTAGCACAACTTAACGGTGGAACAAAAAACATCCCCTGCCTAGCAGCTCGATTTTGACCATTTTGTCCCAACCAAACTGCACCTAAGCCTTGAAATGCAAAAATTTTATCATTTGGATTTTCACTGTTTACATACATATTACCACGAATTGGATGGTATTTATCCCCCTCAATAATTACAAATTCTCCATTATTTAAAATCACCTGGGTGTTGTTATCGTCAACTAATGGCAAACCATTTACATTTATGATTGTATTATCTTGATCAGCAATTAATAATACATTTTCCCAATCATTTTCTCCTTCTCCTCTAATGAAAATATACTCATTGCCCACAAGATCACTACCCACAATTTGATCGACCCCATAGTCTTGTCCGTCCTCCAGTGCTGAGAATGAACCAGTGCCAGACCCACTATTAACAACAATAGACTTGTCAGACTCTATGAGCGTTCCAATTATACCATCAACAGAACTAATGGAGTTGTTTTGTTCAGCTGCAATAACATATGTCTGGCCGTAATCTAAATTAACATCTATTATTCCAGTCGTACCGTTAAGTAATTGAACACCTGTTGGTAGCGTAAACTTTACGTTGGTATTATTTTGCGTTGCCATAACAGATGCAAAGTTTAAGTGATTGCCTGTTAGATTTTGAAGTGCACCTGCTCTAAACCTTGTTCCAAATCCAGAATCCCCTTTACTAACCAAAGCTCCAGCATGATATTGATTTCCTTGGTTATTCATATTTGAATTAAATCTTACTGAAACATATATATCACTTTCAGCTTCAATAATAAATCCAGCAAGGCTACCTTTGTTTTCTGTCTGTTCTCTTCTTATAAATAGATAATCATATTCAACCCCCTCAGGTGCAGCTCTCAAAATACGACCATTGTTGTTATTAACAACATCAGAATACATTATGTCTCCATTTGACCTTTTAACTGTAAAAGCAACATCATCTAAGCTAGGTGTTGATATATAAAACCACTGGTCTTCTGGTGCATTTGAATCAAACTGGTTTCCACTTCTCTCATGTGTTAGAGGTGGAATAAAGTGAATTTTGCTAAGTTGTGAAAATAAAGAATTTGAAATTGCAACAGCTAAAATTATGGTTGATATTTTAAATATTTTTTTCAAAAAAGAATGTAAATATAACTCAATTATTTTATGTCAATGCACTAATGATTTATTATATCTATTTAAATTATAACTAATTCTTCACTCTAAAAAAAATAACCCACAACATAAAATTATTTAATTTGATAATTATTACCTTTTATATTTATAACTTAATCTAAATTTAATTTATTGTGAAAAACGATAGAGATAGAATTAAAGCTCTGTTATACCATTCAAAACCCAATCCGGGTAAAATTAAAGTTATCCCATCAAAAAGTTATTCCCAACAAACTGATCTATCACTTGCTTATTCTCCCGGTGTTGCCTATCCCTGTTTAGAAATTAATGATAATCCAGAAAATGTATACAGATATACCGCTAAATCAAATTTGGTTGCTGTAATTTCTAATGGAACAGCTGTCTTGGGATTGGGTGATATTGGACCATTAGCATCAAAGCCTGTCATGGAGGGAAAAGGATTATTGTTTAAAATCTTTGCCGATATTGATGTGTTTGATATTGAAATTGACACTAAAAATACTGAGGAGTTCATAAATACTGTTAAAAATATTGCACCAACATTTGGTGGTATTAATTTGGAAGATATAAAAGCTCCAGAGGCTTTTGAAATTGAAAAAAGACTTGTTGATGAATTAGATATTCCCGTAATGCATGATGATCAACATGGAACAGCAATTATATCTGGTGCTGCTTTATTGAATGCCCTTGAGCTCGCAAAAAAAGAAATCGGAATTATAAAAATGGTTATATGTGGTGCTGGAGCTGCAGCAATTTCTTGTGCAAAAATTTATTTATCCCTTGGTGTGAAAATTGAGAATATTGTAATGTTTGATAGTAAAGGCGCAATTAATATTGAACGTAAAAATTTAACTATTGAAAAACAAAGATTTGCAACAAAAAATATTTCAATAAAAACTTTAAACGATGCAATTCATGGGTCGGATGTGTTCATTGGATTATCTAAAGCAAACATGATGACAAAAGAAATGCTTCTTTCAATGGCCAAAAACCCTATAGTTTTTGCGATGGCAAATCCAGACCCTGAAATTAGTTATAAAGTAGCAAAAAGAACAAGAGATGATATTATAATGGCAACAGGAAGAAGTGATCACCCAAATCAAGTAAATAATGTTTTGGGTTTCCCTTTCATTTTTAGGGGTGCTCTTGATGTTAGAGCTTCAAAAATCAATGAGGAAATGAAAATGGCAGCTGTTTATGCTCTAGCAAAACTTGCTAAAGATCCAGTTCCAGAAATTGTTAATATTGTTTATAAGGAAAAAAAATTAATGTTTGGAAGAGATTATATTATTCCTAAGCCCTTCGATCCAAGGTTAATCTCAACTGTTCCCTTAAGCGTAGCTAAAGCAGCAATTGATTCAGGGGTTGCTAAATTAAAAATAGAAAATTGGGATAAGTATAAAAAGGAATTGGAATTAAGGTTAGGAAATAATAATCGAATTACAAGGTTGTTGATTGAAAAAGCAAAGCAAAATCCAAAAAAAATCATATATGTAGAAGCTGATCGGCTTGATGTATTAAAAGCAGCACAAACAGTTTATGAAGAAGGAATAGGAATTCCAATTTTAATTGGCAGAAAAGAAAGAATAAAAAAATTAATATCGGAGTTAGATCTTGATTTCTCCAAAAAACTAAAAATAATCGATTTAAGCATTGAGAAAACAAAAGAAAAGATAAAAAAATATGGAAAAATATTTTTTGAGCAAAGAAAACACAAAGGTTTAACGTTAGGGCAAGCTGAAAAATTAATGAGAAGAAGGGATTATTTTGCTTCAATGATGGTTAAGTTAGGAGAGGCAGACGCATTAATTTCAGGATATTCACGAAGCTATCCAGATGTAGTAAAGCCGATTTTAAGGGTTATTGGAAAAGCAAAAGGAGTAAGAAAAGTTGCAGCAACGAATTTGATGATTACAAGCAAGGGTCCTATATTTTTAGCTGATACATCTATAAACATTAATCCCAAATACAATGAGTTAGGATATATTGCTAACATGACATCCGAAATTGCCAAAATGTTTGGATTTCAGCCTGTTGTTGCAATGCTTTCTTACTCAAACTTTGGTTCAAGTGACCACCAGATGGCAAATAAAGTAATATCTGCTGTAAAATTTATTAAAAGAAGCTTCCCAAAATTGTTAGTTGATGGTCCAGTTCAGTCAGATTTTGCCTTAAATAAAGGAATGTTAAAAAATAAATTTGATTTTTCTAAACTTGCTGGTCAAAAAGTAAATATTTTAGTTTTTCCTAATTTAGATTCTGCAAATATTACTTATAAAGTTATAAAAGAAATTGATGGAGCACTTTCAATTGGACCAATAATGATGGGAATGGATAAGCCTGTTCACATACTACAATTAAAAGCTAGTGTTGATGAAATAATAAATATGTCAGCAATTGCAGTTGTTGATGCTCAATACAGAAATATTCAAAATGATCACACATATTAAAGGAATATTAATTGAAAAATCACCAACCGAGCTCGTTATTGAATCTAATGGGATCGGTTATTTAATCAATATTTCTTTAAACACATTTTCAATGTTAGGCAAAGAGGATAATGTTAAACTATTTACACATCAAATTATCAAAGAGGACTCTCATGCACTTTATGGTTTTTATGAAAAGTCGGAAAGATTTCTTTTTGTAAAATTAATTTCTGTATCAGGTATCGGGGCGAGTATAGCAAGAACAATGTTATCGTCTTTGAAACCTGCTGAGATAATTTTTGCAATTTCATCCGGCGATGTAAGTATTATTCAGTCCATCAAGGGGATTGGATCGAAAACCGCTCAAAGATTAATATTAGAATTGAAAGATAAATTAAACTTAATTCAAAATGAAGATAGCATTGATTTTGTGCAAAATAATTCAGTTAGTGAAGCTATATCAGCCCTTGAGGTCTTAGGGTATTCAAATAAACAAACTAATAAAGTTGTCAATCAGATTTTTAATCAAAATTCAGGAATAGATGTTGAAAGTTTAATTAAAAAGGCTTTAAACAAATTATAAGATATTGATTGATTTTTTTTCAAATACAAATAGAATATTTTTTGTAATATTATTTCCTTTATTATTCTTTTCATATTTATCCTCAGCCCAAACTACAATTACTCTTGATACATTAAATAAAACTATCTACATGGGTGATTTTAAATTAAAAAAACTCCCGGACTTTATAAATAATTATAAATATAACTCTGAATCTGATTCTTATATTTATGAACCAAATATTAGTGATTTTAATATTGAAACCCCTCTTATACTAAGTCCAAGTGATTTCAGAGAGCTGTATAGGACATTAATAATTAAAAACTATTTTAAGGATCAGATTAATATATTAGAAGACCCAAAAAGAGATGTTGAGAAAAAAAATTTAGTTCCTAACCTTTATCTAAACTCAAACTTTTTTGAAACAATATTTGGAGGAAATGAAATAGAGCTATATCCCAGAGGCTCAGTTGCAATTGATATCGGTGCTAGATTTACAAAAAGAGAAAATCCTTCAATACCTCTCAGAAATCAAAGTAATATTAGTCTTGATTTCAATCAAGCTTTATCACTCAGTCTAAATGGAACAATCGGTACAAAATTTAAAATAAATTCAAATTATGACTCACAATCAAATTTCGATTTTCAAAATCTTTTAAAGTTAGATTACACACCTAACGAAGATGATATCATTCAAAAAGTGGAACTTGGTAATGTTAGTATGCCATTAAGTGGTTCTCTCGTAAGTGGTGCTCAAAGTCTTTTTGGGTTTAAAACTCAGCTTAAATTAGGTAAAACAACAATAGATGCTGTGATTGCTGAGCAGAGATCTCAGTCAAATACTTTAAACACTTCATCCGGAGGTTCTATAAATGAGTTTTCCTTTTTTCCCTTGGATTATGAAAGTAATAAACATTTTTTTCTTTCGCATTATTTCAAATTAAACTATGATAATTTTCTCAGCAGTTATCCATATATAAATTCCCCAGTTAATATAACTAGAATTGAAGTCTGGATAACAAACAGAAGTTCAGAAACTGATAATGTTAGAAATCTAGTTGCATTTCAAGATTTAGGCGAAAATTTCCCAGACTTTACGTCAGTTGATGATTTTGCAAATGATTTTTTTATTGGGAATATTAATCAAAACCCTGATAATTCATTAAACAAGTTTGATCCAAAAAATATCGGTCAAAACTTTTTAAATGATCAAATAAGAAATATATCAACAATTACAAGTGGTTTTTCTAATTATGCTAATTTAATTAAAGAAGGCACAGATTATGAGATTTTGGAAAATGCAAGAAAATTAGATGACTCAGAGTATCAGTTTAATGATAAACTCGGATATATATCATTGAATCAACCACTTGAAAATGATGAAGTGGTTGCTGTTTCTTTCCAATACACAATAAATGGTAATGTTTTTCAAGTAGGTGAATTTTCAAATGAGGTTGATTTTTCAACCACAAATGATAGTCAAACTACAAGCACAAACAATTTAATTCTTAAAATGCTAAAAAGTACCATTACGAACGTACAACAACCTGTTTGGAAACTAATGATGAAAAACATCTACAGCCTCAATACTTATGAATTTAGCTCATCAGACTTCAAGCTTGATATTTTTTATTCAAACCCGTCCCCATTAAATTATTTGCAACCGTTTGATGCATCGTCGTGGCCTGAAAATCTTGATAAGGTTAGATTGTTGAATGTATTTGATTTTGATAAATTAGACTCTAACGGAAACTTAAGTGAAGGAGGTGATGGTTTTTTTGATGTAGTTGATGGAGTGACGGTAAGTAGAGATAGAGGGTTACTTATATTTCCAAGTGCAGAACCTTTTGGTGAGTTTATTTTTGAAAAGCTCAGAAATAGTCCAAATGAAAACTACAATGATATATCTAGCTACAACGATAATCAGTTAAAGTATGTTTACAACGAAATGTATTCATTTGGAAAGACCATCGCAGAAAAATATGTCGAAAAAAATAAATTTAATATTAGAGGCAAATACAAAGCAAATGATGATAGTCAATCCATTTCAACAGGTGAATATAATATACCAAATGGCTCTGTCGTTGTATCTGCTGGAGGACGTGTATTACAAGAAGGAGTTGATTATTTAGTTAATTACCAAACAGGTGATGTTCAGATTTTGAATGAATCTTTAAAAAACTCTAATATACCAATTGAAATTTCAACCGAGAGCAATTCCTTCTTTTCACAGCAAAAGAGAAGGTTTGCAGGCATTAATTTTGAACATATCGCTACTGAAAAATTCAAGTTTGGCGGATCATTAATTAATTTGAGTGAAAAATCTATAACAAGAAAATCAAATTATGGATTTGAGCCAGTTAATAATACTGCATTTGGCTTAAATTTTAATTATTTCTCTGAAATCCCAATACTCACAAGCTTGATTAATAAACTACCTAACATTAATACAGATGTTCCATCAAATGTCTCAGTTAGATCAGAATTTGCATATTTAAAATCATCTAAACCCAGAAGTTCAGGATATGATGGCTCATCCAGTGTTTATTTAGACGATTTTGAGGGTACTCAAAATAAATTAGACTTAAGAGATTTTTTGTCTTGGAAGCTTTCTAGTGTGCCTGTTGGCTTTAAAGGGTATGATTTTGGAAATAATGATATTAGGTCAGGTTTTAATAGAGCTAAACTATCTTGGTATACAATTGACCCAATTTTTTATGGGTCCAGGAAACCAAATGATATTGATAATAATGAAATATCGAAAAATTCATCACGTAGAATTTATATAGATGAAATATTTCCTCAAGTAGACTTATACCAGGGAGAATCAAGAGTACAAACAACACTAGACTTAACCTATTATCCGAGCGAGAAAGGTCCATATAACAATAATTTCTCAGAAGATTTCAATCAAAACATAAATGAAAATTGGGCAGGTATTTTTAGAAAAATAAATACTACAAACTTTCAAAAATCTAATGTTGAGTACATCCAATTTTGGATTTTAGATAATTTTTCGGAGAATTTATCTGATGGTGAATTAGGTGAAATAGTATTTCATTTGGGAAATATTTCTGAGGATATTTTACCAGATGGAAAAAAACAGTATGAAAATGGTCTGCCTGTT
>MDTG01325639.1_pt1 | contig 10181 bp, 10 predicted proteins | sample 811421 | NCBI WGS metagenome assembly MDTG01 (sample SAMN05326645, study PRJNA326480) | marine metagenome | isolation source: seawater | place: Pacific Ocean: South East | collected 2011 | reverse complement strand
CGCCGAGGCCGCCGAACAGAGCTTCCGCCAGGCACTATTCTGATTTGATCACTTGGAGTAAATTTTCGTGCAGGGATATTATGTTTATCAACAAAGTCTCCAAGTTGGGTAAGCTCACCGGCCTTAAAGGCTTCTAGTATACCTTGCTTGACTTCGATGTTTGCTTTCCAAACACCATCTACTTTGTTTGCGGATCTAATCTCACCTGTTTCTAATTTTTCAATTACTGTTTGCCAGTTCATTCCTAACTCCAGAGCTCAACATTTTTATTTGTGATGCGCAATACGCTGCTATCTATAATTTCCTCATGGGTCAAAGGTGCTCGACATATTGGAGAGCTTAGTTCTCCTTTTTCAAACATCAGCATTTTTACAGGTATTGGGTTGGACGCAATAAATAACGTGTCGGCCCAACTTTTCCAGTCAGCTGGGTTGGTTAATTTACCATTCAAGGTTTTTTCAGCAAACATTTTCACTTTGCTAGGCCAAGCGTTACTTGCCACAGAAACTAAACCTTTAGCTCCCAACTTTGCGTATGCTGGCAGCATACCATCATCGCCACTAAAAACCGGAGCTGGGTAAACCGTGTCAACATAAGATTTAAATTCGCTTGTAGATCCACTTGCTTCTTTAACAGACCAAAAATTTGGGTGTGATTTAAGTTTATTTAATGCATGCTTACATAGACTTACTCCAGTTCTTCCAGGGACGTTATAAAGCATCACTGGTTTTGAAACACTATTCATTAATTCATTAAACCATTTAATCTGCCCTTGAGTTCCTGGCTTTGCATATAGGGGAGTGACCATAAGGTAGCAGTCGTAATTAAGGCTTTCTAAATATTCAAGCTCTCTTTTAGTTTCTTCAAGATTGATTCCACCAACCCCGGCCATCAAAGGAACTTTTGGTGATAGATCCTTTGCGAATTTATAGATAGATTTTTTTTCTTCATTTGATAAGTTAAGTGCTTCACCTGTCGAGCCAAGAATTAGTATACCGTTTCCCGTATTTTCTTGTTTTCTGATTAACTTTGTTAGTGTTCCGAAGTCTACTGATCCATCTCCATTCATTGGAGTGATAAGTGCTGTCCATAGAAAAGGCTCGTCATAGTTCATCTGAATACTCCTTTATTAGTTTTTCCGTTATGTCCTCAAAAAAATGTAGTCCATAATTTAATTCGTTTTTATTTTGTATTAAATAGTTTGCTGCCCAAAGTGCTCCTTTTGCAAATACTTTTCTATTAAGAGCTTTATGCTGCAGGCGTATGACCTCATGATGGGTAGTAAGGGTTACGGTATGGTCACCAACAACGTCTCCAACTCTTTCGTGGGTAATATTCGCGTTTTCATTCAGCCATTGATTCCATGAAAGGGCCGTACCGCTTGGGGCATCTAATTTTTTAGCGTGATGAATTTCGTGGATATTTAAGTCGTATTGATCAAATAGATTCATTGAAAAATTAAGCTTTTTTATCATTTGATGAATGACACGCATGCCTAGCGAGAAATTTGAGCCTGAAATCCACGTTAACTTTTCATTTGTAAGTTGATTACGCTTTTCATAGCTCCAATCGAATCCTGTAACTCCAGAAACCAGAGGAATTCTAGACTCTATCAGGATAGGGTATATCTGTTGTAAAATTTCGCTTGTGACGAAAGCAATTGCTATATCACATTTTTTTAGTTTATTTTTAGTGACGGGGTTTTTGGAGTCAAAGATTTCGATTTCTTTTTTTGAGTGGAGGTTCAGAATTTCTCCACCGGTTTTACCTTTACCAATAAGAGCTATTTTCATCGGTTTGCCCTATTGAATAAATGTCTGGTGAAGGTTTTTCACGGTAGTTTCACCTTGGTTTTGGTCGACTAGAACACAGAAGTTATGAACACTTGCTCCCTGGCATATCATGCGCACGTTGGTGGCACCAAGTCCATTGAAAATCTTATTGGCTATACCAGGTGTTGTGTTAATTTTATTTCCTATAATGGAAACGAGTGAGTAGTCTCTTTCTATTCTTATTTTTCCCATCTCTTCTAGATTTTTTATAAAGCTTTGGTTACTTAAATGAATCATGTCTATAGTCATCGCAACTGATATTTCAGAGGTTGTAATTGCATCTACAGACACATCGTGGGACTGGAATACTTCGAAAATTTTTGCCAAAAATCCGTGGGCATGTGCCATATGAGGGTTACTAATTGTAATTAGTCCTTGGTCATCTTTTTTAGTTATGCCTCTAACGAGAGGTTTATAATCGCAATTTTCTTTAATCCAAGTACCGGGAGCATCAGAGTCAAAACTGGACCCGACATATACTGGAATACTTGCTCTTCTGGCCGGTACAAGAGTTGTCGGATGAAGTATTTTTGCTCCGAATATTGCCATTTCTGCAGCCTCTTTAAAGGTGATCTCATGTATTATTTTTGCGGTTGTACATATTCGGGGGTCAGTAGTTGCTATACCTGCTACATCCGTCCATATTTGAATTTCTGCTGCATTTATGGCCTCTGCGAAAATGCTCGCACTATAGTCGCTTCCGCCTCTACCAAGAGTGGTAGTTTCACCCTCGATTGTTTTTCCAATAAAGCCTTGGGTGACAAAATATTGATTTGGGTTATTAATCAGCTTATCTCTGATGATGGCGCTTCTTTGCTCTATTTCGTTAATAATTGGTTTGGCTTTATTGAATTGTGCATCGGTAATGAGGAAGTCCCTCGCGTCCACGTAGTCTACGTCAAATTGATTTCCTAAAACTGATTGAAGACATCCTTGAAACAAGGTGCTGCTTAGTCTCTCTCCTGTTGAGTATATTCTATCTTTGGCCCTTGGAGTTATCTCATTAAGATAAAATGTTCCTTTAATTAATGTACAAAGCTCAGTGATAATTTGATTAATTTTTTCAACGTAAATAGGTTCTAAATCAAGTTGGTTGCAAATTTCCAAATGTTTATCTTTTAGCTTTGAAATAGTTTGGTCTACTATTTCATATGAGCTTCCTTTTGAAAGCTCCATAAGATGCTCTAGGAGGTTGGTAGTACCGTAAGTTGCACTTACGACGATCAATTGGCTTGAGTGAGTTTTTACAATATTTGCTGACCGAAGCATTGATACTTGATCGCCCATACTGCTACCGCCAAATTTAGCTACTTTTAAAGACTGCATAGAATAATCCTTTTAAATAACATCGAGATGATAAACTGTAGAAATCAAAAGTAAAAGTAATAACTTTATAGTTCGCAGATTACTTTGCTTTCTTTAATTATTAGACTTGGCATGAAGAAGAAAAATTTAGATAATAAGTGATAGTACAATCAAGAGGAATAATAGTGAAAATAGCATTTATCGGTTGGAGAGGGATGGTAGGAAATGTTCTTATGGACAGGATTATTGAAAATGGCGACAACAAACACTACGAATTAGATCTTTTTTCGACCTCTCAATCAGGGGAAAAAGGCCCGATATATGGTGGAATTCAATTTGATACGTTAAAAGATGCATACGATATAGATCTTTTAAAGACGTACGACATTATATTAACATGCCAAGGAAGCAATTATACTCAGAAAGTTTACCCCCGAATTAGAAAAGAAAAGTGGAACGGTTTTTGGGTCGACGCGGCGAGTCTTCTAAGACTAGATGATCAAGCTGTAATTTGTCTGGACCCTGTCAATAATACACTTATAAAAAACTCCCTTAGTAAAGGAGTTAAAACTTTTGTCGGTGGCAATTGCACAGTGTCCTTAATGTTAATGGCCCTGAACGGTCTTATTGCAAATGACTGCGTTGAGTGGATATCTTCTATGACCTACCAAGCAGCCAGCGGAGCTGGTGCAAAAAATATGATTGAGTTACTAAATCAAATGAAATTTTTAGGCGACTCTGCTCACGCTCTTATAAGCAATGGAGAAAGCATCACTGAAATTGATCGAAAAGTATCTGAGAGCCTCAGTCACTCACATTTTCCGAAAGAGCATTTCAATTTTCCTCTCGCTGGAAATTTACTTCCATGGATCGATGTCCCTGTAGAATATGGAATGAGTAAAGAGGAGTGGAAAGGCATGACTGAGACAAACAAAATTCTCAATAAAAAAGATCTGCTTCCAATCGATGGTACTTGCGTTCGAATAGGGGCAATGAGAAGTCACTCCCAAGCACTCACGATCAAGCTAAAAGCGGACATTCCGATTGATGAGATTAACCAAATGATTAACGATGCAAATGAGTGGGTTAACATCGTAGAAAATAGTAGGGAAAAAACATTACAAGAGCTTACTCCGGCGTCTACAAGTGGTACACTTAAGATTCCTGTAGGACGTGTTAGAAAAATGAAAATGGGTAACGATTACTTAAATGCATTTACTGTTGGTGACCAGTTACTATGGGGAGCCGCAGAACCTCTAAGAAGAATGGTAAATATTATTGGTGACTTCAAAAGATAGTTTAAAGATTATGACTTATAATGCTTGGGGGCTTAAGATAGGTCCTTTTAGTATCGCTAAGAATTATAAATCTAGAATATTTTCCCTGCCAAATGAGATTTACTACCTCAGGCCTGACATAATTTTTTTGCAAGAAATTTGGAAAAAAACTGACCGGGTGTACCTTGTCGATGAATTAAAAAAAAGAGGCTATCATTACTCATTTTTTAAAAGTGATCAGCATCCAATGATTAAAAAGTGGAAAAAAAAATTTAAGTGGATGAATAAACTTATGCTCGGAAATGGTCTTTTAATAGTCTCCAAGCATAAAATAAACTTTGATAACTCTAATGTAAGGTCATTCACAAATTTTACCGCAAAAGAGGAGTTTTTTACGCGAAAGGGTGCCATTTTTTGTGAAGTATTGATAAAAGGCTTTGGAAAAGTAAATTGTGTAAATACCCACCTTGGCTCAGTTGATTTTTCAACTAAAAAATTAAAATACTCCAGCCAACAGAAAATTTCTCAATCCTATCAACTAGATGAGCTCGCAAAATTTATAAAGGATTTAGATTGCTCTACTCCTCTTTTTATAGGTGCAGATCTAAATATTGATGAAAGACGTTCAATACTTAACTGGTTTCCGAAACCTAGTAATGAATATCTTAAACTTATTTCTGACCTTAATTTGGTCGATAGTTATCGCTACCTAAACCCTCTAGATCCTGGCCTGACATTTTCAAATAAAAATGATTATAAAAAAGATCAGGATGGCCCAGATGCAAGAATAGATTACCTTTTTCATGCAAACCTGGGTAATCATTTTCAACCAGAAGATAGTCAACTAATTTTCAATAAACCAGTTCGAAAAAATAACCAAAGTTTTTTCTTAAGTGACCACTTTGGCGTTTTGAGCATATATAAAATTATCAACAATGGAGAACGAAATGAATGATCATGATAAATTTCACAAAGCACAGAAAGATGTAAAAAACCTGTCAAGAAGACCGTCAAATGATGAACTCTTAGCTCTTTATAGCTACTTTAAACAAGCCTCAAGCGGTGATGTGGAAGGCAGCCGACCTGGGATGATAAAAATTAAAGAGCGAGCTAAATGGGATGCATGGAACAAGCTCCAAGGAATGGAATCTGTTGAGGCAATGCAAAGCTATACAACATTAGTTGAAAAACTCATAAAAGAATATGGAATGAAATAATTTTATGATTTTAAATTCTCTAAAAATCTACCATCTTTGTTTATTATTAAATTATGATTCATAAAAGTGTAACTCTGTATGGCGTAGATCATTCTCCTTGGGTGCAAGGTGTATGGTACGCTCTTTCCTTTACAGGGTATAAAGTCAAACTCACGTCCATACCGCCAAGTCTTAATTGGGTTTTAGAAAATGGTATTACATTTCCTGTACTAAAGCTTAGCTCTACGCATATTATTAAAGATTCATTTACTATCTATAAATTTTTATCAAAACACAATTCCCAAGTTTATTTTCCCGATGATTATTTCCGTCATCAAATGAGGCTTGAAAAGCTATTTTTAAATTATTCTATCTTAAGAGCCCCTAGTAAGAAAAATCTTAAGTTTTTCGGAGCGTGGCTAGGAATGCGTGAAAGGCCCTATACTCTAAATGGTAGTATTTTCAGGTCCTTTTTATTTTTCTATTATTTTCTCCTTATAAAATTAGGACGGCTATTTTACTTTCGTAAATATAGCTCGGATGCTCCTTACCAAAACATCACACAAGAATTAAGACACTGGGACAACTTATTAGAATCAAACAAGTATATTACCGGCGAAAAATTGAGTTTTGTTGACTTCGCTTTGTTCGGACACATTGAATGTATGGCGAGTGGGCCGACAGATGAACTTTTACATAATATCAGAAAAAATCAAAATTTATTGAGATGGATAGAGGATATGATTAAGAATAATCCAAATTATGGACCTTTATTTTCAAAAAGGCTGTTTTATGATAACCATGCTCCACATAAATCTTTACACGATCAATTTCTATTCTTGTTCGGTTGTGTTATCTTTTTACTCTTTTTGCCAATTTCAATTTCAGGAGTAATAATCCTCTTGTTGATTCGCAAGAAAGGCAATCATTTTAGTGGCGCCAAAGTGATAAATCCAAAGGATTAAAGCTCATTAACCTCACGTAATTTTTTAGTAATAATCGTTTTATCTACGTTCCCATTCACTTGTAGATCAATTTCTTTGATGACTAAACTCGGTGTAGAAATATTTATTTTGATTTGATCAAACTCTGTGCCATTATAATTAGGGTAAAAGCTACCATCCGGTTGTTGAAATATATCTATCTCTAAAATCCTATGGTCTTTGGGATCAAATGGTAGCCTGGCCAGGTTTCTTAAAAATCGCAGAGAAACTCTATATTTAACTCCGTCAATGAAGTCAATTCCGGCTGATTCTCTCTCAAGTTGTATTGTGATGATCTTTCCCTTTTTAACCACGCCAAAACTAATTTCCTCACTAGTGAGTAAGGTCATCGTTCCACGCTGCAGGTCCATCAAATTAAACTTTTTTTCGACTCCTGCGCTATCTCTGTAAATCACGTATTTTACATCAATTGGGTTGCCAGGAATATTACCTAAACATAAGATTGCGTCATCTTTAATAAATGCAACATCTATTTTTATGTCTACTGCCTTGTTCCAATCGAGCTCTGGATTATCGTTTTCACCAATCCCACATGGCGGAAGATTACTGTTAGAAAAAGCACTGAATGAGAATAGCATTAATAGTAGGATAAAAAATTTGTTCATAAAATAACCTCGCGAAAAAACCTAAGGAGAATCTTAACTACTAAAGTCTAGACTTTGCAAGTCTTAAGCTGACTTTTTATCACGTTTGCTATTTAGAAATCCCAGAGAATGAACAGGGCTATTTTCGGCTTTCAATCTCCTCTTGTTGTATATTTCAGTTGTACGCACAGATGAATGGCCAACATCTTGCGAAATTTTCCATAGTGCAACACCATTTTCAAGTGCCGAGCCAATATAGGTTGCTCTAGCAGAGTGAGGGGAGACTCGTGTATTTATCCCGGCTTTTTTACAATATTTTTGAAGAATGTAATCAATAGTTTTAGGATTCAACGATTTATTAAGTTTTCCAGGCTCACGTGGGTTTCTGCTGGGTATGAGAAGAAACTCCTCTCCTGTTAACACTTCATCGTGCTGTGTTCTTGATTTTAAATACTCATCTAATATCTTTTTAGCCGTGGGGTGGAGTATTTTTGTGAGTAATTTTCCTCCTTTTGCCATTATCTTGAGACAAAAGAGACTTTCATTAAATTGCTGATAATCCCTAACTTTGAGTTGAGCAAGCTCTGACTTTCTCATTCCTGTTGAAAACAGGAGCACAACCACCGCGCGATGCATATATATGTATTTGGAGCTATTTTCTTCAAATAAAACCGTAAACAGTTTATCTACAGCCTCATCGCTAAGATCTTTGGTTTCAGTAATTGTTTCTTGCTTAGGCCGACGGATGCCCTTGCATGGATTAATGTCAATAATTGATTTTTCGATCAGAAAATCAAAGTAACTTGAAAGAGCAGACAATTTTCTACAAATTGTTTTTGGTGCCTGTGACAAATCGACAAGGTGACTTTTGTAAGCAACCACATGTGCCCTTTCTATACTTTTTAAGCAAGTAAGTTTAATTTTTTTTTCTATTAAGTAGTTAAAAAAATATTGAATATCTCTTTGATAGCACTTTCTTGTATGAGCGCTATTAAAATTTTTAAAAAACTCAAAATTAATCAATTCCCAACTTGTAAATGATTCACCAAAATCCGAATCGATCAAAATATATTTCATTGCAATCCTCACGCTACAGTGATTATCGGAGGTCTTAGCAATTCACCATAGATATATGGCGATAAAAATTATTGATCTTGCAAAATTTTCTTTTTTTAATATAAATCAGGAAACGTATTTTTGAAAAATTCTTGAGCTGAAGCTTTCCTTTTTCCTTCAAGCTTGAAAGCTTTTTCATTGGTTCGGTGATTCATGCCAATACGACTAAAGATATTGTCTCTGTCACTCTCGATCCCAACAAAAAGGTCTATTCTTTTTGCCCCAACACCTCTAAAAGCACCTCCAGTGTCACGCACAACAAAAATACCATTGTGAGTCCTACCATCTGGTAATGATAAGCCTTCTGCTCGAGGCATATAAATCATCGTTCCCACGGGGTAAACTGATAAATCTGCCGCAATAGTGTGATAGGGTATCAGGCATAAGCCCTCGACACCTTCTCCGTGGACACATTTATCCATGACTTTAAACCTGTAATTGCCGGCCCAATTGACCGTCAATTCTCCTTGGCCTCGATCACTAAGAATACCTGTCCCTTCCATGCTTAATACTTTGAAAAATCTCGTGCAAACTTTTGCTATAAGATTTCCTTCAGGAGTAAGGACTTCTGTGACTTCAGAACCATTAAAATCATTACCATTATACCTGCCTGTGCAAGAGGTTTCTGACTCATTTGCGATGTAATACATCGTTGGTAAAAGACCAGGTATGGGTATTTGGTCTAGCAAAATGGTCGTCCCAAAAGTCATAAATGAGAAATTAAAAAGCAGGCAAAAAATCGTTGATTTCATTAAACTAATCCTATTTAAAAATTCGTTATTCAATATGGTGCTTACTTTTATCTAAAATGACAAATCTGAGTCGCGATCTTACCTTTCCTTACATTAGCTAAACGCTAAAAAATAATATTCATGATGCCGAAATAATGATGTGAAGTACTTTAAACTTATTTTAATTAGTGGAATTATTTTTTTCATTGGGGGAGTTGTCGTCACTCTCAATGATTTAAAAGGTGCTCCGGAAAAAATCTACTCTAACGTTTATTCACTTGAGGAACTCAATGATGCACTTGATCTATTAAAACCTATTCAGAAAAAACATGAGGCTATTATTCAATATATTAATAACTTAAAAATTGAAGAGAACCCCTCGAATTACGATCTAAAAAATATATCTCCGAAGTCTGAGTTCTTTTTCGAAAACCTCCCACAAATTGCGAGTAACCAATTATGGAAAAAGTTACTAATCCCACATACTCATCTTAAATTCAAAAATGATGGATCTGATACTTGGGCAATTGGGCAATCAGTTCGAAAAAAGAAAGAAGGTATTTCTGTCATTTTGATTTATTATTTAAAAAGTGATCATCATCATCTTTACCTCACTGCCACGGATACAATTAAATTCAAGCAAAAATTCTTCACTATAAATAACTACTACCCGGAGGACAATGAGCTTTTTGTGCCTATCAATAGATCTCTAAAGCACAATCAACAGTACATTGAAATATTACAAGATAAAGTTTTAATGAAAAATAAGCTGATTAGTTTTTATCAAAACAAGAAAAGCAAAATCATTAAGACAATATTATTTTTTATGTCTATTCTTCTAGTGCATATTATTTTAATTTATGCTCTTTATAGCTCAACCAATAAAACACAAAAGAAACTACTCAAAAAAGGTATTATTAACAAAAACAATCCCTTTTATGAGGACTTAATGACTTTGAGAAAAAATGTCCTTAAAAAGGACAGTGAGCTAAAGTCACTTGAGGAGAAAGTACACCGCTCCCAAACTTACAAAAGAGAATCAGAAAGCCGTGTACAAGTCCTTGAGAAATATAAAAAATATCTTGAAATTGAAAAAAATAGATTCGAAAAAATTAGTTTGGAGAAAGTTAATCTTT
>MDTG01303582.1_pt1 | contig 10181 bp, 9 predicted proteins | sample 811421 | NCBI WGS metagenome assembly MDTG01 (sample SAMN05326645, study PRJNA326480) | marine metagenome | isolation source: seawater | place: Pacific Ocean: South East | collected 2011 | reverse complement strand
TTTATTTACCCCATAATAGTCATAAATATCATCTATATTTTTTTCATATTTGTCTTTTAAATCTGGAGCTAACAAAACCACTTCATGCCCATTATTACTAAAAGCTTGGCACATTTTCATTACATTAATACTATTTGCTGTTCTTGAAGGTATAGTAGATTTTGATATGTAAAGTATTTTCATTTGAGATTTTATTTTTATTAATAAAATAATTTTTAAATTTAAATAAAGTTTAAATTTTCATTGTTTACGACTTAAAACTATCTTATGGTATCTTAGTCCTTTTCCTAAAAAAGATAACTCAAAATCATCACCAAATATTTCTAAGACCATTTCTAAAGATGGGTGTATTACCCACCCAGCATGCTTATGTCTATGCATTTCAGCTACACGACCAAGTCTACTTACCTTTGAATCTTTTTTCCACCAATCTTTATTTGATGAAGCATAAATTAATGGACGTGCTAAATCCATTTCTAAAATAGCAGTTTTATTTGTTGTATCTCTAATTGAACGTAAAGCCATTAGCACATTTTCTACTTCAGTAACAACAGCAATACAAATAACAATGTCAAACTTTCCAAAACTTTTGGCTTGATCAATTCCTGCAATATGAAAATTGACATCAATATCTTCATTAAGCGCAAGCATCTTTGCTTGATAAATACGATTTTTGTTAACGTCTAAACCTGTTACACTACTTGCACCAGATTTTTTAGCATACATGCTGTACTGACCAGAATTACATCCGATATCTAAAACAGTTTTATCTAAAAAATTAAATCTATCAAACCATTGAATTCTAGAATGAGTGTTTAGCTTTCCTTTTGTAATTAGACCGTTTTTTAGATGAATTGTTTGATACCAGTTTTGTTGACTGATCCATTTTTTATATTCTTCTAAATTTTCTATCTTAAATATTTTTTTATCTTGACTATCCATTTTCTACACTCCCACAACAGTTTTGAATAAACTACAACTCCTGGTAATTTTTTGTATCCAAGAATGTATATAATTGCGGCACGGTGATGCCCTCCCTTAAGTACATACATACCATTTATCTTGACAGCAATTATAGGGTCAACCATATCAATTTGATACCCTTTTTTTATTATCGAATCAATCAACTGAATGCGCCTATTCACAAGAACTGAAGCACCTTGTTTAACATTCGTTTTATTTAACAAAGATGGATTTAACCAACACTCTTTTTTATTTTTTTGTATATGCTCTATTGCAAAGCGATGTACCGAACCTTGATACATGCCTCCTCTAGATTTGGCCTGAAGACAATTTTTAAAAAATTCATCTGCCAACCAATCAATCCATAGACTTTGTGCCTGTTTATAATTTCCATTAATCCAAATTTTGATAAATCTGTAGAATGGCCATTCTTTAATATCTTTACCCCCATACCCTGATTTAACATAAAATTCCAGATCATTATGAATAATAAGATTAGTTGATATATCAGATTTCAATAACTTCATTTAAAATAAATATATTCTGTCAATCGTGACTCAATAATGTCAATTTCATTTTTATTTATAATTTTTTTATACTTACCTATATTTTTTATTGAAAGATTTGGTTCATAACTAGATGAAATATTTGGTTTAAGAGAGACGTGCTCACACAAAGCATTTATCATTTTTTTATTTTTATAGACGAAATCTTCAAAGGATAAACATAAAATATTTGGATTATCTATTTCTTTAAGACGTCGTTGCATCTCTTTATACCAATTAATAAATCCTTCAGCAGAAATAATTTTTCTATACTGCTTAAGTTCTGCAAATTGATCACGCGGATCACGCGTTACTAAGATTACTTTACGGTTTAGAAAGTACTTCGTAGACTCTATTGGATTCCAACCTGACCCTGCTTGATTAAGAAGGATTGGACGCTTATCTGAGTTTTTTTGAAATAATTTATTATGTAGTTTTTGTGCAGCAACTATAAAATCTTCCCTAGATATAAGTAAACGGGTAGAAGGAAATTTTTCATTAATACCTAAATAATTTTTTAATTTAAGAAAAAAATATTTTATTGATGATTGTGAATTCATTGATCTATGCCAATGTAATCGCATTGGAAGTTTAGCAGCACAAATTTCTTCAATAAATTCATTAATTAATTTTTCAAATAATGGTATTTTAGAGGTGTAGCCCTTTCCATAACGATAAATTGTTTCAGAACGAGAAAGATTTTTTATTATTTTTTCAAATTGATTCAACACATAATCTGCGGTGCCAGGATGAAAAGCATTTTCAGTGATAGCTTCTAATGTCATTAAACCATTGGGCATCTGAGGTAATTGATATTCTATCCCTTGTAATGGATCATAAAGGTCTCCACGGCCAGACAAGTAATCATATACAGCTCCAGAACCAGAATAAGTTGTTCCAAGTACAATTATATAATTGGTAAGATTTAATTGGTTATTCATATAAATTTATCAGATTTATTTCTAAACTTTTATTGTATCAATTTATTTCTAGCTACCAATTAAGCAACAAAAAATTATTATAAAATTTTTCTATATTTTAATTTTATATTACTAAATTTTATTTAAGATGATTTGATAAATGTCCCTACCATCTATCTTTACAGGATTATTTCCTAATCTTAATAAATTAATACCTTTAATGATATTATTTGAACTTTTAAAAATATCTATATTCAACTTGACCAAATCATCTTCAAGACTTGCTTGCTTTTTAATTAAAGATATTTTTGAACTGAATTCATTTACATTTGAAACACCAAATAAATCAAATATTAAACCAAATCTTTTATTTAAATCAAAAGATGTCTCTGATTTATCAATGTGATCATAATTAAATTTAAAAAATTTCTCAAAAAATAAACTTACTGCATGACCATGGCTAATATTAAATAAAGATGTAAATGGATATGATGCTGCATGAGGTGCTGTTGTTTTCGAAATGCTAATAGCTTTTCCAGCCAAATTCGCAGCTATACTCATTTCTGTTGCATTTTTTAAAGTGGGATTATTTAAAAAAGAGATATAACTGCTAATAGAAATTTTTAAAGACTTTGAAGCAAATGTAACACTTTCTTCATTAGATTTTTTTGAGATTAGCGACTCTAAAGCTTGAGCAATAGCATCGAAGCCAGCAGAGGCTTTTATTTTAGTTGGAGCAGAAATTAAAAATTCAGGTATTAAAAAAAAATTATCAGGTATTAGCAATTCACTTTCAAATGAATGTTTGACTCCATTAACATATATTACTGCATTGGAAGTAACCTCTGCACCTGAACCAGCTGTAGTTGGTATAACTGCTAATGTTGTATATTTTTCCTTAAAAGGATAAGAATAATTCACAATTAATTCTGCCAAGTCAGGCCTATCATCAACTACGTTTGCAATTTTTGCATAATCTATAACTGCACCACCACCCACTGCTAAAATTAAATCTGGTTTGAAGTTCTTAATATTTTTTTTTATTTCAATTAATTCTTCAAGTATTGGTAATTCTGATTTTTTATAAAATATCCTAATTTCTTTACTGATAACTATGTTTTTAAAAAGTATTTCAGCTCCAGAAGTTATAAAAGATTTTTTGCCACATAGTAAAAAAATTTTTTTAAAACTTTTATCATTTACAAATTTAAGAATATCTTCAGTTGAACTAATCATTTATTTCATAAATTGATTTTTAATTTTTATCAAATCAGTAGGTCTGGGTAAATTTTTTACTGAACTGTTAGCTATTTTTACTTCTAAAAAACTCAATTGATTAGAGGCTAGAAAATTTTTAATATTCTTCCTCAAATTTTTTTTATTTTTAATAGAATAAAATTTCTTAAATCCTAAACTTTTTGAAAATTTTTCAAATTCAATATCTTTTGCATATGTATTTTGACCCCCAACAGAATCATGAGTATTATTATTCAATACAATATACTTAAAATTTTTATTGGCAAAAGATCCAGCTGTTTTAATAGATCCTAAATGCATCAAAAATGAACCGTCTCCATCAATACAGACAGTTTTGTTTTTATTGAAAAGTGAATAACCCAGGGCGACGGATGAGGTATGCCCCATTCCTCCAACCATATAGAAGTCTTCATTATTCTTTAAATTATATTTTTTTCTGACATACATTAGCTCTCTAGAATTGTAACCAGTGCTTGAAATAATTTTTGTTTTTTTAGAGACACATTCCAACAAGGTTTTAAAAAATAATTCTTTATTTAAGCTATACAGATCTTTTTTTTTTATTGGATTTTTGTTTTTTTCTAGCGTCCCTTGTTCTAATAGGCATGCAACAATAGATTTATTTTTTTTTGCAAATTTAATTTGTTTATCAAATTTTTTTAAATCTAAATTAGACCTGACAACTGTATATTTTATATTTAAAAGTTTTAATAATTGTTCAGTAATTTTACCTTTAACATTATGTTGTGGCTCATCTTTCACTCTAGGAGACCCTCTCCATCCAATTATCAAAATTAATGGTATCGAATAGACTTTCTTATGAGCAATCGAAATTAATGGATTTAAAGCATTAGATAATCCTGAGTTTTGCATATATACGACTGGAATTTTTTTCGTAGATAAATATTGACCTATAGCTATTGATGCCGCCGAACCCTCATTTGTTGCTATTATATGATTTTTTGTATTTTGTAATGATGATGATAGTTCTTTAAGAACGCTATCAGGTACACCTGAAAAAAAATCACTTTTATTTTTTTTTAATAAATCTATTAAAGCTTTTACTTTAATCATTTTTGATTAAATTAATTATCTCTTTAATTGAAATAATTTTTTTGTCTGCTTCAAGTGCTCGACTATTTTTAAGTATTGTTTTTGCTGTATTTTGCATAGCTGGATATGCTGCTCTTAATAATTGATTTGCATAAATTACTAACTTAAAACCATTTTTTATCAAATCTTTTTCATAAACCTTTGAATAAGTTGAAGGTACTGAAACTAGTGGAATGAAATGTTTGGTCTTTTTAAATTCTCTTGCAAATAAAAAAATTTCCTCTGGAGTGTTTTCTTTACTGTGAATTAATATTGCATCTGCACCAGCTCTTGAATAAATAACTGCTCTCTTAAGAGCATCTTTTAGACCTTTGCCTAAAATAAAACTTTCAATTCTAGCAATCACCATAAAATCATTAGATCTTCTTGTGCTAGTAATTTTTTTAATTTTTTTTGCAAAATCATTTGGCTTATCTTGTTTAGCTCCTGATTGATTTTTAAATAAGGAATTTTTTTTTAATCCAATTTTATCCTCCATTATAATTGCTGAAACACCAGATCTCTCTAAAGTTCTTATTAAAAAAGGTAAATGTTCAATTTGACCACCATTATCAGCATCAAAAACCATAGGTTTGCTTGTTACATCTAAGATATCATTTAAAGACGATATACGAGCTGAGAATGATAATGAAGAATTGTCAGGCAATCCTTTTGTGGCAGAGTCAGTTAGGCTTGATGACCACATACCATCAAATTCTATTTTTTTTTTATTTTTAGTAATATTAATTTTTTCAATTATCAATCCAGTAAGTGAATTATGGGACTCTAATATCCTAACAATATCTTTTGATTTCATTAATCTTTTTAATCTTGAGACTCTGTTATCAGGTGAAGAAATAATATTTGTCATTTCTTTTTTAATCAAGGATGAAGAAATATTTTTTGTATATTTGGGTTCTATAAGTTTGCCAGACCATTTCTTTAATGTTTTTATTACCCTGTCTCTTGTTTTTTTTTGAACTCCTTTTTTCCAGTCATCGCCATGAACAACAAAATCTGGTTTTATTAAATTTAAATTCTCAACATAATCTAGGGTTTTTTGAGGTACCACTTTTTCCACATACTTAATATTTTCTAGAACTATCTTTCTTTTTTCGTAATCTAAATAAGGAATATTTTTATAACTCGCTATTGCTTCATCTGTCAGAAGTCCTACACAAACATTTCCGTAAGAATTAGCTATCTTCAATATGTTGATGTGGCCTTTGTGTAAAATATCAGCTGAAAGACCCACATATACTGTTTTTTTATTTCTGTACATTTGGTTAGTTATTTTCTATATGAAAGAATTATGAAATCAATTGTTAAATTTTTATTATCAAGAATATCTAGAGTTATTTTTTATTTATATTTAATTAAACATTATGCTACCCCAATAGAGTTTAAAAAAAAATTTAAAAAATTAGAAACTAAATTAGATGATAATTTAGCAGAAGAAACATTCGATCATTTTAAAGAATACTTGAAAAGAAGTTTGCTTTTTAATGACTATTGGAAAATAAGAGAATATGCCATCAAAACTTCTTTATTAAATGATGAAAATAAAGAGTTGTATTATTTAGAATTTGGAGTTTTTAAAGGTGCAAGTGCTAATTTTTTTTCTAAATTTGTTAATAAATTATATTGTTTTGATAGTTTTGAGGGTTTAAAAGAAGACTGGGTTGGCATATCTTTACCTAAAGGACATTTTAACTTAAATAAAAAAGTTCCAAAACTAAATTCCAATGTAGAGCCTGTTGTGGGTTGGGTTGAAGATACTTTAGAAGAATTTTTAATAAAACATAATCCAAAGATAAATTTTGTACATTTAGATATGGATACTTACAGTCCTACAAAATTTACAATAGAAAAATTAAAACCCTATTTGGTAAAAGACGCTATCATACTTTTTGATCAATTGTATAATTACATTGGCTGGGAAAATGGAGAATACAAAGCACTAAAAGAAGTATTAAATGAAAATGAGTTTGAATATAAAGGTTTCAGAGTAAATTCTACTCAAGCTGTAATTCAAATAAAATAGAAAACCATCAGTATAGAAAATGTCATTTTACATTTAATTTCAATTTATCTTTTACTAGTAATTTTAAATGTTTTGAATTTTTTGTATTTAAAATTGTCCTTAAATCCTTTGCATTTAAAAGATCGCTATGTATAGCTTTAATATTTACAATTATCTTTTTAATCTTGAATACTTTACAAAGAGCAAATCTGTGAGTTCCACCATACTTATTTTCTAATTTTATCAATTCACCATTTCTGCCAATTACAACTCCAATCTCATCATCTCCATATTTTTTTTTTAGAAATTCATGATTTTTTCTTTTATTCTTAAGTTTTGATTGACTTAAATACCCATTTTTTTTTAATGAATTCTTAAGATCTTCTAGCGATAGAAAATAATTATTGAGTTCATTTATATTTTTAACTCTAGATATTTTTTTACCATTTTTAATTTGCTTCGCTTTATATATAAATTCATCAGATTTTTTATAATTCATACTTTCTTTATAAATCTGAAATACAGAATTATAGTTAATATTAAATTTTCTATATTTGGTAATTTCTATTTTTTTTTTATCCCAATCACCATCCCATAAGAAATTATGTCTATTTAGAGTATTTTTTAGTTCTAAAAAATATTTTATTTTATCTGTATCAATTTTTATACTAAAAAAAAAATCTTTAGATGACATTTTAATTGAAAAAAAATTAGAGATTTTTTTTATTATTATTGCAAAATAATTAAGCATAGCAAAGTTGTTTGTAATAATTCAAAATTTTTTAAATTTATTTGTAAAACAAAGCTCTAAGTTTTTAATAAGGTTTAATTAATATAGTCTTATTTGAAAGTAATTTACACTCTAATTTTTTTTCTATTTTAAGTGTATGCTGAAATCTACTAACTCGCTCACTAATATCATTTTCATCAAATGGAGGAAATTTATCATTTTCATTAACAATTTTAGACTTATTTGGAAATAACTTTGTGACAATTTTACTTAAAGCTCTTTTAAGGTTTATAATTTTAAGTAACCAGTAAAATTTTGTCCAATTATTAGATTTTGACAAACTCATATTATCTAAACTCTCCCACACTCTTATTATCTTATCTGCCGACAGTTCTTTCTTATCAATAAAAATTCTTTCCGATAAAGTTTCATAAGACTTATCTACTGTTTGATTATTATGTTTATTTTGATTATTTTTAAATAGTAAGTTTGTATTTTGTAATAGCTCTTCATAAGTTTCAACATAGCACCCAAATTTATTAGCAAAATCTTTTTGAAGATACTTTCTTTTAAAAGGAGCGTATGAAATTACTGGTATTCCAGCAACTGCTGCCTCAAGTGCTGTTGAACAGCTATTATGTAAAAGAGCAAAAGCATTTTTAATCCAGGGCATAATAGCATTTTCTTTTATGATATGAACATTAGGAACACCTTCTAAGAAAACTTTCCAAGGCTCAAGTGGCTCTCTAGTATGAGGACGTAAAACAATTTCATAATCATTATTATTATGAGCAAGTTTTTTTATGGCATCTATAAAAGCATACAACATAAGATATTCTTCTGACATTCGTTGAAATTGAATTTTAAAAAATTCTGGATGACGTTCAAAATAACCTGCTGTTCTATTTTGTCTTATAAGTTCACAAAATGGTTTATCATATGTACAATAAAAATTTGATGATACTAATAAAAAAGGTTTATTAGGCATTTTTTTTGGTTTTAGCCAATAATCTTTAAGAAGTGGTTTGCTTAGATCAATCCGTGGTGAACCTGTTTTATAAATTTTTGATGAGTTTTGAGGATAATTACTTTTTAAAATTTCAATATCTCTACCCCATCCAAATACTGCTGATGCTTGATCAATTGATTTTTCTGAAAACCTTGTCTTTACAAAGTCATTTTGATTATTATCCAAAAAACCACCTTCCTCATCAATACTAGTAACCACAAAACCATTATCAATAAGCTTTTGATGTTTGGCAATTTTATCTTTACTTGGTGTCAGCGATTTTGTTAAAAAAATTCCTGGTGTCAAAACTCCAGTTTTTATACCATTTAATATTTCTCCTATACTAGAAAGTATAACTTGATGCCCTTTTGAAGCTGCTAAAACTGCTAAAAGAAGTTTACTATCTAGCTCTCGAATAGAAACTTCAACATGCAAATATATATTCATGTTTAAAAACTTTTTTAAATTACTTTAATTTTGAAATCCATTATTATTTAGTTATCTTTAATTTTTATCCTTTTAAATAATTTTTTACAATTTTGATAATCTTATTTTGATCTTTATCACTTAAATTTATAAATATAGGAATACTAATTGAATTATTAAAATATTTTTCAGACCCAGAAAAACCATTTGAATTTCTTCCATAAATACTAAATTTATAAATCGGAATATAGTGTTGTTGTGCCATAATATTATTGTCGATTAAATATCTCATAAAATGATCCTTGGTTTTTTTAAGTTTATTGAATGCAATATTTATCAGAAATAAATGATAAGATGGCTTAATATTTTTTGAGTAATTTGGAACTATTAATTTTGAATTAAAGTTGTTAAATTTAGTTGAATATTTTTCATAAATTTTTTTACGTTTTTTTAAAAAAAAATTAATCTTTTTTAATTGTGATAATCCCAAAGCACAGTTGATATCTGATAATCGATAATTAAAACCATGTTTTAAGACATCATATTCCCAATGTTTTTTTTTATTTCTTAAAATTCCATGACTTCGAAATAGTTTAATGTTTCTAGCAATTTTAATATTATTAGTTGTTACAACACCTCCTTCCCCAGATGTTATGGTCTTGAGTGGATGTAAAGAAAAAGTAGAAATATCTGCATGTTTACATGAACCAACTTTGATAAACTTTTTATTATATTTATATTCTGAGCCTAGCGCATGACAGGCATCTTCAATTATGCAAAAATTGTATTTTTTTTTAATATCATTTAATTGTTTTAAATATTCAGGATAACCACCATGAAACATAACTATAAGAGCTTTGATTTTCTTAAGTTTATTCTTTTTAATACATTCTAGAATTTTATTTGGAGTAATTTGACCAGTATATTCATCAACATCTACAAGATAAATTTTCAAATTCATTGTTTTTGCCATATTGTATGATGCTATAAAATTAATCGCAGGCATCAAAATGATATCATCTTTTTTAAGCCCAATTGATAACATTGCTAAATGAATTGCGGCTGTTCCACTGCTACATACATAGCTGTACTTACATTTAAGATATTTTTTTAATTCTTTCTCAAACTTTTCAACAAAAGGGCCAGTAGTAATTAAATCATTCGATAATGAGTTTAATACCAATTTTTTATCACTCTTATCTATCAGCTGTCTCCC
>MDTG01274993.1_pt1 | contig 10181 bp, 12 predicted proteins | sample 811421 | NCBI WGS metagenome assembly MDTG01 (sample SAMN05326645, study PRJNA326480) | marine metagenome | isolation source: seawater | place: Pacific Ocean: South East | collected 2011 | reverse complement strand
TCTGGCATGGATGGCCTCACGCCTCGCGCTGGCAGAACCCTAGCCGCTTGACGCCGTGGTTTGATCCATGCGGCCCTTTGGTTTCCATCCAGATCCCGTTGGACCAGACGAGCGCACGGGGTATTGCCGATGGGCTTCCCCGCCAGAACCGTGCGCGCATGTCCTGGCGGGGGGTCCCGGGCAAAGGCTCGCGAACGGCATCCTCAATGTTCAGCACCAGTATGCCCACGTGCACCGTTTGGGTCGCGACCATGTAGAGCGAGCCGCAGGGTGAGAACGTGCTGCGCACGGTCCCCTTGACAATCCAATGCACGCCCCCCCAACCGTACGCGTCCTCCACCGTGATCTGGTTGCGGAGTATCCAGCCGCTGTGCCCCTTGCGCTGGTACACGAGGAATTTGGGTTCAACGTGGCCGCGACCGGCAACCACCACCACGTCCCCTCTGGCCGACATGTCCACGCTGTCGTTGTCAGGGTGGGTTGATTCAAACGTGCCCATCTTGAACCCGCCCAGAGTGAGATTGCGCTGGTCGCGCATCGGCCACAGGCAGCACAGGCTCTGTTTCCACGGGGTGGCGTGGGGTGGCGAAACATGCGACGTGGTCAGCATGGCAATGCACCCCGTGGCGGCACAGGGCGCAAACTCAACCAGGGTATCCTTGCGCGAGACGATTGCGTGTTCGTACACAAAGGCATCCTTGACGCGCGCCTCGCTCCGGCGCAACTTGACTTCGCCCGCCCTGTTGAGCCACTGCCAATCTTTTGACGTGACCAGGCACGCGCGCTGTCCCCACGGGGTCACCCACAGATGCTCCAAATCGCCCAGCTCCTCCACCTCATCAATGAGCATGTGGCGCGACATGTCCCACGTCTGCAGCACGTATGCGTGCTCGTCGGGCCCCTCCTCGTTCGCCTTCTGTGTGGCAAAGACGAGGAGCGAGCCGCTGCTCGCGGCGTGGCTGACTGGCTGCGAGATCGGTTGCGAAAATGACACGTGCAGGTCGGTGTGGGACAACAGCGTGCGCGCCCTGTCGCCGGTGAGGGCCATGATGCGGTCGGGGCTCGCAACCACCGCTCCGCCAGGGCACGCGCACAGAAGCGTACCATCCAGACGCCACGCCACCTGCATCTGTATGATGCGCTTGTCAATCGCGCGCTGCATAGCAGCGGAGGGCTCATTCGGGTCGGCAGAGCTCCACTTGCGGTTTTGCACACGGTCAAGGACGTCGCCGTAATGATCGGTTCCCTGCGTCAGAATCAGGCGCAGAGCCAGAAGCATCTCCCTTGCGGTGATCCGGGCCTCAATTTCGTCCATGCATTGTGCGAGGAACGGGTGCGCCCTCCAAGAAAAGTCTGGCGTCGTGCAATACACGCGCGCAATCGCCTCAAGGCGCGTCTCGTGCGAGACGACGCGAAACCCCTTGGCCAGGGACAGGTAGGTGCAAAAGGCGTTTGCGGACTCGCGCGCCGCCTCCTGCAGATCAACACCGCGAAGTCCTCTGCACCAAAGGATCTGCAGGGCGACCAGGTCAATGAGCTCGGGTGGGAGCAAGCCAAACGGGCCCGTGATGGGCGTTGGGTCGCGCGAAACGCCGCTCGCGTGACGCTCCAGTTCCGCGCTGATGCTTCTCCAGTGCGCGTGGAGGGGGTTGTGCGGCTTGTGCTGGTACATGCGGCGCGCTTCTCACGCGTGGGCAACAGTCGCAAACTTTCTTGTGCGGTTCGGGCGCGCACCTGCCACGCTAAAAAAAACGTGCGACTTGTGTGCGCGGTAACTTCTGTGCGCGTTCCATGGAGAAGTTCTCGTCCGACTTTACCTTTTTGCATTGGGTCTCGCTCAGCCCCGCGTCGGTTGACGCGACGCTTGAGAAGCACCGGAGCAAAGTGGAGGTGCTCAGTAGGGGCAGGTTTTTGGATGTCAAGTTTGCTGAGCTCCACCACGAGCAGTTCTTGCTGGTGACCAACGGCGCAGCGGAGCGCCTGTTTGACGTCCTGGTTGGCATCTTTAGAAGAATGGCACTGTGCCAGAGCTTGAGCAGGTATCATCTTAGGTCTGCGCGCATCCAGAGCGTGTGCGTCTATCTGGACAAGTGGTGCGTGGAAGGAGGCACCGGCAGCAATGGCCGTGATCTGTGCTTGATTGAAGAGCACTGGCGCGCGTACACGCGTCCCGTTGCAATGCGCTGGCGACGCGTGTGGCGCCTGGCACGCTGGATTGAGCGCATGCACAAGTGGCTGCCCGTGTTCAACGAGACGGCGTTCCACCCCGACGCGATCGCGGCCAAACTTGCAGCTCAACGCTTCCGAAAACGCGCGCTGGCGTGCGCTAGCTAGCACGGCCGCACCCGCGGCGATCCGGCACGGCAAGGCTTGGGGTATATGCCAGACATCACGGTGGTGCGCACCGAAAAGGGGGATCTGGAGGAGGCGTTGCAGCCAGCGCCCAAAAAACCGGACCCGCGCTGGATCCGCCTTCGCAACGCGGCGAGCTTTCCGTTCCGTGCCTTGTGGGGACTGCTCAAGTACCTGTGGCTACTCATTCGTGCCAAGCATGCCAAAAAGTGACGCGTCCGCGTGTGTGCGTGCTTCTTGTTTACATTTGCAACTTTTGAGCCCTTGCGCCCACGACCCACGCGCGCTCGCCGCGCCACCATGAGCGAGCGCGGTGCCGAATCCGTGCCAGCCGCGCGCGCCGACGACCGCCCGGTGCGCGCGAAGAAGGCGTCGGCGCAGTCGCGCGAGTCGCAAGCAACCGAGCGGCTGCTTGAGCTTGCGTGCGTGCCCTGCACCCTTCCCAAGTCGACGAAGACGTACCGCTGCGACCAGCCGGGGTGCAACTTCCGCGCCGCGCAAAAGTGCTCGGTCACGACGCACAAGCGGTGCATCCACGGCATCGATCTGGTCTGGTACCACTGCACGCAGCCGGGATGCACCTATCGGGCCAAGCAAAAGGGCAACCTGCAGTTGCACGAGCAGGGTGTGCACCACATGAACGTCACCTGGTACTTTTGCCAACAGCCAGGCTGCGTCTTCGTGAGCAAGCGGCAAAGCGGCGTGACGAAGCACGAGCAAGACGTGCACTGCATCGGCGTCACGTGGCACCCGTGCACGGTCGCCGGCTGCGCGTACAAGGGGAAACACAAGGGCGCGCTGCAGCAGCACATGAAGCTCACGCACGGCGTCGGCCTTGAGTGGTTGGCGTGCGGCCACCCCGGGTGCGACTTCAAGTCCAAGCTCAAGGGCAACCTCATGGACCACCGCCGGCGCAGGCACGGGGTCGCCGACCCCGAGTGAGCGGTGCGCTAGACCGTGCCACTGTGGCGTTTCGTGTGACCTTTAAAAAATTTACCGCGTGTCATGCCACTGGAGGGCCACCCGCCCGACTGTGAGTGCTGCGTGCAAGTCACCTTCGGCAACGGGCGCGGGAACAAGCGCACGCGCGAGGACGCGGATCTCACCACTTTTCTTCCAGACGACGAGCCCGAAGAAGCGGAGGGTGAGGGCGAGGGCGAGGAGGAGGAGGAGGAGGTGCCCGACGAGGAGGAGGAGGCCAACCTGATCCATTCGACGCTGTTTGCGAGCTTTGACAAGCATGTGAGCAACTTGGACGCCGCGCGCGTGAAGCGCGTGGAGATCTTGAGCTTCAAGTCGGCGCTGGAGGACGACGGCGGCGACGAGATCAACCCGGACGCCACGCAGGACGAGCTGGACGGCTTAGGGGTGTGGCTCCCCGGCGACGAGCGGCAGGGCGACGTCAATTTTCGGACGTTGCTCAAGCTCCTCGCGCGCGTAGATGCGCGCGGGTTTGAACGGTGCGCTCACGCCAACCCTTTGCGTTTTAGCCATGACTTGCGCACTGCCTCACTGCGTTCTTCTGGGGTTAGCCTAGCTTTGGCGGCTTTGCACGCATCGCTGCGCGCCTTCTTTTGCTCATCTGTGCGAGAAGCAAGCATTTCTGCGTACTTCTTCTGGTATTCTGGCTCTGCCCACTTCTTCTTCAGTGCAACACCTATGGACGCGGTTTTGCCAGAGGCCTTGCGCTTGACCCAACCCTTTTTCAACCCATTGGACATGTTCTGCTTTTTGACCGGATCCTTGTGCTGTTCAAGTGCGCGCTCCCGACAACCCTCTGACCATCCTGGTTGTTTGGCTTTGGCTTGGTTCAAAGCACGCGATTTCTCAAGGTACTCAGTCGTGTTGTGGCTAGCCTTGGTTGCTGCTTGGTGCCGAGCGCGTACCCCGGGATCAACCATGGTGCTTGTTTTGCCACCTGGGCCACAGTTGTACCCGCCATGCCATGTATTCTTGATGGCAATCCACTTGATCTCAGCCTCGTTGAGCAAAGATTCGGGCACGTCCGACTCCAGTACTTCAATGGTGAAGGCGCTGGGTCCATACTTTTTCAAAGCGTTTGCAATGCCGCGGCATCCCGAATTTGCCGTCACGTGACCACGGATGCGATCTAACAGTCGCGTCAAGTTCTGGCCCACGTATCCGTTGCTTCGACTTGTTGCGCAGAAATGCTTCAAGCGGATCCAATAGATCTGGCCATGCCCTGGTTTACAGCGCTTATTCACTACGGGATGTGAATGGTCGTTGAGCGCGATTCGCTCTGGTCCATCTTCGCTTTCTACATCCGATGGACACAAATCCACCATGATACCATTGTCAACTTCACAAATGTCTCTCTGGTGACACTCTAGCGTTACCCTACCAGGTCCGCCCAGCAGCTCGATTTTCACACGGCGTTCATGAAGGCCAGCGCGCGCGTCATCTACCGCTCCTCTTGGGCCACCGACCGGCCGGCGATCATGGCGGCGCACGGCTGGGAGACCTCGAACAGTGAGGTGCTCATTAGCACGCCACGCCGGTTTGGCAAAACATTTTCAATCGCAATCTTCTGCGCGTGCCTGGCGCTGGCGCAAGGCCTGGAGATCGTCGTCTTCTCGCCGGCCCGCAGAGCCAGTCGAAAGTTACTCGAAAGGATCGTCGAATTTATCAACCTTGCGGGTGGGCACGACAAGATCTGCGAGTACAACCAGGCGCGCTGGGCTCCTGCGCCCGCTGCCCGCCGCGCGGCCGCTGACCCCCATGGTTGCGGCGACGTGCGCAGGAGGCTTGCCGGTTGAACGCGTTTGACGGAAAAAAGAGCCTGATTCGCAGTTTCCCGTCGAAAGTGGGGGTGCGTGTCGCTGCGACTCAAACCGGCCGCGTTAGGGCGTAGCGGTGGGGGGAGAGGGGGGGAAGCGCTCCGTCGAGAGTTTGCGAGCCATGTGCGAGATGACGAGCTGGGCGCCGAAGCGTGCCGCCTGCGCGTTCAACGCCGAGAGGAACATGGAGTTCTCGTCGTTGACCGCGTTGAGGACCCAGTCGCCCTCGTTCTCAATGGTGGCGCGGTAAAAGTGCGCCTCCTCGCGCGTCACGGCGATGTGGCCCTCGTCAATGTCAAGCGAGAGGCTGAGGCACACGACGAGCTGCAGCGAGGTGATGGTCTTGCGCTCGTCCCAAAAGCCGACGGTGACGGGCGGCGCGTTCAGCACGGGCGAACGATCCTTGCGGAAGGGCGCGGCGCGCATGCGCTGCTCTAGAAGCCGGTTCTCAAATTTTATGAAGGGCACTTCCAGCGCGATCAGCGACAGGAAGAGCAGCACGAGCACCAGCGCGAGGATGCCCAGCGTGCAGACGGCGCTGCGCCGCCGCACGGGGAGCGTGGGTGGCGAAACCTCTGGAAAGTTGAGTTGCACGCTGTGCTGGTGCTCGTGTCTTGCGTGCGCGTGCCCCTGTTGGTGCATACGCGCGCGCGCGCTTCGGAGGTTTTTGGACCCAGCTTCTGGCGCTAATTATCAAAAGCCTAGCGACGAACACGCTTATTGGGCCACAAAGCATGTCGCGGGTGGAGTCGTACGCCGCAAGCAATTTGCGCTACGTGGGCGAGGCCAAGCTCGCGCGCCTGAGCGACGCCGACCTGCTTGAGCTGCACCGGCTGCTGCTGCACAAGCTCGGTGAGCCGCTTGAGCCGCCGCCGTCGGAGAGCGGCAAGGAGGGAGTGATCAAGGCCATCCTGAACCTCAAGGTCAAGATTGGCATCCTGAACAAGGCGGAAGCCGATGCAATCGCGGCGCTCGCAACCCCGCAAGCGGCGGCGCCGTCGGCGGCGCCTCTCAACCACGTGCCGCACGAGGAGCACGACGCGCAGGGCTCAGCGGAGGAGGACGTCGTGCCAAACGAGGAGGGGCCGGTCGCGGCCGCGAAGGAGGACGAGAGCGACGAGCTCAGCAAGGCGGCGGCGGAGTTTGAGCAGCTGTTCATTGAACGGGCCGAGAACACGGACCCGACCGTGCTTGCGGCCGAGGCCGAGGCCAACCGCGCGCGCGCCAATGCCTTTGTCCAGCTCATGGCCGCCGCGTCGCCGCCCGAGCCGGCGCCTGCCCCCGCGGCCATGCCCGAGGCGCCCGCGCCGGCCGCGGCCGGTGAGGTCGTGGTGGACAAGCACCGGCTGCGCATCTGCTCGTTCAACGCGCTCAAGCTGCGGCTCGGCAGCGCCAACAAGAGCTACTTGCACGCCGCCGACACCGAGGACACCGAGGGGTACGAGGGCACCCAAAAGGGGGCCGAGCTCACGCAAAAGTGGCTCACGCTTTCGGCGATCATGTCCGACTTTGACGTCATCCTGCTGCAGGAGGTGCCCGGGTCCGAAAAGCTGCTGGAGGAGCGCATGGCGGCGTTCGCGGCGATGCTGCAGGTCGCGACGCCGAGCGACATTGAGTGGACGGCGCTGCCCTCCGAGAAGTCCGGAAAGGATGGCAAGGTCGTGGGTCCCGGCGCGGAGTGTCACGTGTGCTTTGTCAAGAGCCCGGTCCAGCTGCGCCGCTTCGGCACGCTGAAGCAGGTGGGGCCGACGCTGCTTGACTACGCGCCACTACAGGTGGCGCTGCACGACCCGCGCTTTTCGGACGCGGCTGATCGCGACTTTGTCGTCACGAGCGTGCACATGCCGCCGTCGCCGCGCGTGGGCGAGCGGGACACGCAGATTGCCGCACTGCTGCGCCACTACTCGGCGGCGGACTTGCCCCAAAACCGGCTGGACATGCCATGGAAGCTAGACAAAGCCACCGGGCTCGCGCCCGTGCACGTGATCGCGGGCGACTGGAACGCCTTCCCAGGCAACGAGGGTTACGACATGGCCGCGAGCGGTTTCACAAACAAGATACCCAAGCAGGCGGCAACCACTATCGGGCACAGACACTACGACAACATTCTGGTGAACGCGCAGGCGGACGAACGGTTTCTGATCGGCGGAGGCATCCTGCAGCTCAAGAGCGAGGAGAAGGGTGCCAAAGCTACGCTCTCGGACCACTGGCCCGTGTTCGTTGAGATCATGGAGGTGGAGAAGGCGGGGCGGGGCGCGCCCGCGTCGCCGCGCGCCAATGGCGCGGAGAAGAAGAAGGCAACAGCTTTGGAGCCAGAGCAAGAGCCCGAGCCGGAGCTCATGCCTTTGCTCGCGGGCGCGGACGCCCGGTCGGACGCGTGTGAGGAGGAGGCGCCGCCCCCTGCGTCCACCGGACCGTCTTCTCCCCCTCTACCAGAGAAGGAGGCAGCTGAAACTGCGGCATCAGAGGCGGAGGCACAGGCAGCCCCGCCTCCGCCTGAAACACCTGAGGAGGCGCCGCCGCCGCGCCCTCCAGCGCCGACCGAAGTTGCACCGTCCACTCCGGAGCCGGATCCCCTTCCCCCATTGCAAAAGGAAGAGGAGGAGCCATCGGAGACACTGGTGGAGGAGCTGAAGGGGTTGGTGATTCAGGGGGAGGCGTCTGAGTGGGTGGAGGTGCGCGATCCGGAGACGCCTCCTCGCCCGGAGACGCCGGCGCCGACTCAGGACGACCCGGAGGGCGAAAGCGCGGGTGACGCTCCGATTTGTGCGGCGGCGGAGGTCGATTGAGCGCCTCCATCACGTCGCGGGGCTCGTGCCGCAAGGCCTTGGGCCGCTCACCGTCCAGTTTGAAGTTCATTGTGTGAAAGTCGTCCTTGAGTGGAGTTAGGTTTTGCGCCCAAATGGGCTTTGCGCCCTTCACCTCCCACGTGCCCTTCTTGGAGTGAACGTGGAAGGCGTCAAAGTGCAGCTTGTTGGCCTGGCTCGCAACGCAGCCCACGACGATGATGGCGCGCCGACAGTCCGTGCGCACGTGGATGTCCGGCCCGTAGCACATGGTCAGGGCAAGGTGGCCCATGTTCGCGGCGGCCATTTGCGACGCCGCCGTCTTGGTCCCGTTTGTGAAGCGGAAACGCTGTGCGCCTCCCATGGTGAGCAGGTCGGACGAGAGCGTGCAGGCCACCCCAAACGCCGTCTTCTTGTACACGTGGGAGGGCGACACGGCTATCAGCTGGCGCACGTAGTGCAGCGCGCCCGTCATCATGGCGTCCCACCGCTCGTCCAATTCGGATCGGGCGGTGAGGTTGGTCGTGTACTTGGGGAACATTTGGACCTGCATCGCGCACTCGCCCAGGTTGGTCCCCTCGCGCTCAAGGATCAGGTGCGTCTCGCAGGCGATGCGCGCGTTGCACTGCTTGTTGGCGGTCTCCTCGCACGCGTCCGAGCAGTAGACGCAGATCTTGCAGACGCTGCAGCGCCTCTCCGTGGGCTGGAAGCAGGTTTGACAGACTGCCGAGGGAGTGTCCATTGGGTGCGTGAGCGCTTTCGGTCGCGACGCACACAAGATGCAAGTTTGCGGGTTACGATAAACTGCCAGCGGCTTGGCACTGTAATAAAAGAAACGCGAAGCCTGGCAAGCCCGCCGCGCAAGCCAATCGCTTGCCATGAGCGTGCGCCGACCGCATGCACAAACTTGCGCCCCGCCGTCGGGTGCTCACCTTGTGAACGTGCTCGCGTCGGGACTTGCGCGCATGCAGCTCGCTCCCGCACGCACCGGCATGAACAGCAACCTGACGCTTGAGCAGGCAACGCAGAAGCTCCACAAATACCCGAGCCGCCTGAGCAGAGAGGCCAAGGAGGACCGCGCCAAACTCGACGAGGCACTCGATGACTGGCTTGAGGAGTTGGAGTGGGGGCAGATGGAGGCAAGGGGGAGGTTGGAAGGCGAAGACCACGCGGCCAGAGACGATTGGCGCAAGGTGCAAGAGCTGGATGACGAGGCGGGTCGCGGCAGCGACCTGACGCCCGACCAACGCAGAGGCGTGTGGTACCGGCTTGCCGACCGCGCCCGTTTCGGCCCGGTGCCGTCGGCGCGCGCGCCCGCGCCCGCGCCACCACGCGAGCGCAAGCAGGAGGGCGACCCGAAAGCGCCAACGGTCAAAATTCCAGAGCACGTCAGGGCCCAGATCCACGAGTGGCTCATAGAGCACCAGCTGATGCAGGGAAAGACGCTCCAGCCGGATTACGATGATCCGGAGGTGAGCGAGTGGACGGACCACATGGCACGCGAGGCCAACCTGCCGCGCGCCTCCATCACCAACATGATTGGCAAGGTGCGCAAGGGCGATAGGGGCAGGGAGCTCATGGCCGAGGCGGCCGAGCGACGCCGCTTGGCCAAACAGCTGCGCGAGGCGCTCAATCCGAGCTATGGCGATCCGAATGCCGGCCCATTGGAGCGCAGACTGTACTCGCAGTCCCCTCCCCTGTCGTCAGACAGCGAGTGAGGGTTGGGATCCGAGCGGCACTGGACGGGCACGGTTGTTCGCGTTGCGCTATAGTTAGGTTTTGGCTCGGGCAAGGTAGTAAAACAAAGCATGAATTTGGCGTATAACTCCAAGACCAAGGCCGCCGCCATGGCTCAGCTCAAGGAGGGCGAAAAGAAGATGGCGCTCAAGATTGACCAGCTTGTGGCCACTGGCGGTCTGCTACAGGAAGACGAGATGGAGCAGCGGGGCTGCTTTGCGCGCGGCTGCTTTCCCTTCTTGCGGCGAGGGCGCCGCCGGATCGCACAGGACACCGGGCTGGAGACGGCCGTGTTCGGGCAGGGGGTGGTCAAGAGCACCAATGCCGCCGCCGCTCGGCTTGAGCAGGCGGCGTCGCAGGTGTCGTCGCACGCCGAGGGGCTGGCCGAGCGCGCCGCGGAGGCGCGCAAGAAGGCGCAGCTGCTCGCGGGCATGGGCAAGAAGCAGGAGGCGATGATGGCGCTCAAGCGGTGCAAGGCGCTCGAGAAGCAGGCCGAGACGGCGCTGGC
>MDTG01016045.1_pt1 | contig 10181 bp, 10 predicted proteins | sample 811421 | NCBI WGS metagenome assembly MDTG01 (sample SAMN05326645, study PRJNA326480) | marine metagenome | isolation source: seawater | place: Pacific Ocean: South East | collected 2011 | reverse complement strand
TCCTAAAATAGAAAAAGATTGTTCTCATTCATATTATGTTTATCCATTAACATTAGATAATAAAATAATAAAAACAAGTAGAGAAAAAATAATTTATGCCCTTGAAAAAGAGGGGGTAAAAGGTCTATTTGGCGGGTATGCTAATATACACCTATTACCAATGTTTCAAAAAAAAATAGCATATGGGAAAAATGGATTTCCTTGGAATCACGTGAGCTCAAGAAAAAACATTAAATATGAAAAAGGAATTTGTCCAGTGGCAGAGGAATTAAATGATAAAACTTTTTTTGGTATTGAGCTTTGCCTTTATGATTATGACGAAAAAAACATTAATGAATTAATAAATGCATTTTCAAAAGTTTTTAAAAATCTAGATAAAGTTGAAAAAGTAAAACTTAATGAATTTCAATAAAAAAACAATATTGGCTTATTCTGATCCTGCAGGGTTTAATATAATTTGTGCATTAGTGGATGAGTTTATCGCACAAAAAAAAGTTTGTAACAAGGATTTCAAAGTTTTTACAAATTTGGAGGGTATAATTGATAAGAAGTACTCTCCTTATATCAGTATTATCAAGAATAAAATTGATAGAGTTGAAAATGAAATCGATAAATTTCAGCCTGAAAAGATTTTTACAGCAACTTCGTTAAACATTTTTGAGCATTTATGGAGGGTTTGTAGTAAGAAAAAAAATATCAGAGTTGAGTCATTTGTTGATCATTGGACAGGAATAAAAAAAAGATTCATTTTTTCTAATAAACTTGTTTATCCTGATGCAATTTTTGTAATAAATGGTATGGCAAAAAAAATAGCAATCGAAGAGGGAATCCCAGAAAAAATTATTTTTATTCGGACTAATCCATATTACAAAAAAGTTGAAAATTTCATACCTGAAGTTTCTGAATCTATATTTTTAAATGATTTAGAAATAAAACCTAAACATAAAATAATCTTATATGTATCCGACAATATAAAAGATACGCCAATCTTTAAAAATTTAGGATTTGATGAGCTATCAATTTTTGAAAATTTAATGGAATCATTATATTTTTTAGAAGAATCTAAAAAAATTAATGTCAATAATTTTTTTATTATAATAAAATTGCATCCACGCGAAAAAGAAAAAAAATATTTAGATCTTATTAAAAAAAGAGAATATAAAAATATAAAACTTGTAAAGTTTTATGATCCTTTAGTTATAAATTATTATTCAGATTTAGTAATAGGCTCATTTTCAAATATGATTATTGAATCGTACCTCCTAAAAAAATCACTTTTAAGAGTTCAGATTGGAATTAGAAAAGAAGATCCTTTAAAATTTGGTCCTTTAACTGATAAATTCATTTCAAACTCAACTTTGCTAAAATTAGAGTTAGAAAGATCTTTACTCTCATATAGCTACACAAAAAAAAGTTTATGAATATTTTTTTTGATGAAACTTCAACCAAATTAGGTCGCGATTATCTTAGAGGAATTTGTGAAAAATTAAAACTGGTTAATAAAGTAATCACATTAAAAGTTCCAAACTCAGACTCATTTAATTCAAAAGATGTTGAAGTTTTAAATATAGATTTAGAGGATACGATTACCTCTAATTATCCTGAGTTAGAACAAATTGAACCTTTTGACAAAGATGTTTTCAATAGTTTAAATTACGATTCTTTATTTACTCTAAAGATGATGGAAAGATTTGGAAGTTTTAAAGGGGAAGATAACTTTGAAAAAAGAACGAAAATGTTTTTTAATCATGTTAAGTTCTGGAATTATATGATTGAAAGCCACAAAATAGAAATTGCAATTTTTTTGAGTGTGCCGCACGAACCTGCTCCATTTATTATTTATCAATTAATGAAATCTAAAGGGAGATTGACTTTATATCATGAACAATTAGCATTTCAAGACACATATACATTAGAGGATAAAATTAAACTTTCAAAGCCAACATCCTTTAAGAAAGATGATTTAATTTTTAAAAATATTAAATTCACAATTGAGGAATTTAGCCAAAAAGATTTTGTGCCTTTTTATTCAAAAAATTATTTCATTAATCAAAAAAAAATCGATTTAAAGGTCAAAAAAATTAAAAGAATACTAGTTGAAATAACCCATAAAAATCATTTGCTCAAATATTTTTTTTACAGGATTAGAAAATTCTTTTTAAAAAAAAGAATTCTTAATTTTTTAAAAAAATATCAAGTTTCTCCTGATTTTGATAAAAAATATATTCTAATACCTCTTCATTACCAGCCTGAGGCTTCAACCTCTCCTAAAGGAGATATTTTTGTATATCAAAGTCTAATGATTCAGATGATATCTAATTCACTAAAAGACACAGATTGGCTTATATATGTAAAAGAGCATCCAGCACAAAGCCCAACTTTTGGAAGAAACTTAAGTTTTTACAAAGAGATAAATAATTTAAATAATGTTTTTCTTTTAAATAAAAATTTAGATACAAAAAAAGTTTTAATTGAAAGTAATGCAGTTGGGATTGTAACTGGCACAATGGGACTTGAAGCAATAATTCATCAAATTCCTGTTTTATGTTTTGGTGATATATATTATAAATTTTTTCACGGAGTGTTTCCGATTGATTCCAATCAGCAGCTTAGTGAAGCAATTGAAAAGATTAAAAACGGATTTAAACCAAATAAAGAGAAGCTAATTAATGAATTAGAAAAAATCCCATCAACTTACTATCATGGGTATGTCAATTATGAATACGAAAAGGTGACAAAAATATCATATATTCAAAACATAAAATATTTAGTTAATAACCTCAACAATTATTTATTAAATCAAAATGTCTTTTAAAGTAGGGAATATTGTAATAAGTAAAGTTGCTCAACCAGTAGTAATAGCTGAAATTGGAATTAATCATGGAGGATCTCTTGACGTTGCAAAAAAAATGGTCGATTCTGCTAAAAGGGCAGGAGTAAAAATTATAAAACATCAAACGCACATTGCTTCTGAAGAAATGTCATCGGCCGCAAAAAATATTATCCCTGTGCATACCCAAAAAAATATTTTTGAAATTATAGATGATTGTTCTCTTTCAGAATCTGAAGAGTATGAATTAATGAATTATGTAAGAGAAAATTCTATGGAATTTATAAGCACTCCTTTTAGTAGAGCTGCAGCAGACAGACTTCAAGGATGGAATATTCCAGCTTATAAAATTGGTTCAGGAGAGTGTAATAATTATCCGTTAATTAAACACATAGCTTCTTTTGGGAAACCTATTATTCTGAGTACTGGGATGAACAATCTTAAAAGTATTCGAAAAGCAATTGCGATCATTAGAAAACACCGTTTACCATTTGCCATTTTACATACGACCAATTTATACCCTACACCAAATCATCTTGTAAGACTGGGAGCACTTCAAGATTTAAAGGGAGAGTTCCCTAATGAAATTATTGGACTTTCTGACCACACCCTAACTAACCATTCATCCTTTGGGGCCATTGCACTAGGGGCATCTATTATTGAGAGACATTTCACTGACACTAAAGATAGAATTGGTCCAGATATTATTTGTTCAATGGATGAGCAAGAGTGTAAAGATCTTATTGAGGGAGTCAAAATACTATACCAGCAAAGAGGTGGGAAAAAAGAACCTGTTAAAGAGGAGACTGAAACTGCAAAATTTGCATTTGCCTCAGTAGTTTCAATCCAAGAGATTCAAGAAGGAGATTTGCTGAGTAAAAATAATATTTGGGTAAAAAGACCTGGAACAGGACCAATAAAAGCAGAAGAATTTCAATCTATTATTGGAAAAATTGCCACACAAGACATCAAAAAAGATGAATTTTTAAAGCACACTGATTTTAAATGATCAAGATTTTTATAATTACTGAGAGAAGAGCAGATTATTCTAGATTTAAACCTATAATGGAGTTAATAAAAAAAGACGATCAGCTTGACTATATACTAGTTGCTTCAGGAGCTCATTTGGTTAAGTCAATGGGATATACTAAAAATGAGATTACCAGAGATGGTTTTGAAATTCATTATGAAATAAAAATGTTTACTGAACAAGAAGATACTGGCGCCTCCATGGTTAGATCATTTGCTCGCGTAGCGGATCAAGTAACATATTGTTTGGAGGACTCGAAACCTGATTTAATTCTAGGGGGTTTTGACATCGGGGCTAATTTAGCAGTTACTATTGCTGGAGCCCATATGAATATTCCTGTTGCACATATCCAAGGAGGCGAGGTAACTGGGACTATTGATGAATCTATTAGACATGCAATGACCAAGTTTTCACATTATCATTTTGCATCTAATCAAGATGCAGTTGAACGATTAATTAAATTAGGTGAAATACCAGAACATGTTTTCAATGTTGGTTGCCCATCGATTGATGCCATTCTAAATACAAAAGACAACCCTAAAATTTTATCCCAATATGGATTAGAGGTTAATAATTATTTTATTTTACTTCAACACCCTGTGACCTCAGAGGTCGATAATTCTCAAGAACAGATTCAGATAACTCTTTCTGCAATAAAAAAGAGTAATGTAAAAACACTTATAATTTTGCCAAATAATGATGCTGGATTTTCAAAAATTATTAAAGAATTAAAAAGTTCTAAAATTCAGTTTGTTGAGAGTTTGACAATTACAGACTACATCAATTTACTCAGGCGAAGCTCAGGATTAATAGGTAATTCAAGCAGTGGTATTCATGAAACCTCAACATATAATATTCCCACTATTAATATTGGGTCAAGACAAAATGGACGTTTACGTCCAGAAAATGTGATAGATGTAGCTCATAATGAAAAAGAAATTATGACTGCTATAGAAAAATGCAAAAAGATTCGAAATAATGGTATTGAATTTGAGAACCCATATGGTGATGGGAAATCAGCAGAAAGAATTGTCTCATTAATCAAATCATTTGATTTGAGCCATTCAATTATTCAAAAAAAAATAACATATTAAATGGAAAAAATTTTCATAACAGGAGGAAGTGGAACAGTAGGATATAGTTTTATTAGAAACAACTTTAATAAATATAAAATATACAGTTATTCAAGAAATGAAAAAGCACAAATTGCATTAAAAAGAAATTTTCCTCAAATAGAAATTGTTCTTGGTTCTGTTGAGGACAAATTTGACTTAAATAACGCAATTGCGAAAATTAAACCTCAAATTATAATTCATGCAGCTGCATTAAAACATGTCGATACAGCTGAAAAGCAGCCAATTGAAATGGTAAAGTCCAATATTATTGGTTCAAAAAACGTAATTGAGGCATCAAAATATAATAATATTCCCATAACAATTGGAATAAGTACAGATAAAGCTTGTAATCCAAAAAACTTATATGGCTATTCAAAGACCATTATGGAAAAAATGTTTTTAGAGGCAAACAATCAAAAAAATATTTTTTGTTGTACTAGATTTGGCAATGTTGCTGGAAGCAATGGTTCAGTAATTCCTTTTTGGTTGAATTGTAAAAAAAATGATAAACCTCTTCCAATTACTGATAAAAGAATGTCAAGATTAATGTTGAATTATGATGAAGTCTCAGAAATTATTGAAAAATCTATTGAAGAAAGTAAAAATGGTCATGGAGGATTTGTGTTGACAAAAAAAATGAAAAAAGTTTTACTATTTAAATTAGCTAATATTATTTCGACGAATACTACTCTAATTGGTTTACGTCCTGGAGAGGAACTGTATGAGGATTTAATTTCAGAATCTGAGCTGGAATTTTCTGAGTTGAAAGGAGAATACATTTTAATTAGAAACGAACATAATCAAAATCGTGGAACGAGATTAAAAGAATCAATCTCAAGTGATACTGCAACAGAAATGAGTGATAAAGAAATTTTTCAAATGGTTGAATTCATTAAGAGCAATTCATTTTTAAATGAACATTATTAAGGCGAATAATCTTTTTTTGATTCCTGCAAGAAAGGGGTCAAAAGGAATTCCAAAAAAAAATACTAAGCTTTTAAAAGGGACCCCATTAATCAGTTATACTTTTGAATACGTTTCAAAAGTTTTGACAGCAGAAGATAAAGTATGCGTTTCGACTGATGATGAAGAAGTAATAAAATTAGCTGAATCTTATAATTTTAAAATTATAAAAAGACCAACTGAATTGGCTGGTGACAACTCATCAATGGACGAGGTAATTAAGCATGTTCTGGAGAATTATAAATCTTTAAATATATCTTTCAATGCAATTGTGATATTGCAACCAACATCTCCAAATAGGATTTTAGACGATTTCTTTAATATCAAAAAATTATTTAATCCAACAATAGATATGGTCGTTTCAGTATGTAAAGCGAGAGAAAACCCTTATTATCTGCTATATGAAGAAAATGATAATGGATTTATTTTTAAATCTAAAAATTTAGCAATATCAAGAAGGCAAGATTCACCTAAGGTATATCGCTTAAATGGATCTTTTTTTATAATTAATCCAAATTCAATTAATAATAAAAAAATAATTGAATTGGATAAAATATTAAAATATGAAATGCCTTATGAGAGGAGTATAGATATTGATGATCAATTTGATTGGGATTTAGCAGAGTTCTTTATAGAAAAAAAATTCAAAAGCGATAATGAGAATAATTTCTAGGATTGACGTTAAAAATGAATATGTAATTAAAGGAATTCATCTGGAGGGTCTAAGAAAACTTGGAGATCCTAATCTAATAGCAAAAAAATATTACAATCAAGGAATAGATGAAATTATTTTCATGGATGCTGTCGCGGCATATTATAATAGAAACAGTTTATCTGCTCTTATAGAAAAAGCATGTGAGGATATTTTTGTCCCAATAACAGTTGGTGGAGGTATACGAAAAATTGAGGATATTCAAATGGCTTTGAATTCTGGTGCTGATAAAACAGCAATTAATACAGCTGCAGTTAAGAAACCAGATTTTATAAAAGAAGCATGTGAAGTTTTTGGATCTCAATGTATTATATCTTCAATTGATGTATTAAAAAAAGGTGATAAAAAATGGGAGGTATATATTGATAATGGTAGAGAGCCAACGGGAATTGATGCTGTCGATTGGGCAAAAAAAGTCGAAAAACTTGGTGCTGGAGAAATAATGCTCACATCAATTGATAAAGAAGGAACAAAGAAAGGATTTGATATTGAGTTAAATAAAAAGATTTCTGAGGTGGTAAAAATTCCAATTATATCTTGTGGTGGAGCTGGGAGTTGTAATGATATTGCAAATTTAATTGAAGGTTCTAATATTGATGCAGTTGGCCTAGCATCTATTTTACATTACGAATTGCATACAGTTCAATCAATAAAAGAATTTTTATCAAATGAAAAATATGTAAATCTAAGATTATGAACTTAGTTATTATTGACTATGGAATTGGAAATATTAAAAGCATTATAAATGCATTTAGAATTTATGGAGTAAATTTGAATCTTACGAGGGATAAGGAATTAATTCTAAAGTCAGATGGATTAATTTTACCTGGGGTAGGTGCTTTTTCACATGGTATGAAAAACCTCGTAAAATTTGATTTAATTGAAATTTTAAAGGACTCTAAAAAACATAACAAACCATTGCTTGGTATTTGCTTAGGGATGCAATTATTATTTGATGAAAGCGAGGAATTTACAAAAACCAAAGGACTTGGTTTAATTAAAGGCAAAGTCGTAAGCTTACCTTTATCAGAAACAAAAAAATTAAAGTTACCTAATATTGGTTGGAGAAAAATATTACCAAATGAAATTAATTGGGGAGGTACAATACTTGATAATTTATCTAAGGGTTCCAACATGTATTTTGTTCATAGCTTCGCTGCCTCACCGTCAAAAAAAAGTGACATATTATCATTGACAGATTTTGGAGAGTATAAATTTTGTTCCTCAGTTAAGAGTAGAAATATTTATGGCTGTCAATTTCATCCTGAAAAAAGTGCAAATGATGGACTAAGAATAATTGAAAATTTTATTAGAATTTGTAAAAATAATTTTTAATGTCAGAACTAAAATCATATTATGGGCTTCCAAGAAAGGTAAAATTTTGCAAAAAATGTGTAATATCAAATCAAAGGCCAAGTTCTGCGATTGAATTTAAAAATAAAAAAAATGACAAAAAAAAAGTAATCCATTTTGATGAAAATCAAATATGTTCTGCATGTCGATTTAATAAACTAAAGGAGGAAAAAATTAACTGGTCTAATAGAGAACAGAACTTAAAAGAATTATTATCTAAATATAGAAGTAGGGATGGATCATATGATGTAATCGTTCCAGGTAGTGGAGGGAAAGATAGTGCATTTACATCTCATATTTTAAAATATAAATATGGGATGAACCCATTAACAGTTACATGGGCACCCCATCTTTATACAGATATAGGCTGGAAAAACATGCAAGAATGGACTCATACGGGGGGATTAGATAACATGTTATATACTCCTAATGGAGTACTTCATAGGGAAATGACTAAAAATGCTTTCCATAATTTACTTCACCCTTTCCAACCTTTCATTGTTGGACAAAGAATAATAGGTCCATCAATGGCAAAAAAATTTGGAGTGAAATTGGTTATGTATGGAGAAAATCAAGCTGAATATGGTAATTCAATTGATGAAAATAAAAATCCTATAATGAATATGGATTTCTTTTCTTTTGATCAACCAGGGGATATGAAATTTGGAGGTGTTTCCATGAATGATTACATTTCAAGTAAGAATTTTTCGTATAATGATTTTATTCCATATATCGCTCCTAAGAAGAAAGATTTAATTGAAGCTGGAGTTCAAGTACATTATCTTGGATATTATTTGAAATGGGATCCTCAGGAATGCTATTATTATGCTTCCGAGAATACTGGATTTATGGCTAACAATGAGAGAACTGAGGGTACCTATTCAAAATACAGTAGTATTGATGATCAAATTGATCCATTTCATTATTACACAACCTTTATCAAGTTTGGTCTTGGTAGAGCAAGTTATGATGCTTCTCAAGAGGTTAGAAATGAAAAAATTACTAGAGACGAGGCAATACATTTAGTTAATAAATATGATAGCGAATTCCCGAATAAGTATTTTAAAAATTTTTTGAATTATATAAATACTTCAGAAAAAGAATTTTGGAAAACCATAAATAAATTTAGAAGCCCTCACTTATGGAAACAAGTCTCTGGAGTATGGAAATTAAGACATAATGTGGCAAAGAATGGAACTGACGACTAACTAAGAACTAGATAATGAAATCAATAAGAACACACGATCAATTTTATGAATTTGAGGAGAGACATAATAAACCAAAGGAAATGTTCAAATTTATTGTCGAAAAAGGAATATCTAAAAAAGAACTTTCAAAAGAACTAAATATATGTGATTTTGGATGTTCCAATGGAGAGTTTTTATTTTATTTAAATGAAATAAGCAAGTTTAGATTGACAGGGGTTGATATAATGCCCAAATTAGTTAAAAAGGCAAAGAAATATGTTCCTACAGCTGAATACAAAATAGGGTCTGTTCTTGACCGAAGGCTATTTGGCGCAAATGAATTTGAGATTTCTTTTCTAACGGGAGTTCACTCAATTTTTGATGATTTTGAAGCTTTATTTGACAACTTGACATATTGGACATCAAAGGGAGGCAAGGTAATTGTCACTGGAATTTTCAACCCTTTTCCAATTGACGTTTACATTAAATATCGAGAGTCTAAAAATTATTCCCAAGAATTTATGGAATCAGGTTGGAATATTTTCTCTATCGAAAGTATCTCCTCATTTTTGCAGAATGAAAATAAAATTAAATCTTTTGAATTTTTTAAATTTAACATTGAATTAGACTTGATTGAACAGAAAGATAAAGTGAGGAGTTGGACTTTTAGGGATTCTAATAATAAAAGAATTATTACTAACGGTCTAAACATTCTACAAAATCATTTTTCATTGATAATTAATTTATAGAAACTAATAAATAGATTTTAAAAGCCATTTTTTTTTAGTTTCTAAGTCTTTCCAATTTTTTTTTTGATTATAATTTATAACCTAAGAATAAACATTATTTATGATAAAATATTTATTTGACAAAAATGAGTTAAAATTCATAAACTTATCTAAAAAAAATAAAAAGTATACTAATAAAGAATTTCTCATGTTCCAATGTGTAGAGGATTATTATTTTTTATTGTTGTATAAAGAAATAATTA
>MDTG01420986.1_pt1 | contig 10182 bp, 4 predicted proteins | sample 811421 | NCBI WGS metagenome assembly MDTG01 (sample SAMN05326645, study PRJNA326480) | marine metagenome | isolation source: seawater | place: Pacific Ocean: South East | collected 2011 | reverse complement strand
CTTCAACCTGAGCATATACTTCGTCGGGAGTAGCTCTTGTGTTGGAAAGATCAGAACCATGAGTGGTTCCATCATCTTCAGCAGAAGTATAAAGCATTACTCCTCCAAAGTTTCTCACCAATCTAAAATAACTATACCCTCTTAAAAATCGACATTCTGCAATGTATCTGTTTCTCAATGACTGATCCATAGGAATCTTATATTCTCCACTTGCATCCAACTCTATCATTATGTCAATGGCGAAACTTGCTCTAGCAATCATTCTATATAAATCGCCCCAAATCCAAGAAGATACATCTGTATTAGGAGTTGCATTAAAGTTCATACAATCATACATTCCTTGCTGATCACCAGGACTTTCTCCTCCCTTGACGGCGTCGTCTGACATTACGGAACCTACAGCCCATAGAGAGACGACATTCATTCTCCAAGCTTGAACATCATATGCTGCTACAACGGCTTCAAATGCAGTGCCTGAATTCACAAAATATGGTTTATCGTTATTGCCTGGCTGTTCCAATTCTAACCATTCTTTGCTACATGAAGCCCCAGCAAATACAATAATAAAACAAATTAGTTTTTTTAAATTTCTCATAGTTCTTTAATTAAAATGTTGCGTTAATTCCAAAGTTTAAAGTTTTAGGTATGGTATAATTACCTAAATCAGCTTTTTGTACAAAGACTCCCCAAGTACTACCCAGTTCTGGGTCCCTTCCAGAATATTTAGAAATGGTAAAGTAGTTTTGAAGTGCTACATATATTCTAAGTTTTTCAATATTTGCTTTTCTTGATAATGATTCTGGAATAGTATAGCCTAAGGAAATATTTTTGAACCTTAAAAAAGACCCATCTTCAATAAATGCATCCGAAGCTTTAGCATAATTGTTTTGTCTGTCTCCTCCCAATTGAGCTATTGTAGCACCAGTATTATCTGGCCTCCAAGCATCAGTTAACATATAGCTAGACATATTGGTTTGTTCGTATGGAGTCTCAGTAAAAACTTTAACTGTATTAAATATATCGTTTCCATAGTTCCAATACATAAACAGACTTAAATCAAAGCCTTTGTAAGAGAAATTGCTAGTTAAACCCATAGTGAAATCAGGATAAGGAGAACCTATTTTAACTTTATCATCTTCATTAATTTCTCCATCGTTGTTTTGATCTACAAATCTATAGTCTCCAGGACCTACTGTTGGGCCATAACTTTGCTGAGTTAGCCCATTGTCATCAGTATAAGTTAATGCATCCACTTCATCTTGAGATTGGAAAATGCCATCTACTTGGTATCCCCAAAAGTCACCAACTTGGCTTCCGACAATAGTTCTAGTGTAGTATTCTAGAGCGTGAAATCCCCCCCCTTGAATTGCATAGTTTTCATCTCCAAGAAGTTTGACGATTTTATTAGACACTCTGCTGATATTGGCAGAGATAGAATAATTGAATTCACCTTCCATCTTTTGGTAGTTTAAACTAAAATCAAACCCTCTGTTTTCCATAGAACCAATGTTGGTGTTTGCAGCGCCACCTACCCCCCAAGCAGAAAGAATATTTGGGTTACCCATAATCATGTCTGTTGTAGTTTTAATGTAGTATTCTGCAGTAATCCATAATTTGTTATTAAAAAAACCTGCATCTAAGGCAATGTTGGTCATTCCTATAGTTTCCCACCTTAAGTATGGATTAGGGACATAATCTACTGTGGAACCTGATATTTGAGTTTGAGTTCCATCAGGTCCAAAAATTACAGCACTACTATTAATGGAAGTAGTCCCGTTATAGGCAAAATCTCCAGCTGGCTCACTATTGCCAATTTCTCCATAACCCCCTCTTAACTTTAAAAAGCTAATAAAATCTAAACTATTTTTTTCCTTGAAGTTTTTGAAGAAACTTTCGTTATGAATTTTCCAACCAGCAGAAAAGCCAGGAAAGACACCAAATTTTTCTGAAGATCCAAACCTAGAAGAACCATCTCTTCTTAAAGTTGCTGTTAAAAAATATAAGTCATTGTATTCATAATTTAATCTTCCAAATACTGAGGCATATCTTCTATAGCTAAAGCCATTGTAACTTTCATTATAAGCAGTATTAATAGTTCCAGTATTACTTAGCAACATGTTGGTAGGAACTTCATTATTAACAGATCCTCCTAGATAAGTTTTACTCATTCCATAATTTCTGTTATCCCAATCATATGCTGATGTTCCTCCCAATAGATTAATAGTATGATTGCCAAAACTTTTATCAATTTGAATTGTGTTTTCCCAGTTCCATGAAAACCATTTATTATAATTATTTCCCAACCCATCAATATCATTTTTATCAGTTGCATCAATATAAAATACAGGATTGTAATACCAGCCATTTTGGACGGAATAGTCACAGCCTATGATAGTTTTCAAAGTCAACCACTCGAATGGTTTATATTCTAAATAATTATTGGTTAATAACTTGTCTGTCCATGTCATCCCATATTGTGTTCCGTTTCTGTAGAGTGCGGCTAGGGGATTCCCAGTATTTCCTCTAGGGGTATTCATCCAAGCTAAGGAATCAGTTGCACTGTAAAATTCATGATCCTCAGGAACTAAAGTAAGAGTGTCAGGGAATGTGGTGTAAGGAGTGGTAGGAGTAATAGTCGGGTCCATTGACATGGCTGCTAATAATATACTGTTTTCTGGTCTATCACCATTGAAAGAGGTACCTTTTCCTCCATCTCTAACCAGGCTCATGCTGGTCCCTACTTTTATTTTATCAGAAAGCTGAAAGTCTAAATTATTCCTGAAAGAATATCTTTTATAAAATGTGGATGGGACTACACCCTTCTCGTCAAAATAATCTAGAGAAACGGAATAGGTTGCTTTTTCTGACCCCCCTGAAATACTAAGGTGAGCGTTATAAATAGCTCCACCAGGAAAAAGTAAATCTTGCCAATCAGTGCCATCTCCTAAAGCATCTGGATTTGCAAAGTCCGCATCAGGTGTTTCTCCCCTAATAGAGTCAGCATAATTGAATCCTATTGCATTTTCTCTTGCATTCATCATATCCATTTTCTTAATTAATGATTGAACGCCGTAATAGCTATCAAATGTTACTTTAGGTTTCCCGTTTTGTCCACGCTTAGTTGTTATTAAAATAACTCCACCTGCTGCTCTTGCTCCATAAATAGCTGCTGCAGAAGCGTCTTTTAATACATCTATTGTTGCAATATCTTGCGGAGCAATAGCATTTACTGCTGCCCCATCAAGCGGCATCCCATCAACTACATAAAGCACCGGAGAACCATTTATGGACCCTAATCCTCTAATTCTTACTTCAGTGTTAGATCCAGGAGAACCATTGCTATTGACTACCTCTACTCCAGCAGCTCTTCCTTGAAGAGCATCTGCTGCTCCAGCAACGGCTGTTTGCATAATTTGTTTAGAATCTACTTGAACAATGGACCCAGTAACATCTTCAGATTCTTGAGAGCCATATCCAACAACAACCATTTCTTTTAATGTTTCATTTTTCATGTTAAAGTCAAAGTTCCCAGAGCTTTCAACAAGCATTTCTTTATCAATATATCCTACCATTTTAATTACTAAAACTTGATTAGTTTCGGCCTCAATACTAAATTTCCCATTGATGTCTGAAGTTGTCCCTTTATCAGTATTTTTTACTTGAATTGTGGCAAATGGAATGCCCAAACCAGTAGCGTCATCTTTTATGGTACCCGATATTTTATTGGACTGTGATATTAAATTAATGCTAATTAGAACAGAAATTGACAATAAAACATTTTTTAACATGATATAATTTTTTGTTGTTTATTACTTTAATGTTAATTATAAAAGTATACATATTATTGTATCTTATACACAAAGTAAATATTTTTTTTTTTAAATTAAATATTAACTAAATCAATAATATTTAGTTTATTATAAATTGAGTTGAGTTCCCTGCAAATTATTATTTTAAATTTCATTTCTAAAAATTAAAATAAATTATTCTATTGAGCGTTGGGAATCTCAAAATGTTAAGCCACGTAATTTTAACATTAAATACTCATTTATATATAATATTCTAAGTAACTAAATACTACTTTAAAACAACGTCTTTATCAAATTATAAGTATAATAAAAATGTTTTTATTAAATTTGCTTAATAACAAACAAACATGAAATATAGATCAAATTGCCCAATAAGCAGTGCTCTTGACATTGTTGGAGACAAGTGGTCTCTTGTAATTATTAGAGACTTGCTATACTTTAATAAAAAAACTTTCAAAGAGCTTTCTAATTCATTAGAAAATATCGCAACCAATATTCTTGCCGATAGGCTTAAAGGATTAGAAGAAAAAGGGATATTAACAAGAAATGACGTTAGAAACAATAAAAAAACCAAACACTATAAATTAACAAAAAAAGGGTTTGGGTTAAAACCAATTTTATATGAGTTAGGTAAATGGAGTACTCATTATCTAAAAAAAGAGCACCCTAAAATGATGTTTAAAAAAACTTTTTTAGAAGCATCCTAAAGCGATTAATATCTTATTAAGAATCAATCCCTCAAATAAGTTAAAATCATAATTATAACAGATTACTTTTAAGTTAAAAGTATTAACATTCAAATAACTTTTTTTTTACATTAAATAGCATATTTCTTAATTTTTTTTGCTAAGTTCGTTAACATTTAATTAACAAACAATCAAGACAATTATGAAATCATTATTAACAATTTTTATCATGGGGGCGTGTACATTAGTGTATGGGCAATCCCAGTCTGTCTCTGGTGTTGTTTCGGATAATGAGGGTTCTGGGTTACCTGGCGTAAGTGTCAAGGTTAAAGGAACATCTTCTGGGACTGTCACTAATGGAGATGGTAAGTATTCTATAGATTCTGATGCTAATGGAACCTTAGTTTTTTCATTCGTTGGATATAAAACTCAAGAAATAGCAGTTGAAGGTAAAACTTCTTTAAATGTTACGATGTCTGAGGGTATTGTAATGGACGAAGTCGTTGTAACAGCTTTAGGTATATCTAGAGACAAAAAGTCAATTGGATATTCGACTCAAACTGTAGATGGAGAAAGTTTAGCAGCACAAAAAGATGTAAACTTTATGAGTACACTTTCTGGACAAGTTGCAGGTGCTCAAATCAAAAATAGTGGTACTATGGGTGGATCTGCTAATGTTATCATTAGAGGTTATACTTCAATATCAGGGAATAATCAACCATTATTTGTAGTTGACGGGATTCCAATTAGTAACGATATAACCAATACCTCTAATCAGCAGACAGGTAGAGGAGGATTTGACTATGGAAATGCCGCTATGGATATTAATCCTCAAGACATTGAAAATGTTTCTGTTTTGAAAGGGGCTGCAGCTTCGGCTTTGTATGGGGCAAGAGCAGCAAATGGGGTAGTTTTAATTACAACAAAAAAAGGCACAAAAAAGAAGGGTATAGGGGTTTCAGTTTCTCATAATACAACTATTGGTATGATAAACAAAAACACAATGCCTACTTATCAGAACGAATACGGAGCAGGATATGGTCAATATTATGGTCCTGATACTGCATTTAATGGCGCAATTGTAAATGGTTATGTAGAAGAAATTGATCTAGATGGTGATGGAGTTGCTGATGCACTTGCTACACCTATGGGAGATGATGCTTCATATGGATTAGCATTTGATCAAATTGACAATCTCTTAACTTGGGAATCAGTTCACCCTGAACTGCCAACTTATCTACAGGCTCAGCCATATCAAGCTTCTGCAAATGACCCAACTACATTCTACGAAACATCTGTCATGACTACAAACTCTGTAGCTATAGATGGTTCTAGCGATAATGGTAGTTATAGATTTTCTGTTACTGATATGTTTAATAAAGGAATTTTACCCAACAGTAATTTAAGAAGAAATAATGCTTCGTTAAATGTTAGTTATGACATAAGTGATAAGTTGAAGTTTAGCTCTTCCATGCAATATGTAAGAAATGAAGGTATGGGCAGATTTGGTACGGGATATGATAATAGAAATGTCAACCAGTGCTTTAGACAGTGGTATGATGTGAGTGTAGATATGCAAGCGCAAAAGGAAGCTTATGAACTTAATAATAACAATCTTTCTTGGAATGCTTACGGATTTGCTTACTCTAGCGACCCTAACAAAAGAGATAAGCCACATTACTTTGACAATCCATATTATATGAGAAATCAGAATTTTTCAACAGATTCAAGAGATCGATTTATTGGAAATGTAGTTTTAAATTACGAAATCAATGATGTTTTTAATGTAATGGGAAGAATTACTAATGATAATTTTTCTGAGTTAAGAGAAGAACGAATTGGATTCCAGTCTGTTGATGTTCCATCTTACAGAAAATATACAAAATCTTATTACGAAAGAAATTATGATTTATTTTTAAACTTCGACAAAGACTTAAGTGAGAAATTAAATCTTTTTGGAATGGTTGGAACCAATATAAGAAGATCATCTGAAGTGGTAACTGACGGATCAACAAATGGAGGATTAGTGGTACCTGGTGTTTATTCGTTTAGTAATAGTGTTAATACACCTGAAGCTGCCTCTGAATTTGATGGACAAAGAGCAGTAGACGGATATTTAGGAAGAGCTACATTAGGATATGATAGATTTTTATATTTAGATTTATCTGGAAGATATGATATCAGTTCTACTTTACCTTCTGATAATAATTCATTTTTCTATCCTGCTGCTACAGCAAGTTTAATTTGGACAGAATTAGCTGAGATAAGTGGATGGGATTATGGAAAACTTAGATTAAATTATGCTCAAGTGGGTAATGATGCTCCAATGCAAAGTTTACAAAACGTGTATTCAATCGGAACTCCATTTGCAGGTACTACGATAGCAAGTGCTCCAAATACAGGATTAAATAGTAATTTGAGCCCCGAGAATACAACAAGTCTTGAATTAGGGCTTGAAAATAAGTTTTTTAATAACAAACTTGGTTTAGATTTAACATTCTATGACGCAACTACTGATAACCAAATATTGGCTATCAGATCTTCTTCTGCTTCAGGTACTTATTTCCAGTATGTTAATGCTGGAAGTATCAACAACAGAGGAATTGAAATTCAAGCTTATGCTGATATTGTGAAATCAGGAGATTTCACATGGAATGCAAGATTAAATTGGGCTCGAAATATTAATGAAGTTAAGTCTCTAAGAGATGGTGTTGATAATTATGTTCTTGCATCTGTACAAGGTGGAATTACAGTTAATGCAACTGTGGGAGAATCCTATGGAGCTATAAAAGGAACAAATTATGTATATAATGACGATGGAGACAAAATAGTTGTCCCTCATGGAGATTATGGTGCTAATGACAATGATGGAGATGGTGTATATGATGAATTTCCCTACGGTGTCGGCTATGCTAAAACAGCTCTTCCAGAAGTAGTAGGAAATATTCTTCCAGACTGGACAGGTGGCCTTACAAACACCTTTACTTATAAAAACCTAACTATGAGTGCTCTAGTAGATATGCAGTGGGGAGGTAGTTTCTTTTCATTAGATACTTGGTATGGATATGGTACTGGTGTTTATGATCTAACCGCTGGAACTAATGAAGATGGTAACCCTGTAAGAGACCCAATAGCAGATGGTGGAGGTATTGAAATTACAGGTGTAACTGCAGTTTATAATGATGATGGCAGCATAAATACTTCTGCTTCAACTCAAGCGAATACAGTTAATGGCTATATGGGACATTACAACAATGCTGTAGCATGGAGACACGCTCCAAACGCCATGCATGTTTATGATGCGACTTATATTAAATTAAGACAAGTTTCTCTTTCTTATTCACTTCCTAAAGACAAATTACCAAAAGGTATACAGGGTCTCGATGTGGGGTTAATGGGAAGAAATTTAGCTATCTTATTTAAAAAATCACCTCATACCGACCCAGAAGCTGGTTTGAGTGCTGGAAATATTCAAGGAAATCAATCTGGAGCTTACCCTGCTGTAAGACAAATCGGATTTAATCTAAATTTAAAATTTTAAGAAAATGAAAACAATTATAAAATATAGCTTAGTATCACTCTTATTTTTATCGTTAAGTTGTACAAAAGACATTGAAAAATTTAATGAAAATGATAAGGCACCGACATCAGTTCCAGCTAATGCATTATTTGCTAATGCAACGGTTGAGTTGATGGACTATTTGTCTAGTTGTAACGTTAATGTAAATACGTTTAGGTTGTGGTCACAACATTGGACTCAGACAACTTATACAGATGAGTCTAATTACCAACTAACCGAAAGAAATATTAATGGTGAGGTATTTGACAGAATTTATGCTAGAGTGCTGAGAGACGTTAGCGAATCAAGAGCACAAGTAAATGCAAGTACAAATTCTGATGAGATAAAAAATACTCAATCAGCTGTTTTAGATGTAATAGAAGTTTTTGCCTACTCTATATTAGTGGACATATTTAATGATGTTCCTTATACGGAAGCAATTGGTGGAGTAGCTAATTTAACACCTGCCTATGATGATGCGCAGACAATTTATTTAGATTTAGCTACTAAATTGAATGCTGCAATTACAACACTAAACACAAATACAGATATGGGAGATTTTGCTGGGTCAGATTTAATTTATGCAGGGAGCACTTCTCATTGGACAATGCTAGCTAACTCTCTTAAATTAAGAATGGGAATGAGAATGGCAGATGTTGCTGGTAGTGGAAGTCAAGCCATGGTTGAAGCAGCTGCATCCGGTGTTTTTGCCTCTAATGCTGATCATGCATACATAATGTATCAATCTTCTACACCAAATACCAATCCTTTGTGGGAAGATTTAGTACAGAGTGGAAGAACTGATTTTGTTGCTTCAAGGACATTAGGAGATGTTATGAATAATACTAATGATCCAAGAAGAGCCATGTTTTTTAGAAACCTAGATTCAACAGGTTCAATTATTGGTAATCCTCATGGGGCAGGTGGAGCCTATCCAGATCATTCTCAGCCAGGTAACATGTTAGAAGATCCAACACATCCTGGAATTTTGCTTTCTTATGCTGAAGTATGCTTTCACTTAGCAGATGCTGCCAATAGAGGTTGGAATGTAGGTGGTGACGCAGCTACTCATTATGGAAATGGTGTTACTGCTTCAATACTACAGTGGGGAGGAGATCAAGCTGCAGCAGTTGCTTACCTATTAGAACCAGACGTAGCTTGGGATGCATCAATGGCTGACCAGAGAATAGGAACCCAGAAGTGGATTGCCATGTTTGATCAAGGAATTGAAGCATGGTGTACATGGAAAATGTATGATCATCCAACTATGAGTAACGCGGCAGCAGCTGGAACTACACCACCTACGAGATACATCTACAGTGTGGATGAAACTCAAACTAATGGTCCAAATGTTTCTCAAGCTAATGGTGGAGTTGCTGATGATGGGTTCAATAAAGTATTTTGGGATGTCAATTAAAATTTATTGGTATTTTTAAAAATATAAAAGCCCCAATTGGGGCTTTTTTTATGATTTATTTTTAAGAACAAATCTAATAGTTGCTCTGCTTCTTTGCTGAATTAAAACCTGTTTAGATTTTAAAAATTCTGGAACATCTAGACTGTCATAATGCCTTATGGTTAGAAGATCTACCTTTTCATTATATTTTACTTTATAATTTCTTTGCAGATCAGATATTAGGCCAGTTAATTTAAATGGACTAATTATTCCACAAACTGAAAAACTTAAAGCCGAGTTTTGCATAAGGTGAACTCGATAGCCTGAAGAGTAAAAGATTGAAAAAATTTCGCTGATATGTTCTTCAAAAATAAATGAATAATCTTTTGTAGTGATAGATAATAGAAATTGATCTGGTTTATATATTATTGAAGGGACTTCTCTATCATTTAAACCATTCTCACTTATTAAACTGCCCATATTAGATGGGGCTAGAAAAGATTTTAATCGAAGGTTAATATTTTTATTTTGAAGAGGTTTTACGGTGTTAGGATGAATTACCGAAGCACCTAAATAAGAAAGTTCAACGGCTTCCTTGTATGAAATATTTTTAAGAATTTTTGTATTGTTAAACCATTTTGGATCTGCATTTAAAAGCCCATCTACATCTTTCCAAATTACCAACTCATGGACACTTAAACAAGACGCTAAAATTGAAGCTGTAAAATCACT
>MDTG01373555.1_pt1 | contig 10182 bp, 12 predicted proteins | sample 811421 | NCBI WGS metagenome assembly MDTG01 (sample SAMN05326645, study PRJNA326480) | marine metagenome | isolation source: seawater | place: Pacific Ocean: South East | collected 2011 | reverse complement strand
TTAAAATTTTATAATTTTCTTTAGCATCTTCGTATTTGCCTAATGAATGTTGAATTACAGCAAGGTTAAATTGTAGTTTATAATTACTTCTATTTTTGTCAAAAATTTTTTTTAAATTATTATATGCTTTATTCTTATCACCAAATGAAAATTCTTTAAGTATTTGATTTATTTCATTATTATTGACCATACTATAAAATAAAAAACCCAGTCATTATAAGACTGGGTTTATTAAATGTAAAAAAGAATTATCTTCTTTGACCAAACAATTGTAATAGTAAAATGAATAAATTAATGAAGTCCAAGTAAAGTTTTAGAGCACCCATTAAAGCTTTTTTTGAACCAATTTCCTCACTATCTCCACCATAATACATGTTTTTGATATTTTGAGTATCGTAAGCTGTAAGACCTACAAATACCAAAACACCAATTACTGAAATTGCAAATTGTAGTGCTGAAGATCCTATGAAAATGTTTACAACACTAGCAATAATAATTCCTATTAAACCCATAAAGAGAAAGCCACCTAACCTTGTTAGATCTCTTTTTGTGGTATAGCCATAAATACTCATAGCTCCAAACGTACCAGCGGTTATAAAGAAAACTCTAGCAATTGATGTTTGAGTAAACTCAATAAATACTGATGCTAATGAAAGCCCCATAATACTTGCAAATAACCAAAAAGTTATTTGTGCTGCACTAACTGACATTTTATTTATTCTTGCACTTAGATAGAATACAAAACCAAGTGGAGCTAGCATAACAACCCATTTGAGTGGTGAACCAAAAAGCAAAGCACCAATTTGGGTTACGCCTACTATTTGGCCAATTTCATTTGTAACAATAGATGCTTTTCCAAAAAAATAAGCAATAAATCCGGTAAGTAACAGGCCAATCGTCATGTAATTGTAGACTTTAAGCATATAGGCTCTTAGGCCCTCATCAATAGTTGCCTGATCTACAGTTGTTTTTGTGAATGATCGTTGGTTAAAGTCCAAAGCCATAAAAATCTCCTTTTAATAAATACTAATATCGCTATAAATCTTTTAATTTCAAGGATTTTTATAAAAATAGTATGAAGTATAGAAAATTAGGAAACACCAATTTAGACGTCAGCGTAATTTGTTTAGGAACAATGACTTTTGGAGAACAAAATACACAAAATGAGAGTTTTGAGCAAATGGACTACGCGTTAGAAAGAGGAATAAATTTTTTTGACACAGCAGAATTGTATGCAGTAATGCCTCGAAAAGAAACATATGGAAAAACCGAAGAAATTATAGGAAATTGGTTTAAACAAAGAAAAAATAGAGATAAAATTATTTTAGCTTCTAAAATTGCATCAAAATCTACAGATGACCTTCAATGGATAAGACAAGGATCTGGAAAATTAGGTTTTGATCGACAAAATATGGATGAAGCAATTAATAATAGTTTAAAAAGACTTAAAACAGATTATATTGATTTATACCAACTCCATTGGCCTGAAAGAAAAGTTCCAAAATTTGGTGTACTTGATTTTGAACATGATCCAAATGATGATGAATGGTTACAATTCGAAGAAGTTTTAGAAAATTTAGATCGTCATATAAAAGCTGGAAAAATAAGATATGTTGGATTATCTAATGAAACTCCTTGGGGCGCTATGAAATTTTTAGAGATTTCAAAGGCGAAAAATTTACCAAGAATGATGTCAATCCAAAATGCTTATAATCTTGTTAATAGAGTTTATGATATTGCCAACTCTGAGGTTTCAATCAGAGAAGAATGCGGATTACTAGCCTACTCTCCTTTGGCTGGCGGAAGATTGAGTGGTAAATATATTGGAAATAGAAAACCAGAAAACGCTCGTTATACAATTTGGCCAAGACGTTTTAATCGTCATCATACAAAAAGAGGTGAATTAGCTATTGAGTCATATTTCAAATTAGCAAAAAAGTATGGGATTGCACCATCTACCTTTGCTAATTCTTTTGTAAATGATAGACCTTTTGTTACTAGCAACATAATAGGCGCTACGACAATGAAGCAACTTAAAGAGAATATTGATAGTATTGATATAACTTTATCTGAAGAAATTCTTATTGAAATAGAAAATATACATTTGTCGGATCCAAATCCATGTGTTTGAAATTAATTTATTCCAACTTTGTTTAGCAATCTTTTTACATCATTTACATACTTTCTATCCCAAAGATAAACGTTAAGTAAAGAGTAGTAAAGTTGATAAATAGGCTCATATGTTAAGTAATCTTTACTAATTTTTATAACATCATTGTATTTTTTTAAAAAATAATCATCAACGAAAACTGGATTAAACCATCTTAAGTAAGAAATCTCTAACTCATTATGACCATAAAAAGAACCAGGATCTATAAAACCGATAAAATCTTTGTTATTGAAAAGTATATTTCCTTCCCACAAATCACCATGGAGAAGTGATGCTTTTGGTTTTTTAGGGATAAAATCTTCTAAATTCTTTAATAGTTTTTCAATTTTAAAATTAATCAATTTCTCCATAGAATTATTTGAATTAATTAATTCAAATATATATCCAAGTCTAAATTCACGATAAAAATCAACCCAATTATCTTGTTGATTATTTGGTTGCTTTAAGCCACCAATTTGTGTGTCAAAATTAAACCCATAGCCTTCTTTGCTTAAAGAGTGCATGGATATTATTGCATTTAAGAAATCATCCTTAGTTTTACTAGGAGCTATACCATCATTATTCATATAAGAAATAACCATGTACATATCATCATTAGAATAAATTTTTGGAAAAAAATTTAGTTTCAAATTATTTAGATAAATTAAATTATTTGTTTCAGATCTTATTGCATTAAAGCTATTTTTATTTTTTGATTTATAAAATTTAACTATATAATTTTTATTATCAGATGTTTTAATTTTTATACAATTTATGTTAAAAGAATCTGATAATAATTTTTTGTCTATTATTTTTTTATTATCTAATAATTTTTCTATGGAAACAATATCTTTATTTTTTATCATAATACAATGTTTCAAAAATTAAGTTTACAATATATCTTTTCTTATTTTGGACTATTGCCATTTTTCTATATATTAATAGATAAATATTATTTTTATCAAATAAAAGAAGAAATTATCCTCAATTTTTTAATTAATTATTGTCTTATAATATTTGTATTTATTGGTTCAACAAATTGGAACTTTAGTGAAAGAATAAAAAATCACATTATTATCTATGGTTTTTTACCAAGTTTGTTTGCGTTTGTAATTATCCTATTAAATTTATTAAACTATAACCCACTTAGTTTAATACTTTTAATAATTTTTCTTCTAACAATACAACTAATATTTGATTATTTTTTTATTTATAATACTAAAATAAATAAAAGACCTTTTTATTTTTTAAGATTACCACTGACAATTATAATTGTAGTCATTATTATACTAATTACAAATTAGTTTTAACAGAGCCAATAACTATATTTGCATGGTTAGTTATTTGAGAATTATATATTTTTTGAAATTGTTTTAATTGACTTTTATTGAATACTTTTAGTTTATTAAACAAATTATATATTACGTAAGGAATAGCCCTTTCATTCCCATCAATCACTTTTATTACTCCAGCCATATTTTTTTTTAGATCTATGAAAAGAAATACTCCTTCAGCCCCACCTTTACAAAATATTTTTTTATTACCAATCTTCATCAATTGACTGTCTAAACTATCGGTACCACCAATATAATTTGGATTTGCTGTAATAGAATTAATTAATATTTTTACTTCGTGATTAAAATCAAAACCCCCCTTATAACTCTTAATTAAGTTTGTAAGCATCTTTCCAATATCTTTTATTTTAAAACAATATTGAGGCGCACTACACCCATCAATTCCAAAATGTTTTTTTTCTAATTTCTTTTTTGTAAATCTCTCAAATATTTTTCTTATTGATATCTGATGTGGATGATTAAAATCTAAATAATTATCGACATCATAATTATTAATTAAACAACTTGATATCATTGCTAAGTGTTTTCCAGCACAATTATTGTGTAATTGATTTGGATATTTTTTAGAACGATATAGCATTTCTGATGCCTTTTTGTTTAGAGGGCTGTGAACACCACATTGAAGTTTATTCTTACTTATTCCTAACTTAATAATCCAATTTTTTAATTCTTTAAGATGAAATAATTGTCCTCTATGTGAAGAGCAAGCTAAGGCAATATTTTTGGAACTTAGTTTATATTTATTAACTGCATTAGATCTAATGAAAGGTATAGCTTGAAAAATTTTAATTGATGATCTTGGGTATATTAAATCATTTTTATTTCCAGAATTTATTAGTGGCTTGTTATTAATATCTGTAACTAAAATTTTAATGCTATGACTGCTTTCTATCGTACCAGATCTATAAAAATGTGTCGAAGTTGATACCACTTGTTTATTATAAACAAGTTTATAAGAATTACTTAAAAAAAGATTTTACGAAAGTAAAAAGATTTAAAAATGATCCAAATTTTCCGAAGAAAATTACATCCTTCTCAGTGATGGTTAGACAAATACATCCGTGCTCCTTTGAGGCCATTGGTGTATGCTTGATTTTTTGGTCATTTATCTGAATATCACCTTTAAAATAAGTGCCATTTTCATCTTGAAAGCTACCATCTAGTACAAGAATAAATTCTTTACCACCGTGTGAGTGTAAAGGAACTGATGCGCCCGGATCCATTTTTATAAGCTTTAGCTCATCATCATCTTTATGGCTAAGATTTGGGACAAATTCACTAAAACCTTTATACACTTGTTTCCAAACAATTTTATCAAAAGGCCCGACTAACCTAGAAATAGGACTATGTGTTACTTCTTTTTGATTTTTAGTAGAAATTGGAGCATCTTTAGTGATGCAATCTTTATATGTTAATTTTGATACTGGTGTATTTTCATTATCAAATAGTGTATCTCCAAGCATGTTTTCAAATGTGTTGTTTAGTTCTGTGGCTTTGGTATTTAAGAATAAATAAGTGGAGGCAAATAGGGATTTAGATGGCCCTAAAACTCCAGAAGCAAAGTCAAATATTAGTTGGTTTTTAGTTACTGTTCCGTTCATAATAATTCCTGCATTTTTGATAAAATATGCCTTATTCTAGATTTAACTGTGCCTAATGGAATTTCAAGCTCTTCGGCAATAATTTTATGACTTTTATTCTCAAAAAAGTTCATTTTAATTATCTTTCTTTGATTTGGGCTAAGCTGTGAATTGATCTTATCAACTTGATCTCTTATTTCACTATATTGTATTTTATCCACCATATTATCTTCGTATAAGAATTCTCTAACATCATCTTCATTATGATTTATTTTCGATTTTTTCCTTATAAAGTCTATTTTTTTGTTCCTTGCAATAGTATAAATCCAAGTAGTAACAGCAGATTTTGATGGATTATATTGACTACATTTTAACCAAATTGTACTCATTACATCCTGTGTCAATTCCTCAGCATTATCAGAGTTGATACCATTTTGGAGAAAAAATGAGTTAATTTTAGGTGCTAGAAAATCAAAAATATTTGAAAATGCTATTTCGTCGCGGTCTATACTAATTTTAGACATTAAATCTGAAAGTTCTGATTTATTCATTATTCTAACCTAATTAAACACTCTTAACTAATTGTGTAAGATATACTAAAAGGTAATATACATGAAAATATTTTTAAAATTTTTTTTATTAATTTATCTTTTTGGGTCTTTTGAAGCAATATCACTCGAAAAAGGGATATGGAGTTTTGTTAAAACTGATGAGTATTGTTATATTGGTAGCTTAGCAACAGAAACCGACCTTTCTCCTGAAAAGAACAGAGGTGACTTTTACATATTAGTTTATAAAAACATTGGAAATCCAGACACAGTTGTTCAGGTTGAAGCTGGTTATAACTACAACACTGACAAACCTGTAATTATAAAAATTGATAAAAGTTTATACAATTTTTACACAACTATTGATTTACCTAGTGCTGCGTGGACTAAGGAAGATGATAAAGTAATTTTTGCAATGAAAAAAGGTTTAGATCTTTTAGTAACTGGTGAGTCATCTAGAGGAACAATAACAAATGATTCTTACACATTAAATGGATTTACAGTAGCATATAATAAGTTAATTAAAGATTGTTAAATGATTAAAAAAATAGTTTTGGCCTATTCAGGAGGTTTAGATACAAGCGTAATCTTAAAATGGTTACAGAACAAGTACAAGTGTGAAGTAGTTACTTTCACTGCAGATATTGGGCAAGGAGAGGAACTAGAATCTGTAGAAAAAAAAGCAAAAAGTTTAGGTGTTAAGGAAGTATTTATTGAAGACCTTCAAGAAGAATTTGTTAAAGATTATGTTTTTCCAATGTTTAGAGCAAACACATTATATGAAGGCAGATACTTGTTAGGAACTGCAATTGCTAGACCTCTAATTGCTAAAAGACAAATAGAGATAGCAGAGAAAGTTGGAGCAGATGCAGTTGCGCATGGTGCAACTGGTAAAGGGAATGATCAAGTTAGGTTTGAATTAGGATATTATGCAAATAATTCAAATATAAAAGTTTTGGCCCCATGGAGAGAATGGGAATTTGAGAGTAGAACTGATTTGATAAACTTTGCAGAAAAAAATCAAATTCAAGTTCCTAAAGATAAAAAAGGTGAGCCTCCATTTAGCACAGATGCAAATTTACTTCACACTTCATCAGAGGGTAAAATCTTAGAAGATCCTTGGATTGAACCTCCTGAATATGTTTTCACTAAAACAAAAAATTTACTTGATACTCCTAATGAACCAGAAAATTTAGTTATAGAATTTATTAAGGGTGATGCATTTGCTATAAATGGTGAAAAACTTAAGCCGCACGAAGTGTTGATGAGATTAAATAAAGTTGCAGGAGAGCACGGAGTTGGTAGAATTGATATCGTTGAAAATAGATTTGTTGGAATGAAGTCAAGAGGTATATACGAGACCCCAGGAGGCACAATCCTGCTTGAGGCACACAGAGCTATAGAAAGCATAACTCTTGACAGAGGTGAGGCACATATAAAAGATGAAATCATGCCAAAATATGCTGAGTCAATATATAACGGATTATGGTTTTCTTCTGAAAGATTTGCTATGCAAGAATTAATAGACTCAACACAAAAAAAAGTTAATGGCAAAGTGAAATTAAAAATATTTAAAGGAAATGTAATTGTACAAGGTCGAGCATCTGAAAACAGTCTCTATAATAACAGTTTAGTATCATTTGATGAAAAAGGTGAATATGATCAAAAAGACGCTGAAGGTTTTATAAAAATTAACTCTATACGTTTAAAAAATAAAAAACTGAAATAACTATGGGCTATGGTGACGATTTATTAATCACAAGTTTAGCCGCACAAATTAAAAAAAAATATCCAAAAAGACAAGTTGTAATTGGAAATGTTTCAAAAAAAGAAGCATTTCATTCAATAGTTTATGATAATAATCCTAATATTTCAGATTGTAGAAATTTAGATACTAGTAAGCCAATTCATATGATTGATTATCATCCTGGGAATAGACCATATATAGACTATCACAGATCAACTAGTAGTAATTATGTTTGGAACAAAAAATATAAACCAATTGCAGGACAAATTTTTTTTTCTGAAGATGAAAAAAAACAAGCAAAAAAAATTTTAGAAGATGCTAAGAAATTTTGGAACAAAAATTATAATAAAAATTTTAAAAAAATTATCTTCTTAGAAACATCATCAACCAAAATTAATGATAAACAATTTAGCATAAAACATTTAAATAAAGATTGGGGTTATAATAATTGGAAGAATCTCTCACATAATTTGAAAGATGAATATTTAATTATCCATTCAACCCATAGTAAAACACAAGAAATTGAAGGGCTTTTTGCTCCAAAAAATATTAATTTTAGACTTGCTTGCTCAATTTTAAATAATTCTGATATTTATATTGGGCCTGAAGGTGGTTTTGGACATGTAGCAGCGGCTTTGAAAAAAAAAGCTGTCTTATATTTTGGTGGATGGATAAGCCCTGAAAACATAGGGTATGATTTTCATGAGAATATATTTTATGATGATATTAAATCTCCTTGTGGCCAGTATAAAAAAATTTGTACCCACTGTGAAGAGGCCAGAATTAAAATAACAGTAAATCTATTTGAAGAAAGAATAAGGAAAATTTAAATCTTTAGCTTAAATTATTTTTAAAAGCTATTGTCGTATTTCTGAGTAAACAAGCAATTGTCATAGGGCCAACACCTCCTGGCACAGGTGTTATTGAAGCTGCTTTTAATTCAGCTTCTTTAAACAAAACATCTCCAACAAGTTTTGTCTTTAATTCACCATTATTCTTATATTCTATTCGATTTATGCCAACGTCAATAATTATGGCTTTATCTTTGATCCAACTACCTTTTATCATTTCTGGTTTTCCTACAGCAGCTACTAAAATATCAGCATTACTACATAAATCTGGTAAATTTTCAGTTCTTGAATGAGCTATTGTTACAGTACATGATTCTTTTAATAGTAATTGAGCCATTGGTTTTCCAACAATATTTGATCTACCAACCACAACAGCGTGCTTACCTTTAAGGTTAACCCCTAATTCTTTAAGCATTATTAGACATCCATATGGGGTACAGGGTATTAATAAATTTTTATCATTGGTTGCAGATATAGATAATTTACCAACATTAAGGGGATGAAAACCATCTGCGTCTTTATCTGGATGTATAGTATCTAGTATTTTTTGTTCATCAATACTTTTTGGAAGAGGTAATTGGACTAAAATCCCATTAACATTCTCCTGATTGTTTAACTTATTTACTAGTTCTATCAATTGCTCCTGAGTTGTTTCTTCTTGAAGATGGTGATCAATAACTTTGATACCGACCTCCATAGCACTTTTTGTTTTGGCTTTCACGTAAACGCTACTAGCCGCAACATTACCAACCTGAACAACTGCTAAACCTGGTACTTTGTTATGAATTTTTTTAAGTTCTAAAATTTCATCTTTAAGACTATCTCTTAAATTCTGAGCAATCATCTTACCATCAATTATTTTATTCATATTATTAAAAAATTAAATTTGTTTTAATGAGTCTTTGAACCAAAGTTAAAAGTAAAAAAACAATTATTGGAGACAAATCAATTGCACCAAAATTTGGTATAAATTTTCTTATAATTTTCATACTTGGTTCGCACAGTTTATGCAAAGAATCCATTATTATATATACAAAACGATTGCTAGTGTTGAATACGTTAAATTGTATTAACCACATTCCGACAATATAAATTATTAGAGCATATTTATATAATTGAATTAACTCTAAGATTAATAAATAAAAAGGTATCATTAAGATGGTCTTTGTTTTTAGGTTTTAAAAAAGCGGCATTTTAGCCGCTTTTTTAATTAAGTTGATAATAATTACATTGAAATATCTCTACCAAACCATTTCTTAGTAATTTCTGCAGTAGTGCCATCTTTAGACATTTCAGAGATAACGGCATTCCACATTTCTAAAATATCCTTATCCTCTTTACGTATAGCACCACCTACGCCATCTCCAAAAACACCACCTGAAAAAGTTGGACCAGTAAATGCAACATCAACACCACCATCAGATTCCATGAAATCAATTATAGAACCAACATCAGCTAAAATTGCATCACATCTTCCTGCGGCTAAATCGAGGTTATGGTCATCAACAGCTTGATATAGTTTAACATCAACTGCACCAGACATATGTTTTTCTAAAAAGTTTTGGTGAATAGTAGATGATTGAACACAAACCGTTTTACCATCCATTGCAGCGATAAGCTGACCAATAGCAGCTTGTTCTTTACCACCAGCATTATTAAGATTAACTTTTGCCATACCAGCGATATTAAGATCTGCTAGACCGCTATCTTTTAATACAGCAAATCTTGCACCATCAGTCATATAACCTGTTGTAAAGTTTACCTTTTCTTTTCTTTCTTCAGTTATAGACATGCCTGCAATAATGATATCGTATTTACCTTGTAATAAAGCTGGAATAATTCCATCCCAATCTTGAGTAACCCATTCACAAGTAACACCCATTCTTTCACAAGCTTCATTTCCAAAATCAATTTCAGCACCTTCTAAATCACCAGCAGAATTAATATTATTC
>MDTG01359342.1_pt1 | contig 10182 bp, 11 predicted proteins | sample 811421 | NCBI WGS metagenome assembly MDTG01 (sample SAMN05326645, study PRJNA326480) | marine metagenome | isolation source: seawater | place: Pacific Ocean: South East | collected 2011 | reverse complement strand
TCAATGCTTAGCCAAGCAGTGTCTATTGGTAGGTTCTCCCACGCATCAGGCGAGTTTAGCTTAGATAAAAGATAAGAACCCTCAGAGATAAAGTCGTCAAGCACTAACATCATTGTACTCCGTGTACCAAAAGTGGCGTGGTTCCTTAGCCTTAGACCCTGCTTGAGGTTTAAACTCAGCGTCTGGCCAGCAGGTAGCCCTGTAGTCACAGAAAGAGCAGTTCATAGGTAGCCTCTTGTTACCTGTAGGCTTGCGATAGAAGTACTCATCCTCGGGCTCAAAGCACCGCTCAAACTCTTTATCCAATTCCACTGTCCTAATTGTGTTCTCGAGATTAGCCTTAATGGCCTCCGTCTCTTCTTGGGTTGGGGTAGCCTCTACAAATAGGACCTCACCAGAGGACTTATCTGCTGTTATCCAGCCCCCCATAGGTTTACCCTGACCCGAGCTATAGCCGTAGAGCTGTGCTATATATCCAAAGTCGTCAGACTTCTTCAGGCCGTCGTAGCCGTATGCCCATTTGTTCTTAAATGCCCATGGTGAGCAGGACTTGATGTCCCACACAGCACCGTCGATATCGATGTCGCTTTCACCCTTGATGGTCGTATCAGCGATATCAAAACTGACAATGTCCTTACCCCCAGTGATATTGGCGTTAGCCAGTTTAAGTAGGGCAGTTAAGTACACCTCGACAGCGTCACCAATCATCATTCGCATAATGAAGTTAGCACCACGCCGATTAGGCTTAGCCCCAGACTTCTCCATCTGAAGCTGGCATGGTGCCCGCCCGATGTTGCTCATGCGTAACCTGAATGGCCCGTTCTCTCGGCGTAGCTGTTTGACCAGTGTCTCTCTAAAGTCCTCGACAGCCTCATCTATAACTGATTCAGGCACGTCTACGGACTCACCGTTAGACAGTCTTTCCATTACTAGCTGTAATTCAGCAGCAAGAATATTGTTCATAATTCACCCTCAAATTGGTTAGGAAAAAAAAGGGGCTTACGCCCCTAAAGGTTGAGGGAAAATCAGTTAAGGTCAGCTTCGAGGTCTGCGGCGTAGCCATTAATAGCACTACTCGCGGCACCAAATGCTTCGCTTTCCATGTGCGCATTCTTGTAACCCGTCTCAATGCGCTCATTTTCTTGCTTCGCCATATCGTAGAACACTCGAAGAGTATCCACTGTGTCTGTATCCATGACGGCGGGCTCTTTATGATCTACTGCAAAGTCGATGATGAAAGCCTTACCTTTCTTGGTAGTTGATAAATCAACCCAAACGTCTGTCATGCCTTTGCCGTAGGGCAGGGCCTTCACTACGCTGTCTTCAAAAGGTATAAAGTTGATGCCCTTTAAGAACATTTGGAATGGTTGGTTTTCTATCTTAACCTTCTCACCATCAGCATTAACGCCTTCCATGGTCACGATACCCCGTAAGATACGGAATGCCTGAACGCGCTTACGCCACATTTGCTGGTCTTCATCAGATAGCTGGCGAAGAGTCTTGGCATCAGGACGGCCACAACGCATGCCACCTTTCATATCACGCGGCTCACGCTTGCGCATATCATCCATCAGGACCGTCTTGTTCACAATCTTGTACGTCTGGGGATCAGACTCTCGATATTGAAAGTGTTGTGCCAATACACGAATCTTTGCAGTCGTTGCATACACTGGAGTTTCAGAGTCGCTTAGCAGGAATGTACCCCGCTTAACGTCACGGCCCTGCTTGTCCTCTGGCTCGTACTGCACCTTCAGAAACGGTACTTTTATTGTGTCTTCAGAAGTGTTTCCCTGAAGGGCGCCTAGAAGCATTGCTACTTCACTTTGATCTACAGCTGATATTTCTGTACTACTCATATTATTTACCTCAATGGTATTTAGTTAGGGTGTTTAGAATAGCGTTTGATAACACCCCTAGTCAAGGGGTATTTCTTCCTGCGCCATCCAGTCTCTGCCTCGAGATACTTCAACATCAAGCGGCAGTCGGAAGTCATGGTCCCAGCGTTCTTTAGCCTCATCGACTACGCCAGCCATCGCCCATACGAGAGCGGCCTTAACAGGCTCCACCTCTTCGGGGGCAACGTCACACACTATACTGTCATGGACGCTACAAATAAGTTTAGAGCGCAGTCCTTCTGCCTTAAAACGGCGTAGGGCTCTCACGCAACTCAAAGGTACAATGCAACCAGTCGCCCAGCCCTGTACCGGATAATTCATCACCGCAGTAGCGTTTGTAATACGCCCATTGGCTATTCGTTTGGCTCCGGGAAAATAATACTCCCTGCCACTAGGTATCTTAACTAATCCATTATCTAAGACCCCTGAAAAGAGTGTCTTATGCCAGTCAGCCAGACCACTATAGATATTAAAGAACTCATCAAAGTAGTGTTGGATATGCTTGGGCTCACCAGCTCCTCGTCCCCCAAAGAGAGGACCAAAAGTATACGCCTTGGCTTGCTGACGCATCTCCTTAGTGACTTCTTCTTTGCTACACTGATTAATGATCATGGCAGTCTGTTTATGCACATCCTTACCATTCAGGATGTCAGATATTATCTGCTCATCTCCGCTGAGCTCACCAGCAACGCGAAACTCTAGGCCACTGAAGTCAACTTCATATATCCAGCCATCTTCAAAGCGTGACCGTATGGCCTTGCGCACTGGGAACTTGTTGCCTTTAGGCTGGTTCTGGAAGTTAGGCTGACTAGAGGACAACCTACCTGTCCTAGTGATTGCCTGATTAAAGTTAGCGTGTAGAAGACCATCACTGCGCGTCCAAGTATCAATGCCAGTTACAAAACTATCCAGATAAGTATTGATTGCATTCAATCGGATCATTTTCTGGAGGAAGTCCACGGCTACAAGATTATCTTTATCTTGGGCCTGACCTACAAGCCGTTGCAGTGTCATTTTGTCAGTCTTGAATCCATGTACACTGGCATCAGCAACGCCTGCGGGTATCATCTTCAATCCAGCTACAGTACCTGTCTCTTGGTAGGTTGCTCCAACCTTCTTGCAATCTGGGCAGGGGCTATGATTCTTGTATGGGGTGCCATCCTTCTTAGTCTTGCGTATATAGCCCGTACCGTTACAGGTGTGACAGTGTTGCGCTACTGTTCGCTTGACAACCTTGGTGCTAAATCTAACCTGTTGGTTAAACTTAGATGCAGACATACGAGGTGGGTACAGAGGCTTACCGCGCCAGTCTGTCCCAATGTTCATTATGTCCTTCCAGTGTTCTTTCTTCTCCAGCTTGCGTGAGTAGATCACCATCGACAGGTCTGCACCTGAGTTTAGATTAATCGGGGTGTCGCCCATAACGTCTTGAACGATCTCTTCTAGCTTAGCTTTGATGTCCTTCTTCTCAGCTCGGTAGGCATCACCTACTTCTAAGAGTATGTCCTTATCGATGTGGATGCCGTTATGCTCAATCTCGCAAAGGAAGAAGAGCATCTCATTCATAAGCTTGAAGGTAGACAACAGGCCTTTGTTCTTCTCTTCCTGCAAGTCCTCTATCTGGGCTATGAATATCTCAGCGCACGATTGAACGTCAGCCTCGGCATACTCAACTACCTTAGCCAGCTCTATCTGATAGAACTCTTTGCCTGCCTTAAACTCTGCATCGATAAGGTCGGACTTCTTGCGCGTCACATCTCTTCTGTCAGCTGTAGCCTTGAGAGACTTCTCTACATGGTTACCCCGAGCTAGGATGTACTCACCAATCATCGTACACCAGCCATGCTCAGGCATTGCAATGTTGATACTACGCAACCAGTTGGCGTCAAACTTTAGGTTGTGGGCAACACAAACTTCACTGCTGTTCATATCATCGACAAACTGTTGCGGATACTTTCCTCTACTCTCCTCGGGTAGCTCATCATGGTAGACCAGATGAGTAAGTACTGGAGAGGCTAGGTCCTCTCTTAACATCTCAGGGTTAGTAATATCCCGTAGAACTTTCCAGTGGATGCTAACTAGCATGTTGGACGGGTTAAACGGGCTGTTGTCCCGAGTATTGTTTTCTCCAACACGGCTAGTGCCGCACTCTAGGTCAAATACGCAAACTCTGTTAAACCACATATCTACTGATCTCCCCTTGTAGGAAGCACGTTACGGTGCCGTGATAGCCGTTAAGCTTGTTCTTACCGATGGTGAGGTATCTGGTCATGTCGGGCTCACCGTCAGATTCTAGGGCGCCAATACCTATGATCAGATCAAGCTCAGCACTCTTGCCAATCTTGCTACCCTCCATCTCAAAGGGGGATAGTCGGGTCTTGCCCCTAGCCTCATTAGAGGCCTGCGACATTGTTATGACTGCGGCGTTAGCTTTCTTACTGAACTCTCTAAGTGACCTAAACAGCTCCCGTAGCCTCTCATGTGAGGCCCCAAACTGACCAGAGATGTTTAGCTTGTCTCCTTGGTCTATGACGATCACATCAGGCTTAACAAATTCAGCAACACCCTTGAGCTGATCCAATGTGTACTCATGGATATCCAGCATAAAGACCTTATCGTCTATCTCCTGCCATTTGCGGTAAGCCTTCTCGGGGTCTAGCTCTATCTCCTCGAGGGTCATACCAGACCGACACATCTGAGCTCGTAGCTTGGTGCGCTCTGACTTTTCTTCATTGACCACATAAAGAACACGGGCCCCTTGATCTGCGAATCCATCAGGACCGAAGCACAAGGTGACCATCATGGCTGTCTTACCCACATTGGGGGTGGCAAAGATAGAAGCGAACTCAGCGGGGCCTATGCCATAGACCTTCTCATGCAGGGGCTTTAGGTTAAACTTCCAGCGGGAAGCATCGGATGCTGTCTCCAGCAGTGCTTGAGTATCGGACGTGGTGAAGTCGTACTTAACGTCTGGGGTAAACCCTTCACGGTATTGGTCAAGTAGAGCAGATAAGGTTGCGAAGGCCTCTGGGTTACCCTCACTAACCTCTAAGCCTAGATTGGCTATTGTGGTGCCTGCCGCCCGTTGCCAGAGCCCAGAGATAACATCAGTGGCCACATCATCTGCAACGTCTTCTGATGATACTATGTTCTGGATAGCTGTCTTAACACCTGACCTGTAAGCGTCAGTGGCTATGGGGAATGCATTGTCATACAAAATTGATAGTTCTGCGGGAGAGATGTCTCTCTCATATTTGTCATGTGCCGTAGCGATAGTCATGTAAAGATCGCGGGCTTCATTATCAAACAAGGTGTTCTTTAGTCTAGTTTTATTTGCGCTATAAAATTCATAGCTTAGTAGTTTATTCAAAAGGATATTGTCCACAATACCTCCCTCATCTCATTGATTGAGAGGGGATGATATCAGACGTAATTACTTATTAGAACCCCTCGTTAAGGGTTCTTACTAAATATGTTGATAGAAGTTTCAAATGTAGACATAAAAAAGGCCCCTGTAAGGAGCCTTTCAATTCATTTGCCTTTAAGCTTGAGCTTACTCAGGTCGGGCAATCCCACCCCCCTACGCTCTTTGATATCCATAGTGGTCCCGACACAATTTGGGTTAGATTTTTTATAGTCCTCTAAAATTGCTTCTATCCTCACTTGCTCTTCCGCAACCTCTTTAAATGATCCATCTATATCTAGATCAATTAAAAGTATGGCTCTAACCTTCATTTTAAAACCCCTTCTATTTGTTCCTCAGTCAGATATTTAAGGTCCCTTGCTAAGAACTTGACACTGGTATCAACAGAGCCTCTTAGCTGCCCACGGATAGTTAATGACTTTTTTGATGCATCTTTGTCAAGACATACAATAACTCTGTTGTAATTTTGTAGTAGGTCTCTTTGTCGCAGAGTTAAACTCGTACCTAAAAGAGCAACCCCTGTGTACTTACCAGTAGCATACACAGCACAGGCACTCGCTGCATCCTCTACTAACACGGCAGTGGGGGCAGTCCCTACCTCCAATAGACTGGTGAACTCACCATAGCTACGCCACTTAGGCTTAACTGATTTATCCATGCATCTACCAACACAACCCATCTGGTTGCTACTATAGAAAAGGACACGGCGCTGGGTGGGCTCGTACCTAACAGTAATAGCTCGATCCATGTAGGCTTGTTCGCAGTGATTATCTTTGAGGTATTGTAGTGCTTCGGGATGGCTCCTTACATCAGATACAATCTGAGGCATTCTAGGTAGCCTTCTAGCTCTTTGTGAGGTAGCGCGTCCGAGGTACTCTTTGATCTCGCCATTATTTCTACCCACTGCCTTTTTACCTACTGCATCACAGCTGGCTCGAAAACAATTCCATAGCAAGGTACCATCTGATTTAGTGACGCTTAGAGTCTTACGCCCGCCACAGAAGGGGCAATCTACTCTGCGCGTCTCTCCACTCATTATCTGAAGTCTTTGTACAGTGACTAACTGATCTCGATATGCCATTAGAGATTGATGGGCCATGAGGTAACACCTCTAGCCCTCTCCATAGCCATGTACTCGATCAGCCAAGTACTAGGCATTACGCCCGTATCAAACTCAATATCCTGAATCTTGTTACGCTCACGGCGTATAGCCACTTCAATTGGCTCTAATTGTATATCTATAACTGGTTTAGAATCTATCATGCTGTCTCCCGTTTATGTATTGGAGCCCCCCGCAGCAGACAACGCGAGGGTACCTTACAAATTACATTGTGTCTACCCTTATTTAAGGGTCTTAGTTATGACGCTAGAAGTAAAGTGAGGTGTTAAGCTATTGATATCATTGTAGATCAGCATAACCTGAAGGTCGTCAGTTCAAATCTGACTCCCGCAACCAACATACTGATTTAATTAGATAAAAATAATTTATTTTCACTTCGCTTCCAGTTTACTTCCAAAAATAGGGAAGTTAGGCAAATCTTTTGTTCATGGCTTGGCTAGATGTCGTCTCATCGAGAATCAGGTAGATGCCCAGAACGTCTCTAGACTTGTGTCCAGTAACCGATCTCATCTCGTCGTCAGTACATCCTGCGTTAGCCATTTCGGTAGCACCTGTTCGCCGTAGGTCAGACATAAACAGGCTCTCATCTATCCCAGCAGCCTTTCTGACTTTAGCGGCATGCTTAGAGTATAGCCTACGATCATACGCCGCCCCTGTACCACGATAAAACACGATGGTATCTGTCTTCTTAGATCGAGGAGCTGAGTCTAGTCGCTCTCTTATGGCTTGTGTCTCTGGTATGGCTACCTTGGTGCCCGTTTTCTCTTGCACGAAAGTGAAAACACCATTTTGATAGTCTGACCAACGAAGTTGTCTCATGTCACCCGGTCTTTGGCATAGGTGATGGCATAAAAGGACCATGGTACCGAGCCCCCAGTACCCCATTTCATCAGCTTGATGCATAAATTTGGTAATTTCAGGCTGTGTCCAGCGTTTTGTGCGTCTTTTGAGGGCTTTTAGGCCCATTTTGAAGAAAGGATTGGTACTTATGCCCTTACCGTGCCGCATTCCAACGTACCACACACGTCTCAGAGCCTTCATGCTATGAGTTGCACGGTGTTTGGATACTTTCTCTTCAATTTGTTGCTTCAATTTGTCAGCATGGGCTGATGTTATGCTTCGGTAGAGCATGCCACCAAAGGGGGAACCGCTACTTGTGCTAGAAGTCAGGGCATGTTCTGACGCAGTCCGTAATACTAGGCGATAATGTGTCTTAGAGTTCTCTGCTAAATCCTTAAACTCTGAAGTTGTGAAGTAGTAGGCTATCAAACCATCTACAGTGCGGTCAGGTATAGCAATATTGTCAGCTAAACGCCTTTTGTGGTCTTCGAGCTCTTGCTGGATGTGGTGTGAGTAGGCTTTTGCCTCATGTTCGCATGTGAAAGTGGTCCCAGAGACGCCAAGAGCATCTCTAAGATACTTTTTAGGAACAAAGCGCCATACTTTTCTACCCTTTGTATAATCTTCTTTAATAAACTTCATGTATTCTACTCCCGTAGGTTATGTGTCCGACGAGATTAACTAAGGGTCTTTGTTGTGTCAAGTGTTGACTTACTAAGTCACTATGTTAGTATGCGCATAACAAGTGTTGTTTCCGACCCACCCCAACATTTGTGACTCCTGTTGGTTCCTCCCGCCAACACCAAAATCCCTCCTTGCTTAACGGCTTGGGGGGGTTTTTTTATCCTGCGCGTCAAATAAAAAAAGACGGCTTGAATTAACAAACCGCCCAAACCATCTGGTACATCTTTTAGATGTCCATGAAGATGCCCTCAGTGCAGACCTCATTGTTTAATAGGGGTATCGTCTCAATCTCCCCTGATGAAGTGCATATGAGCTGAACCTTTGTATCACCCCTTAGCGCATCTGTAAGGGCGTAAATTAGGGCTATGGCTTCCTGTCTGTCCATTGTCATTGGATTGTTATTTTTCAAGTGGCTGCTCCGAATTACGGCAGAAAGAATCTCCTGCGCGTCAAACCATTTATAGGGGCTTCTATACCGATAGCAACACATTAATTAGCTAGGGGCCTATAACATAGCAACATAGAAAAAAATGGGTAGGGGGTCGGCTTGGTTAAATAACTAAGGGCACTTGTAAATCACCTATATAAAGAGATAATAGGGGGGCAGCCTAACCAGCTGCACAAACTAAACTAAAAAAAGGATCAACAAAAAATGAATTATCACTTATCAGTCAAAAGCCAAAATAAAAAAACCGGCCCAATTCCCGTTTCAACATCCAGCGCCAAAACCTGCCCGGATTCCTGCCCATTAAAAAGGCACGGGTGCTATGGCGATGCTGGGCCCCTTAATTGGCACTGGAAGAAAGTAACCGAGGGGCGGGCTGGGGGCAGCTGGTCTGATTTCCTAGAGTCAATTAAAGCAATTAAACCCGACCAGCTATGGCGACATAATCAGGTAGGGGATTTACCACCCAGCGCCGATAATGCCGAAACAATCGACGCCGAGAAACTGGCACAATTAGCCGGGGCCAATACTGGCCGCCGTGGTTTTACCTTTACGCATTACAACCCGACAACGGGGGAAAATGCCGAGAATATAGCATTAGCAAATGCGGCGGGGTTTACCATCAATTTATCAGGTAACAATCTAGATCACGCCGACCAGCTGGCCAGCACTAAAGCCGGGCCCGTGGTTTCAGTATTACCCGCCGAATATGGGCGCCGACATAAGGGGGCCGAATGGCTAGAAACTATGCCAGTTTATAGGCGCCGAATAAAAGCGCTTCCAAACAAAACTCCAGCGGGTAATAAAATAGCAATCTGCCCGGCTACCTTTATGGATACCAATTGCAAAAAATGCGGGTTATGCCAGAAGCAGGGCAGAAGCTCGATAGTGGGATTTCCTGCCCATGGCCCGAGCACTAAAAAAGCCGATCTAATCGCCAGTACTGGGGCCAGCTTATGAAACCCTTATATATGGCGCTTGGGTATTTGGTTTTTTGGTACTTAATTATTCAGCTCATAATCTGGCTATTTAGTTAAAAGACTAAAGGCCCCCAGTAAAGGGGTATAGCTGGGGGTTGTATTGCTTATTTAACTAGAGGTATAATCGGATCAGCGCTGGCCCTTGCTGGCGCCTTTAACCAAACCAAAAAAAAGGATCAAGAAAATGAGTGAAGAGAGAGATTTTAAAATCAGCCAGCTAGAGGGTGAAATCCTTTGTGATTCGCTAGATGAATTTATTGACGCGATGATTGAAGAAATAGGAGCCAGTAAAGCTGAAATAAAGCACAGCGTAGTTAAAGAGCTAGATTATTATTTGAGCACTAAAACTATTAAATCTGACGGATGCAAACAAGTATTTATCGGAAATGCTAAGTAACCCAAACCAAACTAAAAAAAGGATCAACAAAAATGAATATTAATTCTAACGTTATAAATTTCACCAGCGCCGCCGCTGAGACTCAGCATCAGGGGCCAACATTCCCAGCACTAAACGAGACAGCATTTAATGCTGAGTTTAGACCTATTTATGCCCCAGTTGATCGCCGAGCTAAAAAGATCGATGAAAGTATAGGACGCGCCGTGGTGCGCACCGATACCGACGACGTGCTCGGCGTAGTGGGTAAATCCTACGGAATCGCACAGAATCAGGGCCTGCAATCAGTAGTAGCGGAAGCCTGCGAAAATGTATTACCGCGCAATTATCTACAGGGTATAAAGTTAAAAGAGACCACCAGCAGTAACGGGGCATTTACTAAATTCACCTACGAATTCCC